>Ga0316193_10000964_pt1 | contig 18730 bp, 20 predicted proteins | sample MerIslsedime2_MG_FD_207735 | JGI IMG/M metagenome (GOLD analysis project Ga0316193, IMG submission 207735) | Coastal sediment microbial communities from Maine, United States - Merrow Island sediment 2 | ecosystem: Environmental > Aquatic > Marine > Coastal > Sediment | place: USA: Maine... | reverse complement strand
GCCGAAATGCGATTTGGAGCGGGCAACGGGACTCGAACCCGCGACGTTCAGCTTGGGAAGCTGACACTCTACCAGCTGAGTTATGCCCGCCCGCGCGGGGCTGACTCTAACATTGAATTCCGGACTCGACAAGAGCCATAGTCGCCCGATGATCCATGGTTTTCGAATACTGGCACGCGGATTGCTTGGTCTCAGGACCATGAATACTCAACGCTACTCAACGTCTCGCGGGTTCTCTCTGGTGGAATTGTTGATAGTGTGCGCTGTCATCGGCCTCATCGCTGCTATCGCCATTCCAAACCTCGTCAACGCCATTCAGCGCGGACGCCAGTCCCGAACGGTTGGTGATCTGCGGGGCCTTGCCACCGCTGTTGCCATGTATCAGCAGGACTACGCCAAGTTCCCTGTGGCGGGGTCGTATGTTCCCCTTGACGATGTTGAGGGTGCGATTATGCCCTACATGGGCAGCGTGACCAAGATAGACGGCTGGCAGCGGGCCTTCATGTACACGAGTAACGGCGACAACTACACGTTGGTTTCCTACGCAATGAACGGTGTACCCGATCAGCCGTGGGCCCAGGGTCCCATTCACTATTTCGACGATGACCTTGTCATCGTGGGCGGATCCTTCATGCAGTGGCCGGAGGGCGTACAGCAGTAGAATCGCCGGCGGCGTTCTGCTGGCGAGAGGCGCGGTTTCGGGCCTCTCCGGTCACCGACGGATTGAGGACCGGGCTTGCCCAGAATGACGCTGAGCGTCAGTGATTCTCAAATTCAGTGACGTCAAAGGGCACTTCTCGTGCGCGTTCAAAGGACCTCTAAAACCTCTCCGCTCCCAATGCCGCCTCCGACACATCGACTGGTGAGGCCGATCTTCTTGTTTCTTCGCCTCAGCTGGTGGGTCATGTCGACCACCTGACGGGCGCCGGTGCATCCAACCGGATGGCCGAGCGAGATGCCGCTGCCCCACTGGTTGGTGCGGTCCTGCGGAAGCTCGGGAAGGTCGTGGAACGCGGAGGCGAGGACCGCGGCGAACGCCTCGTTGATCTCGAAGAAATCGATATCGTTGATGCTCAGACCGGTCTTCTCGAGAAGGGGTGGAATGACCTTGAATGCACCCTCTCCCATGTACTCCCGTGCGACCCCGATGTTGTGGAACCCGCGGATCTCGGCCAGGGGTTCGAGCCCCAGCTCGACGGCGCGATGCTCGCTGACCAACAGCACTGCTGCAGCGCCGTCGTTGACGCTTGAAGCGTTGACAGCCGTGATCGTACCTCCGTCGCGCTTGAAGTAGGGGCGCGCGGCGGCAAGCTCATCCATTGTCACTGGGCGGGGCCCCTCATCGCGGGCGACGATCTTTGGATCACCTCGTCGCTGCGGCACCTCAACCGGCACCACGTAGCCATCGAAGGCGCCGCTCTCCCAGGCATCGAGGGCGCCGTGATGGCTGCGGTAGGCGATTTCGTCCTGCTCCTCCCTGGTGAGTTCGTACCGTTCAACCAGCCGCTCTGAGAGCAGCCCCATCAGCTCACCATTGTCGCCGACATTGGTGTCGGTGAGTGCGCCGAAGAGCCCGTCGACCAGGCTCATGTCTCCGTAGAGCTGGCCCTTGGTGCGGCCGCTGAAGAGGTATCGAGGCACGTTGCTGAGGGACTCGACCCCTCCGGCAACCCCGATCGAGACCTCGCCCAACATGATGCGACGGGTGAGGCTGTGGATCGAGGCGGCCCCGGAGGCGCAATTTTCGTGAAAGGTCGTACCGGGGGAGGTGCAGGGCACGCCGGCCCGCTCCGCCGCAGTCTTGGCGAGGTTGGGCGAGCGCGGGTCCTGCATGACCCAGCCCATGCACGTGTACTCGACGAGAGTCGGATCGAGCCCGGATGATTCGAAGAGTGACTGGAGAACGGTGACGGCGAGATCCTCGGCCTGGATGGAGCTGAGGCCGCCGCCTACTGAACCGATCGGAGTCCGAACTGCGCCGGCGATCACGACTTTATCAGTCATTTGAAACCTCTCGCACTTGAGATGGCTTCAGTATGCCAGAGCTTTTTCGGTAAGCCAGTCCTCCGGCGGCACCGCGAGCGAGAGGACGAGTTCGGAGAGCAGGGCGAGACGTCGCGGCACGTCGTCGATCACGATGCACTCGTCGATCTGATGGGCGCCTTCGCCGGACGGCCCGAAACCGTCGATCGTTGCCGCGCCGACCGCGGCGGCCAGATTGGCGTCGGAAGATCCGCCCCACCGTATCGGGCTGAGATCGAGCCCGAGGTCGTTTCCGATGGCTCGTGCTCGTTCGAAGAGCTCGGTCGAGGCGGGCGAAGTCTCCATTGGAGGTCTGTTCCACCCACCGAGCACATTGATCTCCGCCCCCTCGACAACCGGCTGCAGCCGACGAAGCGCGGCGTCGAGGCGCTCGGTTTCCGACTGCTGCCATGCGCGCACGTCGACCCGAATCTCGGCGAGGTCGGGAACCGTGTTGCTTCTCTCGCCGCCCGCAATCACGTTCGGCCCAACCGTCGTCCCGGCCGCCTCGTCTTCGAGCCCCAGCATCCTGAGTATCTGGTGCGATGCTTCGACGACCGCGTTGACGCCCTTCTCGGGTTCGGCCCCCTGGTGACTGGACCGACCGCGAATGGTGACCACGTACTCGGCGGATCCCTTGCGCGCGACCTTGAGGCTGCCGTCGAGGGTGCACGGTTCGAGGACCAGGACAAAGTTCGCCTGCCGTGCGGCTTCCTCGATGTAGGACCTCGAACCGGGGGAGCCGAATTCTTCGTCGGGATTGAGCAGAACTTCAATCTCGGGGTGGTCGAGCCCGCTGGTGTCGAGATAACGGAGCATCCAGAGGATGAAAAGAAGCCCGCCCTTCATATCGTAGATCCCGGGACCGTGAGCGCGACCGTGTCTGACGCTCCACAGGTTCTGCCATGAACCGACCGGCCACACCGTGTCGTAGTGTGCGAGCAGCAGGACCCTGCTTCCAGTTCCTTCCCGGCGGAGGCGGAGGAGGGGCCCGTGATCTTGGAGATCACAGCGTTCGGGCCGTCCGAAGGGGGCGAGCCGCTCCGTCAGAAAACGGGCGGCGCGTTCGAGATTGGCGAGATCACCGGTTGGGGTTTCGATCTCGGTCAGGGCTTGGAGCTCTTCCAGGTAGTCCGGTAGGCGATCAGTGAAAAAATCCAGGCTGTTCATCGGTCAACGATGAGACACCATTTCAGCGTTGGATGCAAGTCCCGCCCGTCCACCCAGTGATCAGTCTGAGAGCCCGAGGGGTTGGGTGGTTGGGACTGATAACTGATTACTGATGACTGATTACTTGCTTCGGGAAACAGGAAGCTTGATCGTAGCGGTTGTTCCTTCGCCCTCGATGCTCGTGAGCTCGATTGTGCCGCCGAACGCCTCGACTATTCGCTGACAAAGCGGAAGACCGAGGCCATAGCCCTCACGATTTTCGCCGGGCCTGCGGTGAAGCTGGACAAAGGCCTGAAAAGAGTCGGCGATGCAGTCGGTGGGGATGCCGACTCCGCAGTCAACGACTTCGATCGCAACCCGGCCCTGATCGTGGCCCGCGCGCAAGGACACCGATCCACCCTCCGATGTGAACCGGAAGGCGTTGTCGACGAGACGGCGAAGGACGTCCTTCAATCGCTCTTCGTCGACCATCACTGCGGGAAGGCCGTCCGCAACCTCGGTCGTCAACCTCAGTCCTTTGTGCTCTGCAATCGTCTGGCACTCGGATTGAACTGAAGTGGTGATCTCGGTGACGGATGCCGGAGCCAGCTCGATCTGTGCGGTGCCGGTTTCGAGGGCCGCGAGATCGACGAGGTCGTCGACGAGTTGACGAAGCTTGACCGCATTTTCGTAGGCGATGCCGAGAAACGACTGTTGCTCCTCTGTGAGCCCATCCCGGAGATCCGAATTCAGAATCTCGAGATAACTGTGGGTCACGGTCAGGGGACTCCTGATCGCGTGCGCTGCGTCGGAGAGAAAATCCTCTCCGGCAGACATCAGCTTCGCGATCTGCAAACGCAATTCTTCTACCTCGGCCTCTCGCTCTGCGAGGGCTTCGCGCAGGGCCTCGACCTTCGAGACGTCTGCAGAATCGGACTGAGATCGGCGTGCTACCATCGAACCACCTCAGGGCACCCCGATGAGTATACGGGGTGCCCAGTAATTGTTGAACGGGGGACTGACGTCGCCATTGAATCCGAAGGACGCAACATCGGCAAGGCGGATGCGACGGTGACGCGCAGGTTGGCCGCCGGATTCCTCGGATTCCTGGTTCTGATGACCGCGGGTCTTTGTGAAGCTGCCGAGGACGGGCCGCAGAGCGTCGATTTCGATTTCTCTCCCCACGGCGTCATTCGGTGGCAACGTGGCGACCATCCTGCATTGATTGTCCATCCGATTCGTGGCGACGGTTGGATCACGATTTCGAGGCGTTACACGGGGGGTTCGGCCGCTGCGACGGCCCTGCGTCGCGCCAATCCCGGGCTGAGGTCCCCGATGCGCGATCGACCGATCAATGTACCGGTCGAGATCCTGCGGGGCGACCTCAGGCTCGAAGCGGTGCGTCGCCTCTTCCCGCTTGATCAACGAGTCGATGTGGGATGGCAGCACTGGATACTCGACCCCTTCGGTGCCGGCGAGGAGAGCTGGGAATTCATCGCGATGCTCTTCACCGATCGCGAGGACCGTGTTCGCGCTCTCAAGCAAGCAAACCCTGAGCGCGCCTCTCAGGGTCTGAAGCGTGGACGGATCGTTGTTGTGCCCGAAGGGGTTCTGCTTTCGGTCTTCAGGTCGCTCCCACCAGTAGCGACACCGACGCCCGTTGCAACGGCGACCGCCGTTCCACGACCGACGCCGTCGCCTCCGTCTTCGACTCGGACAGCTGCCGTCCCGCTCGACTACGGCTCCGACGAGCTCGGTGGATACGCCGTGTATCGGCTCCGCAAGGGCGAGGCCCTTTATTCGGCGGTGGTGGTGCGGTTCACCGGTCAATTGCTGGCAAAACAGGTCAACGAGACTGCAATGGAGATCGCAGAACGGTCGGGGATCGACGACGTCACGGACATCCCTGTCGGCTACCCGGTCAAGATCCCTCTCGATCTGCTATCGCCGGATTACCTGCCCGTGGACAATCCGCGCCGCGTTGCCTGGGTCGAGGAGCAACGCGAGCTCGGGAGGTTCTTCGAGGTTGTGCACGCGACGGATCTCACCGGCGTCCAGGTCATCCTCGATGCCGGCCATGGTGGCAACGACACCGGCGCGTTGGTCGGAGGCCTGTGGGAGTCTGCATACGCCTACGACATCATGTGCCGGATCAAGGCGAACCTGGAGAGGCATACGCGCGCAAAGGTCTGGACCACGATCCAACAGAAAGGGCGAGGCTATGCCGTGCCCTCGGTCGATCGCCTCGATCAGCGACGAGACGCCTACCTCCTGACCCGCCCACCCTATACGCTGCAGGATTCGGCCCTTGGCGTCCATCTCCGGTGGTACCTCACCAACGACATCATTCTCAATCGTCTCGGTCCGAACTTCCCGCGATCGAAGACAGTCTTTCTCTCGGTGCACGCTGATTCGCTACACCCGAGTGTGCGCGGGGCGATGGTCTACGTTCCGTCCCGCTATCTCCGACCCACGAAGTTCACCGTCGATCGCCGCGACATCAAGAAATATGCCGAGTACCGCAATCATCCGACGATCAGGCTAGGCACCGACTTCAAGGCGCGAGTGGAGGCGTCCTCACGCCACCTCGCCGACAACATCATTTCAAGCCTCGAAAAGAACGAGCTCGGCGTCCACCCTTATGAGCCCGTCCGCGACCGCGTGCTGCGGGGCCGGCGGAGTTGGGTGCCTGCGGTTCTCCGTTTCACTGCCGCCCAGAACGCCGTGCTGCTCGAGGCCTGCAACATGGCCAACACCGAAGACCGTGCGTTGCTCCAGCAGGCGGCGTGGCGCGAGCAGTTCGCCAGGGCCGTGGTCGAGGGCATGGCGTCGGCGTTTTCAGAGTAGGGGCGGGGCTAACCTCGAGACCCCTTCGATCCTGCGTCCTCTGGATACGGTTGCATTCGGGCACGGAGACGGAGACGGAGACGGGCACGGGAGAACGTGACCTCTGTCTCTTGACGAGGACGGCACCCAGGACCCACATTAAAAGCAACATATTGAAGCGCGAGGGGAGGCACGATGAGGTCGTATCTGGTCCTGACTGAAAATGGTCCCGTCCTCGTCCTGACCTCCATGGAGAGCATCACCGAAAAGGTCCTCCTGAATTCGTTGCACAGCAAGGGGATCGACAAGTTCATCGCCTACGAGGTTCCGGTTGAGAAGGTGCATGAATTCTACGGAGTTCCATTCGAGATCATTTCTGCCGATCTCGAGCGAGGTAAAGACCTCAGGGTTGTCGATTTCGACGGGCCGCACATCTTCAGCTGCTTCTCCTTTTCTGATCTCGGCGGACAGATCCAGTACGAAGCCTGAATCGAATGGGAGGCCGGCATGCGCGCGTATATCGTGTTTTCGGGAACCGGGCCCATCCTGATCCTGACGACCTATCCGGAGCTGACCGATCAGCGCCTGGTGGCCAAGCTCGCCCACAAAGGCATCGTCAAATTCATTGCCTATGAGGTGCCTCTCGAGAGGGTTGGCGCCATCTACGGTGTGCCCTACGAGGTCGTTGCAGAAGATCTCGAGCACACCGAAGACATGCGGGTGCTCGATTTCAACGGCCATCACATCTTCAGTCGGTTCTCCTTCGACGAGATCGGCGAGCCCATTATGTGGGGGGACTAGGGATTCCACCCGCCCACCCTTGGGCTGTACGGCTATACGGCCGAACGGCTATTCGGGTCGCCCACCCACCCAAAGGCAATTTCGGATTTCGGACTTCGAATTTTGGATTTGCCACCCACCCACCCACGTTGCGATCTGCGAGGCAAGGGCGCGCCAAAAAACGTGCCGTCTCTGACGATTTTGGGGAATTGGGTGCCTCCTGCGACGAGGAAGTCTGGGCCCAAAGATCGTCAGAAGGGGCACTCTTCGGAAGGGCGCCGGGAGAAAAGCGCTTCGACGTCGGCGAGGCAGGCGAATCACGACGCCTGAAGGGCGTCATAGCTCAAAGCTCTTTCAGTCTGCTCCAGAAGTCGATATCGTGTGCGGCAAAGAGCTCCGGCAGGCGGTGCACAGGCAGACCGACCACTGTGTGCGGCGAGCCCTCGACGCCCGCCACAAGGAGACCGCCGAGACCTTGGATGGCGTACCCGCCGGCCTTGTCCATTGGTTCGCCGGTGGCGACGTACCACCGGATCATCTCGTCGGTGAGGTCAAGGAACTGGACCCGTGCGGAGTCGACCACCTCGTGACCAGTGGCATCGGTGACGAGCGCGAGCGCGGTGTGGACCAAATGGGACCTTCCCGACAGCCGCCGCAGCATGCTAACCGCGTCATCCGCCGACGAAGGTTTGCCGAGAATCTCTTGATCGACCTCGACCACCGTATCGGCGCCGAGCACCAGTCGCCCGGGATGGCTCGTCGCCACATCCTGAGCCTTGTCTCGAGCGGCGCGGGAGGCGTAGGTAACGGGATCCTCCCCTGGGAGGGGTGTCTCGTCGACATCGGCCGGTATGACCGTGAAACCCACCCCGATGAGTTCGAGGAGTTGGCGGCGGCGTGGTGATCCGCTGGCCAGGATGAGGTCGCGATCGGTCATCCCGATTGCGGCTGAGATTTCACGACCACGACCGACTCGGTGCGATCGAGGATTCTGACGAGCGCGCCGACTGGGATTGGCTGGGACTGATCGGTGCGAGCTGCCATTTTGAGCTGGGTGCCCTCAACCGACACTTCCACCTGTCCGTAACCGTTGGCGGGGATCTCGCGCACGACCCGAACGTTGTGGGGGTCTTCGTTGAGCTGTTCAGTTGGGTCGCAGACCCTGTAGAGCCAGGACTTCAGGATGAAGATCCCGACCAGACCCGCGCCGGTGCCAATCGCCATCTCGTGGCGAGGGCCAAGTGAGGTCACTCCGTGAGCGATGAGGCTGGCGAAACCGAACAGGGTCAGGAACGAGGCCAACAGGTCCGCTGCCGGAAAGCGAAGACCCCGCAGGTGTTCGTGGGAGGGGACGACAACATTGTCGCAGAGTTCGGACGGGTGGAGCAGACGGCGCGCGAAACCGGTGACAAGGGAGAGGGTGAACCCACCGAGAAATATGAGCAAATAAGCAAATCCCCAGGTCACTGCCACAGTATAGCTGGGCAATCCGGTTAGTGGGAGATTTGGTTTTTTAACCAAACGCTGAGATCTCAGGGTTCAAGGTGCAAGATCCAAGATGCAAGATCCAAGATGCAAGGTTGCCCAACCCTCTCCCAGGGATCAGGTGCAAGATTCAAGGCACAAGGCGCACACACCAATCCCAGTCGCCACGTATCCTTGGGTGAGCCTTGGACCTTGAACCTTGCATCTTGGATCTGATGGCTGTCAGATGTTTGAGAGATCCAGATCTTCAGGCAGGTACTTTGCGATGTCGATTGGTGGTGGGCAGACGACGTGCAGATGTTCGCCGGTGGCGGGGTGGGGGAGGCTCAGTGCGGTGGCATGGAGCAATGGCCGTTGCACCAGGTCGGCTCGCTTCGAGTGATAGAGGCGATCGCCGAGGACAGGATGACCGGCGGTGGCAAGGTGAACCCGCACCTGGTGCGTTCGGCCGGTGACAAGGCGGCAGCCGACCACCGACAGATCGTCGTCTATCGCGGCCAGCACCTCGATTTCGGTGCGCGACGGCTTGCCGCCGTCGTCGCTCTGAAACCGCCACCGGTGATTGTGATCGCGGGCAATGGGGCTATCCACGGCAAAGGTATCGGACGCGGGGTGGCCCTCGATCACGGCCAGGTAGAAGCGTTCGACCTGGCCGTCGCCCCAGGCGCGGGAGAGCTTCGGGAGAATGTCCGGGGAACGGGCGAAAAGCATCGCGCCGCTGGTCATACGGTCGAGGCGGTGGACCAGACGTAGGAACGGCTTTTGACCGTCGCGCCACGCGAGTGACAGCAGAATCTGCTGATCGAAGGCGGGAGCATCACCCGGCCGTTGCCCCTCGGCCGGCTGCGAGAGGACCCCTGGTGGCTTGGCCGCGACGATCAGCCAGCGATCCTCGAAGAGAGGGTTGATCGAGGTCACTGGTGGATCGGTTTCGACTCCCAGCTCGGATTCCGGCAAGTGGACATCGATGACGTCTCCGAGAGTCACTAACCTCGACTGGACTCGCAGCGCCTCCCGGTTGCGCGCTACGAAACCGTCCGCAATCACGCGCCTCGCGGCACGACGGCTGAGGTTGGTGGCGGCGGCCAGAAACACGTCGAGACGTTCTCCCTCTCTGTCCGGCGTGACGAGAAGACGCGTCTCAGTTTGAGGTTGGTCGTTCACATCTCGGGTTTCACGACCTTGGTCGCCGGCAGCGCGCGAGTTCGCGCCCAGGAGCGAATGGCCTTGAGCTGCTCGTCCATTGTGCGAGCAAGGGGAATGATATTGCCGAAGGAGATCAGCATGTCGTGCTGCGACACCTCCTTGCCCTTGGCGTGGCCGGTGATGACGGCAGACTTCACGGCCTGCTCGATCTCGGCACCGTTCCACGTACGGGTCGCTGAGGCGAGCAGGATGAGGTCGTATGCGGCCGGGTCGAGCCCGACCCTCTGGAGGTGAATCGACATGATCTCCTTGCGCTCTTCGTCGTTGGGCAGGTCGACGAAGAAGACCTGGTCGAAACGGCCCTTGCGCAGAATCTCTGCCGGCAGCAGGTTGATGCGGTTGGCGGTGGCAGCGACAAAGACATCGGCCCGGTGCTCCTGCATCCAGGTCAGAAAAGTCGAAAAGATCCTGGTGTTGGATCCTGTCTCGCCCTCGTGGTAGCCGGCGATGCCCATCTCGATCTCGTCGATCCATAGCACGGCAGGCGCCACGGTCTCCACCGCCTCGAGCGCGCGGTGGAAGATCCACTCCGCCGAACCCTGGACACCGGCAAAGACGAGGTTCATGTCGAGGCGGAACAGCGGCAGCTTCCACTCGCGGGCGATGATCTTGGTTGCCAGGCTCTTGCCGCAGCCGGAGATCCCCATCAACAGCACACCCCTCGGCCGGGGCAGGTTCTTCTTGTGGGCCTCCGGGAGGAACAGGCTGCTCCGTTCGCCGACCCATTCCTTGAGCTGATCGAGACCACCGAGCTTACTCAACGAATCATCCGGTGGCACAAACTCGAGGATCCCCTCCTTGCGGGTGATCTGTTCCTTCTCATCGAGAACATCGGAGAGAAAGTCCTCGCCAATCTCGGTGTGGCGGTCGAGAAGTCGGCGCAGCAGATGTTCGACTTCGGTCAGCGACATGCCCTTCAACGATGCAATCAGTCGCTCGATCGTCCGCCCGTCGGCGTTCCGGCCGTCGAGGAGTGAAGTGGCCAGCGAGGTCAGCTCATTTTCGTCGGGGAACATGGAGAGGACCACGTAAGTCATGGGTTTGATGGAATCGGGCAGCTCGGCATGTTGCTGGAGCAGGAAGAGGAAACGGCCCGTGTTGCGGATCTTCATCGCGGTGTCTCGGAGGCCGCGGCGCAGGTGCTTGTCGTCTAAGATGCCTTCGAAGTCCTTCAAGAGGTACAGGCCCCGTGGTCCTTCGGAGGCAATCCACGCCAGGGCCTCCATCGGATCCTGGTGCACGTCGGTGCCGTGACCGAGGAAGCCGTCGACACAGTTCCATACGATGACCGGGAGCTCCTTTGGCTTGGCGGAGGCGGCGAACCTGCGCAGAAGAGTCTCCTGCCGGTCCTCCTCCGGGCTGACAAGGAGGGTGATCGGGTAGGCGGATGCCAGGGCGGTACGAATCTGCTCGATGGTGCTGAGCATTACAGCCTTATTGTATCAATCAGAGTTTGAATCGCGTCCGAACCGCCTGAGGGAGCGTCCCGCGCGGCGTACGGAGCGGATGGTTCGCGGTTGCCAGACTTCGCGTGACCGCCACAAAATCACTATGGTGATAGCGGTGACGAGACCGGCAGCGAGCCACACTCCGGCGACCCTTCCGGCGTCGACGGACGCCGCGAGGCGACCCAGATCGCCGGCCAACCACCATCCGAGACCCGACCACACGGCGAGGTGGAGAACAAGGGCAGCGAGGTCGACCGCGGCAAATCGGACCCAGGGAATTCGGACGACTCCACAGGCGGCGAGCCACGCGCCGCGCCCGAGCGGAAGGACGCGAGCGGGAACGAGGCCAAGGAGCGCAGCCGGAGAATCGGTCAGCCGGTCGGTCACCGTGGCGAGGCGGGCTTCGATACGCGGGAATCGTTCGAGCCTGGGTCGGAGCCACCGGCCGCCCAGGTAGACGATTTGATCGGTCAAGAAATGGCTCACGAGGACGGCCCCGAGAATTGATGTGGCTGTGGCGCCTGAAGGACTGCGGGCTGCAAGGACGCCAACGGTCACCATGAACAGCTCTTCCGGGATCCAATGCCCGACCACCCGGATCAGCGGAGGGAGCAAAAGGGCGAGGAGGATCGCGTGCGGCTCGATCCAGGCAATGAGATCTACGAGAGGCTGCACAACGGGATCGAGTATAGCTGATGGAAGCCAAATGATTGCGAGATGCTGATCACATTGCCGAAACCGCCCCGGAAGCGGTCGGCGGTCAGGAGTTAAGAGTTAGGAGTAAGGAGTTAGGCCCACCCAACCCCCCAGGGTGTTTTGAATACCTGGCGCTGGACTCTCGACCCTTAACCCTTAACCCTTAACCCTTAACCCTTGAGCGGGCCGCTTTGACCAGGGCGCTGGTGTACTGGTGTCGTGGATCCTCGAAAATTCGTGTGGTCGGCCTGTCCTCGACGATGGCGCCGCGGTGCATGACGGCAACCCGTTCGCAAACCTCGCGAATGACCTCGAGGTCGTGTGAGATCAGGATGACCGCGATTTCGTGTTGCCGTCGTAGCTCGGAGATCAGATCGAGGATCTGAGCCTGTACCGATACGTCGAGGGAGGAGACTGGTTCGTCGAGAATCAAAAGTTGCGGCCTCGTCGCGAGAGCCCGGGCGATGGCGACCCGCTGCCGTTCGCCACCCGAGAACTCCACCGGATGTCGATCCGCTGCTGCAGCCGGCAGACCCACCTGATCGAGAAGCTCGGCGACGCGTTTTCGACGTTCGGCTTTGCTGCCGATGGCGTGGGCTACGAGAGGCTCGGCGATGATGGTGCCGATCCGGAGGCACGGATCGAGGGACAGGCTCGGATCCTGGAACACGGCCTGGAACCTCTGTCGCAGGGGACGCACCCGGGCCTCCGGCCATGTGCTGATCGGGTGGCCGTCGAAACGGACGACCCCACGGTCGGGCGCCTCAAGAGCGAGAAGGAGGCGGGCGAGAGTCGATTTGCCGGCGCCCGACCCACCAACGATGCCGAGAGTTTCCACGGGGTCGAGTTGGAAGCTGACGCCGGCCACTGCCTCAACCGTGGATGGACCAGCTCCACGCACTCCTCGTCGCCGGTAAGACCGGTAGAGGTCCTCGGCAACGACGAGCGGTTCAGTCGTTGGCATGGTGTCCTGCCATTTGGCCCGGCGCCGAAGCGAGCAGCATCCTGGTGTAGGGATGGCGTGGCGAGGAGAACACTCCGTCCGTCGGACCCTCTTCGACGATGCGCCCCTCGAGCATGACCGCCACCCGGTCCACGACGCCTTCGACGACCACGAGGTCGTGGCTGATGAGCAGGAGACCCATGCCGCGATCTTCGACGAGGCGGTCGAGGAGCTCGATGACCTGCGCCTGGGTCAATAGATCGAGGGCTGACGTTGGTTCGTCGGCGATCAGGATGCGGGGTCTTCCGGCGAGAGCGAGAGCAAGCATGACTCGCTGCGCCTGGCCGCCCGAGAGCTCGTGGGGAAAAGCGCGGGCGATTTCCCCGGGCGCCTCCAGCGCGGCATCGGAGAGCAGCGAGAGCGCCTCGCGATGTGCCTCTTTGTGCCGTAAATTCCGGTGGACGGAGATTGCCTCCTTTACCTGAAACCCGACCGTATAGACCGGATTCAGTGCCTCTGCGGCTTCCTGCAGAATGATCCCGATCTCACCGCCACGGAGCCGGCCAAGGTCGGCGCCCGACATCTTCGCGATATCGGCGCCGGCCACAGAAACCGACCCAGCCGTTACTCGGCCTGGTTCTGGGACGAGGCCGAGACAGGCGAGCGCGGTGATGCTCTTGCCGCTTCCCGATTCGCCGACCAGGCCCACACGCTCGCCGGCGCCGATCGCCAGGGTCACGCCATCGACCACTTTCTTCCAGCCGTTGTCAGATGTCGGAAAGCCGACGCTCAGCTCTTCGACTTCGATCAACCGCTCAGCGTTCATAACGGAAATGTTCCACAGTCGCCTGATCGGTTTCGAGAGAAGCAAAGAGGGTGGTGCGCTCGGGGGGCCGGCCCCAGCAGTGGAGCACCGTGTCGGCAGGATCGAGCTCACCATTTCCCTCGTCTCCAAGGAGTACCCACCAATGGTCGCGATCGACCAGCAGGTCGCCGGGACGCACATCGCTTTCCCAGCGAAGAACCCGACCTCTGCGAAGCACGCTCTCGGGCGTCATCGACAGCGTACCGAGGGCGGTCAACATATCGGCTTCGATGTCCGGCGCGCCCGACACAGCGATCGCCGCAAGAGTGCGAGAAGAGGCCACAATCCGTTTCGACACCAGATCGGTGAACGACATCTGGAAGGCGGGGAGAGTGACCTCATTCCAGATGCCGCTGTCGCTGCGCGGTTCAAAACCTGGAAGACCGAAGAGCTCGCCAACCGAAGGGTCGATCGCTTCACCGAAATCACCGGGCCGGAAAACGGTGGGGAAATCTGCCTCCATGATGGCCTCTGTCCCGGAGGTGGTCATGACCTGCAACGGGCGAAGGTCGCTGTCGGGTTCGACGATCTCGACCCTGGCGTAGAGCCGAACTGTTCCGGCTCCGTCGGGCGCTGTCTCCGACTGCTGTCCGATGTGGTCGTCGTTGTGGGTCTCCGGGAGGCTCTGGGCCCGCAAGCTCCTCCCCATCTCTGGCGCGAGAAAGGTACGGTAGCTCAACCGATCGCGGGCATTCTCGGCGTTCAGACTGCCGCCGAGGTTGGTGCTCTCGACCGAGAACCAGAAGACGCGTACGGCGCGATCCGTCTCGGGCCAGGATCCGGTCTTCTCGTGTTCCACCTCGTTTCCTTCGATCACCAACCGCTCGACGGGGGCCAACCATCGACCGGCCTTTCCGCGGCGACCGAACCGAAGGGCGACGGCCGCCTCAACGGCCTCTCCCGCCTGAGAGTGCCGTTGGCCTTGCCGAAAAATTGGATCGGAAGCGGTAGCAGTGACCACCCTCGCTTCCATGAGCACCGGTCGTCGGATCTCTCGGAAGTAATCGACGAGAAAGGGGGTCGCGATGAGCACAACGAGGGCTGTGAAAATTGCGATTGGAAGCTTGGATTCCGAGGCCATTGCCCGATTGTAATCGATCGTCGGAATCCGGTCGTTCCCGTTAACGCGTTGCTGGACGGTCCTCGGCGGGTGGTCCGGCGATCGTGCGCAGCGCTTCAGCGTAGGCGGTGGTTTCTGCCTGCCATTCATCCTTGTGGTCCTGAGACACCAGTGGTGTCGCCAGTCGCCGACCGATGAGACGGAGATGCCCTCCCATTTGCAGGGCGCGTTTGGACTGCCGGGCGGCTCGACTCCCATTGCGTTTTTTGGCGAATCTCAGGAGGTCGGTCCACATCAACTCTTCACTCGAGGCGCCTGCAGCACCACCCGTGGGTGGGGTGCCATTGGCAGGGTGCACCGCTGTGAAATCCGGGATGATCTCGATCGCCCAACCCGCATCCGAGGCGCTGACACAAAGGTCGATGTATTGGCCACGGAGGCGGTAACCGAGGTCGAAGGGCCCTATTTGTTCCCACAACGACCTCCGGATCGCTATCGCGGCGCCGGATACCCAGTCGACGTGGCGTCTCCGCAAAATGGAGTGGGATCGCAGCCATTTCCAAACCCTCGATCGCTCGAGAACGGTGGGGAGACCGGAGGCGAAAGCAAAGCACCACAAGGAGCCGGGCAGCCGACCGCCGCTCCATTGATGCCCGCCTCCCGGGTGGCGGAGTGCGGCTCCGGCCATGCCGAGATCGTCCCTGGCTTCGAACGCGTTGATGAGTGCGCCGATCGCAGAGTGGTCAACATCGGTGTTGTTGTCGAGCAGAAGCAGTACATCGCCGGACGCCCGCGACAGTCCGTGGTTGGCGGCGGCGGCAAAGCCGCGCTTCGAGGGCAGCCGAACAACAATGTGGCGCGGGTACTTTCTCAGCACCGAGTGGGCGGTGTTGTCGTCGCTGCCGTCATCGACAACGATGACCTCGTGGGGTTGGGGGTTACACAGCCACAGAGCGGCCAGGCACCGCAGCGTGCGCTCACGGCTCTTGTGTGTGGGTATGACCACTGAGATTCGTGACTTCGTTTCCATAGCGTGCACTCATGGTACCAAGGGTTTTCGGCCTGCAAAGTGTTGAAGGTGAGTTTTGTGGTGTTCATCACATAGGAGCTTCATTGCCCTGGAACAGGGGGATGGGTGTGGTAATGACAAAAAAACCCCGGCGGTGGTGCCGCCGGGGTCGGTTCTTGAAAGTTTGACGGATCAGTAATCTCCTCCGTTGCCGAAGGACCCTGCCTTGTTGCGCGCTTTCATCTTGTCGAGGATGGCCGCGATGATGAAGTAAACGCCGAGCAGGAAGACCGGAACCGGCCACCAATCGTAGATCCAGTCCATGTCGAAGAAGTCGAGCTTGTCGGCCAGGACAACACCGGCGACCACCGCGAGGAAGACACCGAACATCAGACGACCGTGACTATCGGCTTTTGGCATTTTTGGCTCCTCGTCCTCTGCACGCATGTTGAAGAACTGCGCTTCGCGGTAGGAATCAAAAATCGAGAAAAAATAGACGAAGGCGACGAGGAACGAGAACGGCCAGAACCCGTTGATGATCATGAAGATGCAGACCGCAATCGTGGCCCAGATCATGAACGCTCGTTCGTATGCCCAGAGGTAGAGGTGGCCCAGACCCGGCAGGAGAATCGAGAGAATCGCAGCCAGAGGCGGCGATTTCGGCGGGCTCGGCCCGGGATCGTAGTCCGGCAGCGGCGCACGTTCTGCAGGCGCAGGTGCCGGCGCGGGTGGTTCCTCGCCGGGTGGTGGTGGCAGCGGCGGAGTCGGTTTCTGCGGAACTTCGGTCGCGTTGTTCTCCGGTGCGTCGTTGTTCTTGTCGTTCATGAAGTCTCTCCTTGCTCTGCAGCACTGCTGTCGTTCTGTGTTTTGTCTTCTTCTTCGTCTTTGGTCACATAATCGCGCACGGCTTCAACCTTGCGTTCGCCCCACTTCCACACCCGCCACAGGATGATGCGGGCTTCTCCGCGTCCCGATTCGGCGACGTCGCTGACCTCCGTGCTCACCGCCTCTGCAACCCTGCCGACCGCTTCTCCTGCGCCACTGCGGGCGAGGGTGACGGGATTGCCGATGACCAGCGATGTCATTACGGCCAAGAGATACGCAGCCGCAGTTGCCATTCGCCGATTCAGGAGTGGTCTCGCTTCGGGCCGCTTCTCTCGCGCCGCAATACACCGTTTGAGGAGGTACTCCGACGGTTCCATCGCATCGCTCACCTGGTGAACCAGAGTCAGGTCCTGCCAGGTCCGCCGACACGACGGACACGCCTCGAGGTGAGTGAGGAGTCGTTCCAGGTTGTGTTGGGAGATCTCTCGGTCCACAGCCTGAAAGAGCAGGCCCAGCCACCTCGTGCACGGCGATGACGCCAGATCCGACAAGAGGTGGTCCGGCGGTTCGAGCTCGTCGAGCGTCGATCCAGCATCGACGATGCTCTCCAGGGTTTCCAGGATTCCGGCGCAATCCTCACACTCGGCGAGATGCTCGCGCACCGTGATCGCCTGCTCTTCCTCCAGCTCGCCCTCGAGGGAGATGCTGAGAAGATCGCGGACGTCGGCGCACCCGGACATCATGCGCTCCCCTCGGCCACGCTGCCCGCAGGGGGCACGGCGTGGATCTGGACGCGGCGCCGCACCGAGGTCGCGAGCTCGAGACGGGCCCGGTTGAGGCGCGACTTGACTGTGCCGAGCGGCAGTTCGGTGGCTTCGGCCATCTCCTGATAGGACATGCCGGCGAAATCGCGCATCAGAACGAGGGTAGCCAGCTCTTCGGAGATCTGGCGCAGACTGGTAGCGATCAGCCGCAGGCGTTGCCTGCGCTCGGTCTGCTCGTGCTGATCATCGGAGGCCGGGAGGCGGTCGATAATCTCGGAGTCGAGCCACGCCGCTTCGCGTTCGCGCCGGCTCCGCCGGTAGCTATCGATGATCAGGTTCTTGGCCACACGCCAGGCCCATGCCATGAAGTTGGAGCCTGCCTTGTACCGGTGGAGGTTTTCCCAGAGCTTGAAGTAGACCTCCTGGCAGAGCTCCTCCGCCTCGGCGGCGGAGGGGGCATAGCTGGCGCACAGACGATAAATGGGGCGCAAGGTGGTGCTCACCAGCGCGCTCCATGCGTCCTCGTCGCCCTCGCGACAGCGCTCGACTGTGACTTCCAGTTCAGCCATATCCATTCTCACCCCCTACAAACGGAGGGAGAGGGACAAAAGTTCGCAAATGTCGACCGGAACGTCATGTGGGAATGATACGTCACCCCGGTGGCGTTGAGTGAGGCGTACGGAGGAAAGTTGAACGATTTCGTGTGGCCAAGGGGGAGTATCGAGGACCGAGTGTCCTTTGCAATCGAGGAGGTGCGCCCCGCGATCAAGGCCGACGGAGGCGACGTGTCCCTTCAAGGCATTGAAGGATCAACGGTTACGGTGAACCTGAAGGGTGCGTGCCGCACGTGCGCGATGGCCCAATCGACCCTGACCGATTTCGTGGCCGAGCGGATAAAGCTCTATGCCCCCGAGATCACAGACGTCGTAGCGGAATAGGGCCTGGAATCCAGCCACGAAAAAACCCACCCAGGGGAGGGTGGGTTGACATTCCTAATTCACTTCGAGGCTTGGCCTCGCAGTGCCTACGCTTGTTTCGCGTCCTGACGGCATCCGGGGCACCGCCCGGAGAACACCACCGTCTGCTCCTCCACCTCACAGCCGACAAGGTCCTTCATGGTGCGCCAGTCGATGCTCTTGACGTCGCGCACGTCGATGATCTGATCGCATCCTGAGCAGATGAAGTGTGCATGCTTCGAGATGTCTGCGTCGAAGTGTGCGCGGCGATCGTTGCCGTAGATCTCTCGTACCAGGCCCTCTTCTTTGAGCACGCCGAGGTTGCGGTAGACGGTGCCGAGGGAGACCTTGGGCAGCTTGTGGCGGACTTTTTCGAAGATCCAATCCGCGGTGGGGTGGGAGTGAGTGTTCTTGATCGTCTCGTACACAACTCGCCGTTGCTTCGTTTCGCGGGTTCGCGGACGCTCTTTCATGTGTCCCCCTGTGTGCAATCGCAACTGCACCCTCTTGAGAATAATTACCATAACGGCCCCGTCGAGTCGAGGGTAGGAACTGTTATCGCTGGAGAAAATCCGGTATTCCGGACCTCTGATCGTGCTATTCTCGATCCAGTTCCCGCCCACGCATGGGGTGAATACCCCATGGAGATTCAGATGACACAGTGTATTCGCGAGATGGAGCCGTCGCAGCGGCCGC
>Ga0316193_10000963_pt1 | contig 18736 bp, 22 predicted proteins | sample MerIslsedime2_MG_FD_207735 | JGI IMG/M metagenome (GOLD analysis project Ga0316193, IMG submission 207735) | Coastal sediment microbial communities from Maine, United States - Merrow Island sediment 2 | ecosystem: Environmental > Aquatic > Marine > Coastal > Sediment | place: USA: Maine... | reverse complement strand
CAGTCGAGGTGATAAAAACGAGAGTGGGCTTGTTATTAAGAGAAAGGATTTTCTGCGTCGCTATTCTGTTGATCGTGCATCACGAAAATATCGTGTCGAGGTGTATCAAGGCAAAAAGTACTGTGGCATGGTACTTGTCCATTTTGTCGATGAAGATGCTGTGGCCCTCGCCCTGAAAGAGAAACAAGACTGATTTCGTCCTGAAATTACCAGCCTGTTTTAGTCGGGATTGTCTTCCTGCGCTGCCGTACTATACTGAATGTTGACGTAAGAGCGGATGGCAACAGGCTTTTCTATGACGCGAGAATACAAAATGGCCGGTTATCTTCATGATTTCTCCTGTATCGGGGGGGATTGTGAAGATACCTGTTGCAAGGGATGGGATATCCGTTTTGATAAAAAACATTATGAATTACTCCACGATGCCGTACAGCAAGAGGCGGGATCCGAAGCAGAAACCTTCAAGCATTATGTCAAGGTCAATGAAGTAGAGACCCGCACGGAACAAAATTATGCCTTGTTAACATTACAGGAAAATGGTGCGTGCCCATTTTTGCAAACAGACGGCTGGTGCCAGCTGCATAATAAATTCGGTGTAAAACCGCTGAGTAATATTTGTGCCTATTTCCCCAGAGTGTTGTCACGCTATGGTAATACGGTGGAAATGACGGGTGCACTCTCATGTCCGGAAATGGTCAGGCAGTGCCTGTTTTCCGAAAAGACGACGGAACTCAGCCCTTTTGACCCAAATTTATTACCCCGTCCCGATGATTATCCTCTGACACGTGAACTCGACCCGTCAACGGGCGAGTATTATTACGATCAGTTTATTCCAGTGCGTGAAGTATTGTTAAATTTGCTCAAGCTTGAAGGCTTTTCGCTTGATACAAGGCTCTATTTTCTTTCCAGCTTTGCCAACCGACTGAGTACCTTTTACCATCATAAGGCGGATTCACAACATCAAGGCCAGCTTAAGAAAGAATTGAAGCGGGCCATGCGTCTCTCCAAGCTTGAGAAACTGGATGAGTTTGCCTCTGGATATGTCGCCGCTGATCCTGTGGTCATCATTGTGGTACAGGCCATTTTGCAATTACGGGTGCAAAATTATCCCGGCGAGTCCCATACGCTGTTGGTGCAAGATATCCTGCAGGGGTATGAAAAACAGTTATCGCCCATGGATAAAAATGCGGCCCTGGACGAGGCGTTGCCGGCAGCGGAGGTATGGGCCCTGTTTCAAAAACAACAAGCCATGATCAATAAACATTTTGGCGTCGAATTGGATAATTACCTGAGTCGCTATCTCGATAATTGTTTACATCGGGAATGGTTTATTACCATGCCCGATCTGTTTACCTACATCCATATGTTGACCATTCGTATGGCCATACTTCGCTTCCTGCTTTATAGCCATCCCAGGATTATCGCACTGGCCGAAAATCAAGATTCAGCGAGGGATAAAAATGATGATTTAACGCAACTGAGAAAAGAGGTGGTCAAGGTGGTTTATTTGAATTCACGCGCCATCGATCACAATATGAATTTTCTCAAAGTCGTCTATGATGCGATAAATGAACAACAAATGATGACCTTTGAATATGCCTTACCCTTTATCAAGTTCTAGCGGGCCTCAGCCGGCCTTGGTTACCATCTATTCTAAGGCATATTGTTCTCATATAACCTTGTGATGTCTCCGGTATTTATTGCGCAGCAGGGGCATTATCTATAGACTGATCGTCCTTTTTAAACCGTAGTTGAGTTGGATAGTTTTATGGGTCGTATGTCGGAAATGAACATGGAGGATCAGATCGCGCTGACCCAGGCCGTCATGGCCATACTGGATAGTTGGGGTCTATCGGCGACCGCTCAAATGACCATTCTCAATCTACCCAAGGGGACACCAGGCCGTGCCCTGCGTAAATATCGTGAGCATACGCCATTTCCTGATGATGCCGAGGTCATGCAACGCCTGGAGCAAATCGTCGGCATTGCCGATGCCTTACGTACCACCTATCCACATAATCCACCAATGGGGACCTTGTGGTTACAACAGTCCAATAGCCGTTTTGACAATCGCGCGCCGCTAGCCGTTATGATCGACCATGGTCTGCAAGGGCTGGTGGAGGTCCATATGCATCTGGATTGCTCTTACGACTGGCATCTGGACGACAAGCAGGCGTAATAGTTACCTTAAGCTGTGTTATTCCCGCACAGGCTTTCGTTGCCGGCGTGCGCGCCCCTCATAACGTACGATCTGCTGTACGATTTGATCAAACGGGAGTTGCTCAACGGTGCCATAGTGAGCCAGTACCTGGGTGATGAGTGCCTTGATGTCGGCAATCTCGATGCCGGGCTCGGGGCTGATGTGTAACAGTTTTTGCAATCCCAGTAGACCCCCGATTTGAACCCGCATCTCCTTGTTATGTGGCAGTGGACCATCAACACGGGTGAGACGCATGGCAAACAGGGCATTCCTTCTGACCGTGTCCAGCAGCGTGAGACAATGCCGATGTGTCTCTTTGTCGGTGCAACTGACCCCTTCCCGATCGGCAAGACAGAAGCGATGTGCCGCGGCGCAGTGACAACGGCGGGAGTTGATCGATTTTTCGAAGACACATTTTAGCGGATTAATATGCCGGTAGGTGTCACGGTATTGATCTTCTTCCATAGCTTGCCTGCAGACAGGTGAGGGTCTGAAAGATTACTTTTCCCACTCGCGCACGATGGGGGCTTCACGGTGTTCTTGCAGACGTTCTTCGGCCTCCAGCACATTGGCGGCAAAAATGACCTTGAATGTGTCTGTGGCATCAGCGGCCTGTTCAGCCCGCATCTTGCGCACACTATCCTGTGCCTGCTTGTACTGCTCGTGTTCTTCAAGCTTTTCCAGATTTTTGACCAGATTGGTCGGCCCGGAACTGATTTTATAGATAAAATACGGCATGGTTTACCTGTTTCATATACGGTTTCTTTGAATGGGATGGGGATTATACCAGCCAGGACGGCGCAGATTGAACCACAAAGGCCAAAAAGTAGCCTAAAAGCAGGAGATGGCGATGAAATGTAAAAAAAGCTTAAATCCAGATGTCGGATAAGGGCATACTGTTGGCCATTGTCGAGCAGGGGGGCTACCCGGATTTTACCCGCCTGTATGAGAAGCTGGGCTATGAGGTGGTGGTCATCAAGACCATGCGCAAGGTGATTCAGTATTTAAAGAAAAATACACCCCGGGTCATCGTGGCCGAGTTTAATTTTCAGTCTGATTTCCGTGACCGTACCAGTAGCCTGGAGTCTCTCATCGCCGTTTTGCAACAGCGGTCGGGGACAAGACTGGTGGTATTGTATGACCAGGAATATTTACACCAACTGGAACGTCTGCAACAGCAGTTTGGGCCGGATGAAATCCTGCCATTCCCGATCGATGCCGCAAGGCTGGAAAGAATCTTGCGCTGATTTATTACCTGGCCGTTTACTCAAGTGCCATCAATGTCTCAAGTGTTTCCGCCACAATGTCCCGCACATCCGCATCCGGATCATGCTTGAGTTGTTCCAGTGCCTTGATGGATTCTCTCGTCTGAATGAAAGAGAGAAAATGTGCCGCATCACCGCGGACCCGTGCCTGCGGGTGTTGTAATAATTGCATCAGACCGGGCAACAATCGTTGCAGGATGGTTTGATCATCCAGTGTTTCAATGATGGCACCGATGCCAAGGCGGACATTGATGTTTGTTTCATCATTCGCAATCAAGCCGGGAAAGTCGTCGATGGCTTCAGGTCGCTGTTGCACCATTTGTATGGCGGCATCCAGTTCTCCACTCGATAAGGTCTCGATCAGATAATCTATGGTACCCGCATCGGAGCGACTTTTTTTGATCCAGTCCAGCATCGCTTGTTTGCTTAGAACACCGGTCAAGACAAACGGTCCTATCTTCAGCCAGGGTACGGAACGAATCTGATTGTCTTGCGCAAATTCAGTGTCCACGGCAATGTTGATCACCTGGATGGAGGCCAGCTCACCCTGTTTTACCAGTTCATTCAGGCTCTGCATGACATTTGGACAGTGCGGACAGGTGGGGGTGATGGCGAGGACGATATCGGGCCTTGTCATGCGCGTCTCGGTTTATGAATTAACTGCCAAACCAGAAGCGTTTTGCCTTGCTGAGGAATTCTTCCGCCGAGATATAGTGTGAACCATCGCAGGAAAAGGTCAGGCCAACCATACCGTTCATGATATTCAGGGAAGCGGAACGCAGATAAATGGTTTCATCGGCAAAGCGCAGTTCTTTCATTTGTTCCAGCACCATCAATATCTGGTTCGGTTTGACTTTGGCGTCCTCAGGATAGTCACATAGCGGATAGGCGAGACAAAGTTCCGGATCGATGATCTCCTCGACGCGGTGAATACGATATTGATAAGGGTCATCATAGAGCCAGAGGCTACAGCGGCCACTGTAATAATGCAGTTTACAGTGGAACACCCCATGCGTGGTCATCAGATTATCCAGCAGGATATTCACTACATTGAGTTGTTGATCCATCAAACTGGGGACCCGCTCTTGAGCGAACAGGACACTACGCACCGCCGGGTCGCCGCGGAACTGTTGCCATTGGTTGCTTGGGTTGAGAGCGATGCCATCCAAGGGCAGCACATTGATGTCAAAGTCCGCTGCGAGAAAGCCCAGCAGGGTTTCATCCTGTGTTACCGCGTGCATGGCGGTAATGCAGGAATGCAAACTATGGTCGCTGACATAGGCCCTGGAAAGTAACATCCCTTTATAGGGCAGTGCAGTATTGAAGAAGGGGCGGTTTGACAGGTCCTGCTCACGCAGACCGCTGTCGATCGACTCGTTATTAATATTTGATGACACCTGTTTGCCATTTACATCCAGGGCATAGAGCAGGTGACAATAGGGTACCGTATTTTTTTGTGCCGTCAGCGCAAGGTCGAGTTTATCTGCATCGCTCCAGTATGGTGCAATGTCCTGGGACAGGTGGGACAGGGGAGATTCGATCGCCCTGGCCAGGGCAGTTTTTTTCGCAGAGATGACTTGTTTCAGTGACGACATACAAGGTCTTAGTCGTTCTGATAGTCTGGTTTCAGACTATCGATAGAGACCACCACACGTTGTTTTTTCTGATCGGCAAACTGTGGTCTTTTATTCATCGGTCGGCCATGTTCTTCGGCGAGTTCAAGTTCACGCGAGGTAATCAGGGCAAGACAATCACGTATGCCATGGATGGTGTGATCGGACAAGGGATGCTTTAACCCGGGTTTGACATGGGTATCTTTTGCGACATCGGTCAAGACACGTTTTACCATACGTAAAACCTGTTCTTCTTTTGTTAGATTGTCCTCAGCCATTTTGTCTTTCCTCGGTCATTTTGCTTAATAGACATTGTATAGCAAAAAATTGGACCTGCACGACGATCTGCCGTTCTGGCAGAAAATTTTCAGTGAAAAATAGTCAAATCTGTGTCGGGGTTCAGGATCGAGCGAGGCTCTTTTTTTCTCCTGTGCGCAATATTGCAGTTATGTTGCAGAGACTTGTATCAAACTCGATAATCATGAAAAATAGGCCGGCGATTTTGCCACAAGCGGGATAACAGCCGCTGAAAATCTGTACCTAAAGATAAGCATGTCCCCATGCCCTCATGACAAGGAATAAGCCCATCCATCGACTCATTCTCCACCCCGCCAATGCGCAAGATCACATCGATGACTTCGCTGTAATTGAGAAGCTTTTCATAGAGATAGGTCTGGCTGGGGTGGCCATGGCAGGGCACGCGTCGCCGCGTCTTTTACTTGGGCCGCGTTTTTACCAATGGATCACCTTTATGGGTTGTGCCCCGGCTTTAAAGCTGGAGCCGGATGATGCGGCAGATGAAAGCTTTTGCCATATCCGTTTTACCCAACACGATGAACTGCAATTCAGATATTTACGTCCCGAGGTGAAGGGGCGTTGCCCGGCCTGTACCAAGCTGGGACTGACCGCCGCATCATTTTTGCAGCAAAAGTGCCTGCAACAACAGACCTGGACCTGTCCGCATTGCCGGCAGTCTTGCTCGCCTCTGGCCCTGAACTGGAAAAATGAGGCAGGTGTTGGTCGATTCTTTATTGAATTCATGGAGGTACATCCACACGAGGCCATCCCCGTTGATGGCCTGTTGCAAAGACTCGCTGAGGTCACTGAAACGAAATGGCAATATTTCTATGTCTGAGTCGCATCATCAAATTCCCATAAAAACGGTCTTGACAGTTTATCGTTCGACAGACACACTCAAGCTGTGATGAATAACTTTGCCAACCAACCGATGCATGTCTCAATCCGCCGCCTGGTGAAAGGGCTGTGGCGCTCAGTCGTGTGGTTAAGGGAAGCAAAGATGTAAAACTAGCATCAAAGCAAGCAAGATTTTCCAAGGCCACAGCGCAAACGCTCTGTGGCCTTTTTCGTTTTGGACGATAAACCATTTTTAAGGAGAGCATATGTCTGTCCCGCTTGCCTTTATTGGCGCCATTCTCATCTGGTCCACCACGCCACTGGCGATCAAGTGGAGTGCCGAGGGTCCCGGTTTTATCTTTGCCGTGAGCTCACGTATGCTCATCGGTACCCTCGGTTGCTTGTTCATCCTGATGCTGGTGCGCGGCAAGCTGCATTGGCACAGGCAGGCGCTGCGAAGCTATGTTGCCGCTGGTCTGGGGATCTTTGGCGCCATGAGTTGTGTCTATTGGGGCGCACAGTTTATTCCCTCCGGGCTGGTTTCCGTTATCTTTGGCCTGACGCCCTTGCTAACCGGTTTGATGGCCTCGATCTGGCTCAAGGAACAGGGCCTGAACCTGACCAAGCTCATGGGGCTGGCCAGCGCCTTTGCCGGACTGGTCGTCATCTTTGGCGATGGTGTTAGCGCCGGAGAGGATGCCGTGTTGGGCATGTTGTCTGTACTGATGGCCACCGTTCTCCATTCCACCAGTACCGTGTGGGTAAAGAAGGTCGGGGCCGATTTACCGGTCATGAGCATCACCACCGGCGGGCTGGTGGTGGCCTTGCCGCTTTATCTGTTGAGCTGGGTCGTGCTGGATGGCGAGTGGCCGACGGCCATACCGGATACAGCCATGTGGTCCATTGTCTATCTGGGGCTGTTCGGATCGGTCATGGGCTTCATCTTGTTTTACTACGTCCTCAAGCATGTTGAGGCGAGTCGGGTGGGGCTGATACCGTTGGTGACACCGGTGCTGGCCTTGATCCTGGGACAGTTACTCAATCATGAGACCATTCCGTCGGTGGTCTGGGCCGGTTCGGGGCTGATCCTGCTGGGGATGTCGGTTTACCAGTGGGGTCCGCTACTGCTGCGGCAACGGAAGTTGCTTGCGCAGGAGGAGTAGTTCCTATGATGAGGGGGTGTAGTGAGTCTTCACATACTCTGCAACGATTTGCTGAAACTCCTCGGCAATGTGATCACCCTTGAGGGTGACGGTCTTTTCACCATCGACGTAGACCGGCGCCACGGGACGCTCGCCGGTACCGGGCAGGCTAATGCCGATATTGGCGTGTTTGCTCTCGCCCGGGCCGTTGACCACGCAACCCATCACGGCCACGGACATGTTTTCCACACCGGGATGGGTGTGATGCCACTGCACCATGTTATTGCGCAGGTAGGCCTGAATATCCTGCGCCAGTTGCTGGAAATAGGTACTGGAGGTCCGTCCACAACCGGGGCAGGCGACCACTTGCGGGGTAAAGGCACGCAGGCCCATGGACTGCAGGATCTCCTGTGCGACGATGACCTCCTGGGTGCGGTCACCACCCGGTTCCGGTGTGAGGGAGATGCGGATGGTGTCACCGATACCCTGTTGCAGCAGCACCGCCAGGGCGGCGGTGGAGGCAACGATACCCTTGGAACCCATACCGGCCTCGGTCAGGCCCAGGTGCAGCGGGTAGTCGCATTGGGCCGCGAGGGTTTGATAGACCGCGATCAAATCCTGCACCCCGCTCATCTTGCAGGACAGGATGATACGGTTATGCGGCAGGCCCAGTTGCTCCGCCATGGCGGCACTCTCCAGGGCCGAGGTGACCACCGCCTCATGCATGATGGTGGTGCTTTCCTTCGGTGAGGCCAGCCTGGCATTCTCATCCATGATGCGGGCTAGCAGTTCCTGGTCCAGGCTGCCCCAGTTGACGCCGATGCGCACCGGTTTGTCATTCTGATTGGCGATGTCGATCATGCGGGCGAACTGATCATCCCGTTTCTTGCCCTTGCCCACATTCCCGGGGTTGATACGGTATTTTGCCAGGGCCCGGGCACAATCGGGATAATCGGTGAGTAATTTGTGACCATTGAAGTGAAAGTCACCAATGAGGGGGACATGGCATTGGTGCCGGTCCAACTGTTCGCGGATGTGGGGCACGGCCGCGGCGGCCTCGGCACTATTGACGGTGATGCGGACCAGTTCCGAACCGGCCTGGTTCAGGGCGCGTACCTGCTGTACGGTCTGCTCGACATTGGCCGTATCGGTATTGGTCATGGATTGCACCACCACCGGCTGTGTGCCGCCTATGGTGATATGGCCTACCTGTACCGGAACGGTGGGGTGTCGCTCTGTTGTGCTCGGGGTTTGGCTCATGGTTTGTACCCAAATGGGTTCCTTATATTCATCCAAATTATATCGGGGCTGCGCATTGTAACACTGCCAGGGGCCATCGGACGATGCGCGGTCCGGCCGCTGGCACTAAAACACAGGCAATGAATGGGTGCAAATTCACACAATTTCGAACGAAAGAGAAAATCGTGCGTATAATTATATGCTAATCATTTATAACGCTTAATATAAAAATCAAGAGAGAACCCATCCATGAGTCAGCCACAAAAATCACCTAGCCTGGCCGATCAGGCCGACCGCCATGTGCTTTATCAGGAATCGGTACAGGACCCGGAAACCGAGGTCGCATTTTTTACCAAAACCTATACCGACCTACGCGGCAAAAAACCCCTGAGTATGAAGGAAGATTACTGTGGCACCGCCCATCTGGCGGCAGAATGGGCGAAGAGTGATCCGGCGCGTACCGCCTATGGCGTGGATTACGATAAAGAGACCCTTGAATGGGGGCAAACGCATAACGTCGATGCCGCCGGTCCTGAGGTGGCCGCTCGCGTTACCCTGTTTAATGCCGATGTGCGTGAGATCACCGAACCCAAGGTCGATATTACCTGTGGCCTGAATTTCAGCTACTGCATTTTCGAGACGCGTGACGAATTGCGTGGCTATTTTCGCAAGGCCCATGCCGGTCTGAAGGATGACGGCCTGCTGATTCTGGATATGTTCGGTGGCACCGAGTGTTATGCAGAGCTGGAAGAAGAGACGGAACTGGATGAACAGGATGCGACCTATATCTGGGAGCATGTCTCCTTCAACCCGATCAACAACCATGTCGAATGCGCCATCCACTTCGAGTTTTCCGATGGCTCGCGTCTGGACAATGCCTTTACCTATAGCTGGCGTTTCTGGTCCCTGATCGAAATCAAGGAATTGTTAGAGGAAGCGGGCTTCAGCAAGGTACGCATCTATTGGGAAGAGTATGAAGAGGGCGATGATGACGACGAGTTCATGGAAGGCACCGGCGAATATTTCGAAGCGACCGAAGTAGAAAACCAGGAATCCTGGATGGTCTATATCGTTGCGGAAAAGTGAAGCTGGTCATTGCGAGGAATGAAATGACGAAGCAATCTCGCACAACAACATAGAAAAAACGGCGGACGATGTTCCGCCGTTTCTTTTTCGTTTAAAAAATTTTAACCACGGGAGATGAAATGCCCTTTGGGTGCACAGGGAGAAAATGGTATATGGGGTTGATAGACCAGGTGAGGTAGTTCAGATTTGATTCGACAGGCAGTGTCAGCTTGCAAGTCCGGTACTGACCCTTAATCGCCACTCAATAATTTCAAATAAATGACCGCTTGAACTCGCAATCAAAAGGAGACATTCACACAGATACTAATTGAGGGTAATTGTTTTCTGGAGCCGGTTTGATACCGACCCCAGATATGTGATATCACAGGATATCCAACGGACTCTGGGTGTTTTGCTCAGCCCTGATGATGTGGGTATAGATCATCGTTGTTTTAATATTGCGATGACCCAGAAGTGTCTGAATACTCCGAATATCCGTGCCGTTTTGAAGAAGGTGCGTCGCAAAACAATGCCGCAAGGTATGAATGCTGGCGTGTTTGGTGATGGTTGTTTGACTCAATGCTTGGCGGAAGGCAACGCTGCGGCGTTGAGTTGGAGCAGTGCCAACGAACATGCTGGCCGGTCTGAGGCCACACACGAATGACCGAGGATGGAAAGACATATTGCCAACCTATGGATTGAGCGGCTTTCGGGTATTTCTTATAAAGTGCATCAGGTAGTGGCGTAAACCCAGCACCTTTCAGGCAGTCATCCTTATGAAGCCCCATAACATGTAATAAATGCTGCTGTAATGGCCTTACCAGACGATGTGGTAAAAGTGTAGTGCGGTCCTTGCCACCTTTGCCGTGGCGTACTGTGATGATCTTTAAATCAAAATCAATGTCTTTAATACGCAGTTGTGTACATTCAGAGACACGCATACCCGTTCCATAGATGAGCTCTGCCATCAGTTTTGGCGTGCCTGTCATTTGGCCTAAGACCTCACGTACTTCCTGAACACTCAAGACGGTCGGTAACGATTGTTTGCGCTTGACCCGTGCCAGCTTGTCTAACCAGCCAAGTTCAATCTCAAGGACCTGCTTATACATGAAGAACAAGGCATTCAAGGCCTGCGATTGCGAACTGGCGGATAAATGTCTTTTCTTGACTAAATAGTTCAGGAATAGCTCCATTTCCGTTTTACCCAGTTCCTTTGGATGACGTTTTTTGTGGAAGAGAATGTATTGTCGGCACCAATAGACGTAACTGGTGGCTGTTCGTGGGCTGTAATGACGGCGAAGACAGGACATGCGGATTTGTTCGAGGAGCTTTGGTTTACGGTTTTCGAGTGTCGGAATGTGACCCCATGATGTTACCTCCAAGGAAAAGTAAGAAGCGTATGTAAAGACATTGCAAAGTGCAAGATACTGTCCCGGTTTACTTGTCATGATAACGAGACAAGGTTTATTATATCTTCAAATAAAACAGAGAATTACATGAATATATTAGCAACTAATGATATCTCCTATACGGACCCAGCGGGGTCCGTATAGTCAACTGTTAGCTGTATTACGAAGTAGGAATTTATAAATGCAAATAAATAAATTTGGAATCAGAGCAATTGTATTAGCAGAAAATGTTGGACTAATAATAATTTCTATAGCTACGGTAATAGCAGTAGGAATTGAAGTTACTTCAATGATTTCAGCAAAAACAGTCACATTAGCTGACTTATTGTTGCTTTTTATATATCTAGAAGTTCTTGCAATGGTTGCCATGTATCTTGATTCTGGAAAGCTACCTGTCCGAATGCCCCTATATATTGCAATTGTTGCATTGGCTCGATACTTGATTTTAGATATGAAAAGTATGGATAGCTGGCGTATGTTAGGTGTTTCTGGCGCCATATTGCTAATAGCAATTGCCATTCTTCTCCATAGATATGGCCATACAAATTTTCCATATAAAGAAGAAGACAACAGCTAACAATACGCTTGTGCGGGACGCTCCTTACGTCGCGCCCCACAGCTTAAACGTTAAGTGCATTCAAGCGTCATATTATAATAGAAGAATAAGCATGAAGACAAAGCCAGTAAAACTATATGATTACCAGTTTTCCGGTAATGGATACAAAATTAGACTTGCTCTAGCGCAACTCAAATTAGAAGTGGAGGTTGTTAATCTAGATTTACTGAAAGGTGAAACTTGGACTCTAGAATTTTTTGCTAAAAATCCTATGGGACAAATTCCAGTACTAGAATTGGAAGATGGTAAGTTCCTTAGAGAGTCGAATGCCATTTTATATTACCTAACCCGAAACACTGATTTAATGCCCGTAAACTTAATGGGCCAAACAGAAGTTCTACAATGGATGTTTTTCGAGCAAAGTAATATTGATAAAGTTTTAGGGCGTACCCGTTTTTTGAAAGCCTTTCCCGATTTTCGCGAGATAACGAACAGTGAATGGGAGGAATGGTATAGCGCAGGAAATAAGGCGTTGAAGGTATTAGACGAACATCTTAGCAAAACTAGCTTTCTTGTTTCAGATGCGTACTCTTCAGCAGATATTTGCCTATATGGGTACGTTCACACGGCAAATGAAGGAGGATTTGAATTGGAGAATTATCCTTCAATACAAAAGTGGCTAGAAAATGTAAGAAGCACTCCATGCTTTACTCCTCAATATGAATAATCTTAAATACATAAAAGCAACACTTAACAAAGCAAGCAAGCGGGACAATTGTTACGCTGCGCTTCACAATTGCCCTTTCTTGCGGCGTTATGTGTAAAATAAAACGAGGTTACAAGGAATGGGTATTGAAAAACAATTTGAAATGTTATCTCAATATAATTCATGGATGAATGAAAACATTTTCAATATATGTGATTCATTAAGTGATGATGTACGAAATAAAGACATGGGTGCTTTTTTCGGTTCAATTCATAGAACTCTAGACCATATACTTTATGGAGACAAATCATGGTTAGAGCGCCTACGAGATAACACATACTCTCCGCGAGATATAAATAAACCATTATTCTCAAACTGGGAAGATCTGAAGCGCGAGCGAGTTATCGTTGATAGTGAAATAGATATTTGGATTAAGTCACTTAGCGAGAACAAGATAAACCAAATTCACACTTATACAAGCAATGTTGATGGCAAACAAAGATCCGTACCATATTGGTCATTGGTTCACCATATTTTCCATCATCAAACACATCATAGAGGACAATTAACCACTTTACTAAGTCAGCTTGGTATAGATTTTGGATCAACAGATATTCCATTTATGCCAGGACTTAGCGAATAAACACATAACAAATCGTTAAACCGGATCGGCGCAAAAGACGCACCTTCCGGTTAACTCAAACGTTATGTGTAAAACATGAAATACATCCGCAATTTAATATGCTTAGTTTTACTCGTCGGGTTGTTTGCCTGCTCGTCAGACAGGCATTGGCCGAGTCGAGTGAAAGGAACATACCAAAAGGTAAATAGCATTAAAGAAATACCTCAGCTAATTCTAAGCAAGTTTTCTAAACCTGACCATTGCCCTGGCATCGCAGATATTGGAGAAAGTTTTAATAAAACAGATGTAATGAAAACAGACCGACCGTGCAGACGATTAATTAATGCAGGTCATAAAGTAAATATGTGGTTTGTTCACTATGAGCAAGGTGGCGTAGGGTTTTCTGATTACTTGGAGGTATATTTAATTGAAAATAATAAAGTTACAGGCTGGTCTTATATTCGGGAGAAACCTATTGATATTGATACGCTTATGTTACTGATAGAGAATAATGATAAATGCTTGGTGCCTCAACCAACAAAAGGTATTACACTCAAACTTCTAAATGAATGCACATAACAAGTCATTTAAAAACGCAGGGCAAAAAACAGCCCTGCTCGGACGCCGCAAAAGGCGCGGCGCCGTTTAATTCTGCGTTATGTGTCTAATAAAGTTTGCATGTAATTCTAAAATAGAATTCGTTCTTACTCTGGAGTGTTCTCGAAATCATCCACAATATCCTGTAATGAAATAAGTAAGTTTTTAAAATTTTTGTCTCCAAGACGACGAGCGCAATGATTTTCTAGTTCTTCCATAATAGTAAAACTATGATTCATTAACTTAAGACCAGCTGGTGTGAATTCAAGCTTTACTGCACGTCTATCATCTTCACTACGCGTGCTCGTGACATACTTTAGGCTAATTAGCTCGTCTGCCAATCGGCCCATAGCCTGTTTAGTCATCCCGGCGCGTTGAGCAACAATAGTTAAGCTACTTCCTTCAAGATCAAGATTAGAGAGAAGTGCAGTATGGGTTGAGCTCAATTTAGTAAATCCATGCTGATGTAAGCCGTCAACAATTGCAGTGTTGACGAAGCGAGATGCACGAAGCAGTCTCTGTCGTAAGTTAGCTACTCGATTGTGGCTACTGCCAGATACGGAATTTTGACTCATATATTTCTTCTCTTGTAATTGCTACAATAGTCACCTAAGGTTACTATAACACATCTACCCTAAGAAGGAGAAGGTTCATGACAAATCAATCGCAACAAACATTCGATGATGCAGCGAGTTCTAATTGGAAGCCATTTGGAGAAATGGCCGGTGTTAGCTTTGTACCCTTAGCCGAGCCAGTGCCAGAAGGCTCTATACATCGTGCGCGGCTGTCGAAAGGTACTGTAATTCCACCTCATACTCATCCAGCAGACGAATATGTCTTTGTTGTCTCAGGTATAGTGGAAACGGGAGGTAGACACTGCGAGGCAGGAACATTCTGGATAACACCTGCCAATATTAGGCAGGGTCCGCATGTGGCTATAACTGATGTTGAGATATTAACAATCAGGCTAGGGGCGCTTGGAGTATTTGAATAATAATATCCAATGATTTCGTAGTTGCTATTGACTTAATGATGACAGAATTTACCAAGTATGGTGCAATCAACACATAACAAAAGGCTTAACAAGGACAATTTTTTCAATGCGCAAAAACCACGCATTGAAAAATCGCCTGTTAGCTCAATCGTTAGCCCTATATAAGAAATGACTGATTATACATACACATATTCACAGCTTTCATCAGAGTCAGCAGGCCAAATGGCTGCGTATCAATATGGCCTCGATAAAGGATTGACTTGTAAGTTTTATGTGCTTGGGTTACATGACAACTATCTCATAGAAAGTAATGATCAGAAATATATCTTAAGAATATATAGAAATAATTGGCGTTCTGAAGAAGAGGTGCTCTTCGAACTGGAATTGTTGGCATTCCTTAACAGCAAAACTGATCTTGTCGCTGAACTAATTACAACAAAAAGAAATAATTTAACATTTCAAATTGATAGTCCGGAAGGCACCAGGTTGGCCGCAATGTTTCGATATGCGGATGGTAATGCACCTGGAAACACAATCAGCGCAAACCAAGCCGAATTTCTCGGGGAGAAAGTGGCACTTATCCATAATTTCTCTGATGCATTCGTTCCACAACATACTCGTCAGGATCTAGATATTCCCTATCTTCTAGATGCCTCATTAAGAGGCATAAAACCATATCTTGATAGCGATGGATTTTCTTATCTTTGTAACATCCGTGAACAATTATACATTTCGATGCCAAAACTCGAAAAAGACCCTGGCATATATGGTTTATGCATTGGTGATGTGAACGCTACAAACTTCCATATCGATAAGAATAATAAAATTACCGTATTTGATTTTGACCAGTGTGGCTATGGATACCGAGCATTTGAAATTGGAAAGTTCTTCTCCTCTGTTCGTAATCATAATGAGAAACAGGAGATTAAAGAAGCTTTTCTGAAGGGTTATCAAAATATTCGGCCATTGAGTCTATTAGAACATGAAGCAATACCGATATTTGAAATTATTTCAGTTATTTGGGTAATGGCAATCCATGTTTATAATGCTGACCGAATCGGTCATAAATACTTAGAAAAACCATTCTGGGATCGAAGGATAGCAAAACTCAAAGAATTAGATAAACTGATGCCTAACAAACAAATCCAGCCGACGCAGAAATCGCGCGACTGATTAGAAAGTTAGGCTTTTATTAAGGGAATTCTGTGAATAACGATGAACTGAAAGCTGTATTCGATCAACAAGCGTCAAGCTACGATAAGCAATGGACGAAAATGGCACCGATCAACAATGGCTTGTACTTTCTTTTAGAATCCGTTTTTTCAGAGTTGCCATCAGAAGCGCGGGTTCTTTGCGTAGGTGTTGGAACCGGAAAAGAGTTGATCTACCTAGCCAAAAGATTTCCTGGTTGGCGCTTTACTGCGGTGGAACCTTCAGGTGCTATGCTCAGCGTTTGCCGTCAAGTCGCTAATGAGGAGGAGGTCGCATCACGATGCTTTTTCCATGAAGGCTACCTTGATTCACTACCGGTCGAAGAAATGCACGACGCGGCTACCTGTTTTTTGGTGTCTCAGTATATTCTGGATAAAGAAGCTCGCTCACAATTTTTCCAACAAATTGCTAACAGGCTTAAGCCAGATGGAATTTTGGCAAATTCAGATTTGTCATCAGAAACGGATTCAGCAGATTATGATTCCGTTCTTGAGGTATGGCAAAGAGTAATGTCTGGAGCAAGCGTATCTCCTGAAGGTCTAAGCCGAATAAAGGCTGCGTATACTAAAGATGTAGCAGTTCTTCCACCAACGGCGGTTGCAGCTATCATTGAGTCAGGAGGCTTTGAAGCACCAGTACAATTCTATCAGGCGGGGTTAATTCACGCGTGGTTTGCCAAACGTGCTTCAGGGCGTATCACCTAACAAGTGGCTGTTGGCGGACGCTGAACATCCCCCGTTAAAGTGGACACCTGGTCTCAGATGATAGAGTAAAATAGTGCTGTGTATCCCCGTGTACCCAAAGGGCATAACATACCCTGCGGTTCAATTCTTTATCATCGCTGAAACAGACGTAGCACCTTTTCCTTAAGCTGGTGGCCGGCAAAAAAGAACACCGGCACGGTGATGAGGGTAAACACGGTGGAAAAGATCAAACCCCAGGATAGGGCCAGGGCCATGGGGGAGACAAACGGGTCCATACCGCCCCAGCCATAGGCGGTGGGTAGCAGGCCAACCACCGTGGTGCTGGCCGTGAGGATGACGGCCCTTAAGCGGCGTCGTCCGGCAGTCAAGATCGCCTCTTTGAAATTCACGCCGTCTTCAATCAGCCGTTGTGCAAATACCAGCAGCACCAGCGAACTGTTGACCACCACGCCGGTCAAGGCCACCATGCCCATGGTGGAAAAGAACGACAGCGGCATGGGACGCCAGAACATATCGTGCAGCACGAAGCTGATTATGATGCCGACGATACCAAAGGGGATGGCCAGCATTACGGCAAAGGGATAGCTGAGCTTATTAAACTGGATGGCAATGATGCCAAAGATGGCCACCAGGGCAAACAGGAAGGCCGCACCGAGGCTCTGGAACGATTCCTGGTTTTTCTCATTTTCACCGCCGTAATTGATGTTCACCTTTTCTTTCAGATCGCCAAGCCACTTCTGTTCAGATTTAGCGACCAGTTTGTTTAAGGCCAGGCTGGTGATGAGCTTACTATCGACATTGGCCGTGACACTGACGACACGGAAGCCTTCCTTGTGCCGAATGGCGGTAAAACCGTCGTGTCTTTTCAACACCGCCATTTTTGACAGGGGTGTCAGATAGCCCGTCTTGTTGGGTACCTTGACCTGCTCCAATAACTTGTTCGGATCGGTGACGGTCGAATTAAAGCGAATCGTGACATCGACCTCTTCGGTACCACGGCGCACGGTGGTCACGCGCAGGCCGTCCACCATGGCCCGCACATGGGTGGCAATGGTCCTGAGGTCCACACCGACATAGGAGGCCATGACACGGTTGACCACGATATGCAATTCTTCATCACCCGGCTGCAAACCGGTCTCTATGGTGGTCACCCCCTTGACGGTGTGCAGGTAGTCGATCAATTGTTGGGCCGCCTTTTCATTAGCATGGTTATCACTACTGGAGATCTCCACCTCCAGGGCACGGCCTGTGGGTGGGCCCGGTTTGATCTCGCTGAAGGCAAATTCCAGCTTCGGGTAAAGCCCGGGTAATTCCTTGGTCAGGTTGCGCATATCGTCGAGGGCATCATGATCTTCACGTGCCACGGCGGGGATATAAAGCGCCCGGATTTGGCCAAAGCGGCTGCCACGTTGTGTCAGCGGGTCACCGGCATCCTGGGCAATTTGTCCGGTGGTGATAAGTGTGGTCTCCAGGTAGTCCGGATTGAGCTTGGTACGCAGGTCCTCGTCCACCTTGAGCATGACCTGGTGGAATTGCTCCAGGCTCGTACCCGGCGGTGCCGTGACACGCACGATGTATTGATCAATCCCCACCGCCGGAAAGAGCTGAAAGGACAAGGCCGTCTTGGCCAGCACAACACTGCCCATCAGGATCAGGATGGATACGGTGATGGTCAGCCAATAGTGTTTTATAGCGAAGGCCAGTACCTTGACATAAGTATTCTCCATAAAGACCAGCCATCGGCGTTCTTTTGGATGGGCATGGGGCCGAGTGACGTGGCGAATGTGACTTGGCAGGATCAGAAAGGCCTCCAGCCAGGAGAAGATCAGCAGGGTGATCACCACCACGGGGATGGCCACAATAAATTTACCGATCATGCCGGACATAAAGAGCAGGGGTAAAAAGGCCACGATGGTGGTCAGGATGGTGGACGATACCGGCCCGATCAGTTCGACGGTACCCTTGACCGCCGCTTGCAAGGGCTCATTGCCCTGTTCCAGGTGATAGGTAATGTTTTCACCAATGATGATGGCATCATCCACCAGCATGCCGAGTACCATAATAAAGCCCAGCATCGATACCAGGTTGAGTGTGATGCCAAACAGATACAGGGTATACAGGCCGGCCAGGAAGACGATCGGCAAACTGATGGTGGTGGTGATGGCGACCGAGGGCCGCAGGAAAATGGCCAGGGTGAACAGCACCAGACCCAGACCGACGATACCGTTGTTGGTCAGGACGCCAAGACGCAGGCGGGTGAAACGGGAGAAATCCTGAA
>Ga0316193_10000961_pt1 | contig 18742 bp, 13 predicted proteins | sample MerIslsedime2_MG_FD_207735 | JGI IMG/M metagenome (GOLD analysis project Ga0316193, IMG submission 207735) | Coastal sediment microbial communities from Maine, United States - Merrow Island sediment 2 | ecosystem: Environmental > Aquatic > Marine > Coastal > Sediment | place: USA: Maine... | reverse complement strand
CTGTCTGCGAAAATATTTTCATAGTGGAAACCCTCCTCATCTGCAGGGCGCAATCCCCTGTGCTTCACTGCAACCTGGTATCAGAAAAGAGAAAAAAGATGTCCCCCAAAAAGAACTCGGGGCATGAACATGTCTGAACAGAATGCTGCTCCGGGCCGAAGGCGTCAGGCTGTTGAACGTAGTAGTTTATCTCGAGTTGCAGGTTTACGGGTATCGTTCCGAACATGACTGTTTTACCAGCAGTTAAATTCAGAGGTGGCAGGTGATGATGTGATATCCATTCCATATCTTAGTTCTGGCATTTGTTGTGATCTATTAAGAGTATCTTACAAAAAAAGGTATTGTCAAAACCTTTACTTGCCCTAAGTACAACTTGAAGCCGAGTCTCATTCAGAACATATATCCTATTTCTTACAATATTGCAAAAAGGCAAACCCCTAAAAAAAAGGATTTGCCCTATTGAAAATTGCAGGTATGAAATCAGGAACAAGATGTCTGACTTATTAAATTTCAAACTTTTCTCTCATTTCTTCGATTAGATTAAACCCAAAGTACATCTTCAAATGCATCTTAGGTATTAAAGAAAAGATCGAGGCCAAGCTCTATCTATACAGGATCAGCTTGAAAAATTTATAGTATAAGCTGAGATAGTTATTAACAAGTTATCAACAAAGATCCTCAGCCATATTTATTCAATTTTAATTGCTTGTGTTAATTATTGACAAAATTAACAATTTACAAAATGTTCAAAACGATAAAGACTGAAAATCCAGGATCTTGATTATTATGCAAATCTTTTTAATCCCATCATGTTCAAACTTCTATCGAAGGTTTGGAACAAAGATTAAAAATCTACATTCCGGTCATGGCAAAAATTATTCAATACCAAAGGCCTTGACTTCACTCTCAATCCTAATATGACAATAATCTGATAAATATTTTTTGAAATTAGCAGATATTCACCGCAAATCGGAGAATATAGAAGATGATATAATTGTTAATAACTTAACCACAGGTCTGGATATGACTGAAATGCCTGTGGAAATATAGCGTTCAGAAAAGCTCGAATTTCAGAACGTTTGATTTTTAAAAGAAATTAAATACTGTTAATACAATAAGATATAATTCCTCTGCAATATGTTAATAGAAAAATGAAAAACCAGAATTATCGGGATTGACATAAATAAAATAGTTCGCTAAATAAGCTTCAACCTGATTCGGTATTGAGCCGGTTTTCTGACAACCTGTGATAATGCCCCAATATGGTTAGATTTAGTTGGTTCTCCTCTATTCACTCCCTATAAAAAAAGCAGATAAATCTGTTTTTTTAAAATAACAAACATTAACGGATATGAAGAAAATTTGGGACGAGGCAAAAGTTTCTATCAAAGCAGGAATTCCTGCTCACACGTTCAGGATGTGGATTGAGCCTCTGCAACTGGCAAGGTGTGATGAAAACCGCATTGTTTTATATTCACCTAACTTTTTTTCCAGGAAGCGGGTTCTTGAGATTTATGGTTCCCTGATAGAGTCCGAAATAAAGAGTGTTCTGGGAAGAGAATGCCAGCTCTCCATCGAGATCTCCGCAAAAAATGCCCTCCCAAAACCGAAAGCATATGAAGACCCTCAACTTCTGCTTCCCAATATAAATGTGTGTCCGCGTAATGGTCGTCTTTTGAAAAAGGATTTCACTTTTGATCATTTTGTGGTCGGAGAGAATAACGACTTTGCCTATTCAGCTTCCCTGTCAATGGCTTCTCAAAAGAATGCTTCCCAAAATTGTTTGTTCTTACTGTCAAAGACAGGGTTGGGAAAAAGCCACCTCACCCAGGCCGTCGGACACCACATCCTGTCCGAAAATCCCTCAGACCGTGTCTATTATATGACCGCAGAGGACTTTAGCAATGAAATGGTCGATGCTTTTCAGCATGGCTCCATAAATTCGTTCAAGGAGAAATACAGAAATCAATGTGACGTACTGCTGCTCGAAGACGTCCATTATCTCAGGAATAAGGATCGCACCCAGGTCGAGCTTGCGTTTGCCCTTGACACACTGTTTGAGGCTGGCAAGAAAATAATCTTTTCAAGTTGCTATCTTCCGGGAGACATTCCTAAAATCGACGACAAATTAAGATCACGCCTCTCATGCGGCCTCATTTCAAACATTAATCCCCCTGATTTCAGGACAAGGGTAAGGATACTGCAGAAAAAAGCAAAGTTTAAAGGTTACGATGTCCCCGAGGAAGTGATCCAGTACCTGGCCAGTGAGCTCACAGAGGATGTGAGACAGCTTGAAAGCGGCCTCATAGGGGTTGCTTCAAAATCATTGCTTTTGGGAGAACCCATTGACCTTGAGCTTGCTCAAAGTGTCACAAAACATATCGTTCGCCAGCGGAAGAATGTCACTATAGATGCTATCAAGAAACTGGTTTGCAAACATTACCGTATTTCCATCAAGGACATTGTTTCAAGCTCACGAAAGCAACCCATCGTTCGACCACGGCAGATAGCGATTTACCTTTCCCGCAGATATACGGATGCTCCCCTCCAGGTAATAGGGAAGAGCTTTAACAGATATCATGCCACAGCCCTCCATTCCATCGGTATCGTCGAGCGGGGAATAAAGAAAAACAGTCCATTGCAGAAACAGGTGGAATTTCTTTGCAAAAAATTAGAGTCGGGAAAGTTCTGATTTCTATTATGATAGATTAAAGAGGAACAGTTTTCAGATCAGGAAATGAATATCACATCATCACCTGCCTACCTGGAATTGAATATATCACAACAAGTTGCTATGAATAAAAAGAATGGTTTTCTGGCAAAATGATTGAAAATTTAAGGGACATTATTTTCGAGATATATGATTGTCGTGTCATAATATCTATTAAAAAAAGATAGTTGCAGAGACTGTCGAAAAACCATGAATCTTTGCTTTTAAAGTTGGCAACCACTTGAATTCGTTTAAAATATTCACTTTTTGCAAATTTTAGATTGAGGCTCGCAATTGTGGTACTCCTTAGACAGATGCACTTAATACAGTTATGAAATCAAAAATGCTTTTATTTTTATTAGTTGCTGGAGGGTGCATATCCAGCTTAGTAGCTTACCTCATTTGGTATTATACAATACCGTATTTCTCACCCTATGGAAAAAATATCACAGATGGCCTTAATGTTGAAATGGTTGTGGTTGGCATAACTGTTTTATATCTATTTTTATATTTTTCGATTTTGTCCATTAGATCATTTCAAACACCTTGAAGATCCTTTTTCTTTGTATCAATAATAACACTATTGATCATTATTCTAATCCCAACTTTTTATCATGTAAAATATCAATTTGGAAAAGTTAGAGTCAAAATACGAACAGAAAAAATACATATGAGAAAATTAGAAGCCAAAATTGATGCCGCCAACAAATCCATCACAGAACTTTTAGCGAAATTGGAATCTGAACGTAAAGAAAATGATAAATTGAGAGAACAGTTAAGTGAAATAATCAGAAAAACGAAATCTTTAGAAGGCGGACACAAACCAAAAGAGGATGTTGTTATACAAGCGACGTCAAATAAAGATTTTCCAAAAATAAAAACAAATTCAGAAGCAGATAACACTGATTTAGACACAAAAAATCAGGAGATCATTTTTAAGGTCCAGATTATTTCTTCAAGCACTCATCTTGCAACAAATTCCCCACAATTTAAGGAGCTAAAAAATGTATGGGAATATAAAGACAGCGGTTTATACAAATATACTGTAGGAAACCAAATAGATTTAAGATCAGCTTCTGCGTTACAGTCGGTATTTCGAAGGAAAGGTTTTAGTGGAGCTTTTGTGGTTGCTTTTAAAAATGGAACAAGAATACCAGTAAGAGAAGCGCTGAAGCTTTTGAATTAATTAGTGCCCAGATGAGTTATCATAGGACGGCCTTGACAATGGGTGTTTTTATATAATCCAAATTTAGACACCGAGGTGTGAGGTTTGCGAAGAAGCGTACTTGATAGAAGGTTAGAACCAAGAACATCAAAATAATTTAAAAACATTTAAACTGGCAGGGTCAGCAAATGGCTCTGCCTTTTTATTATCCGAACTTTAAATATCTGGTACTCTGCAATATATCACAAGTTTTAATGCCAGTTCAAAAGTTGTGATATCGTTTTCAATAAGGGCAAATCATTTTTCTCGGGTTTGCCTTTTTGTAATTTTGTAAGAAATAAGATATATGTAATCGGAGTTGATCAACCTTGGGTTGCTTTTATGGCACCCATTAAAAGGCCCCTGTCAATAGAAAACACCTCTCCATCGCAAAAAATAATGTCTTTTTTTGCAGGGTCAGTCTCCAGTTTGGAATGAGACCCTTTTGTTTGTCTGCGCCCGAGTTTTCAATTGTTATGGTGTGAACCTTTCATTGATCTGCTACCAGGCACCCATCAGGATCAAGGCCAGCGAAAGAAAAAGTAAAAATTGACGGTTGCGAAGCGGAGAGATCTTCATTATCTCGTAGTGAAGCAACCATCCTTTTTCTTTGCGGCCCCTGGTCCGTTAAGCGGACCCCAGAAAAACATCGGTACCTTGTCATGTCCAATGGGTTGTGACAAAATAAAGGGCTCCAAGAGGGCCAACCATTGCGGGCTCATGACAAGGGCAGATCACAAAAAAGGACATCCGCCTGGATTTTTGTTTAAGGGAGTGCAACGGCGTGCCAACCAAGATACAGGGTTTTTAGCCACCAATATCAAAGGATCACCGTTGCAGTCCCCGGTTTAATGACAGAACAGTTCCTCACGAAAAGGAACTTGATCTCTCATGATGTAATAACAGATACGCGCCAGTTTATTGCCGAGCGCTTTCGTTGCAAGACTTGTATTTGCCTGAGCAACTTTTCGGTTATAGTACCTTCTGAATCGTTCGTTGTATCTACGACCCAAATGGACAGCTTCGGTGAATGCCCAGCTCAAATACCGATTACCGTTTTTACGGTTGCCATGCCCTTTACTTTTGCCATCAGACAGTCGCCGGGAAGGTACACATCGGCAATAGGATGTAAAGTTACCGACTTTGGGAAAACGCTTGATGTCGCCTACCTCCAGCATGATCGTCATTGCCAGGATGTTGCCGATGCCGGGGACCGTCAGCAAATACTTAAACTCCTTATTGAGTTTTACTTTTTGTATAATCGCTTTTTCTAACTGCTTAACCTTCTGTTTAAGAAAATTGATGCTGTCTAAATTGGCCTGGGCGGATAGAACCAGATATTCTTCTTTTAACCACTCTTCTAATTCTTTGACAGTCAAGTGTCTCATATCATTGGCCCTGACTTTCATGGCACAGCAGCGGGCAATTAACGATTGCAGGCTCAAAATATGAGCCGTCTTGTGCTGGACTAAAAACATCCGTTTACGGGCCAGATCGCGCACCGGACGACCCTTCTTGGGATAAATGTAGCCTTGGGGTAAAATACCCAGAATCAAAAGTTGGGCCAGAAAGAATGCATCGTGCTGATCGTCACTGTGCTTCAATCCTTCATACTGCTTAATTGCAGATGGATTGGCCAAATGAGCAGATGAATATCCTGCATCCATAAGGCCGTCCACCAGCCAGTACCAGTTGTAGGTGGACTCAACCACAAAACCTTTGATTTGATCCCGAAAAGGATCTAATGTCTGCAAGATGAGTTCAAGATGATTCGGAACTCTTTTTTTGAACACACGATTAAATGCATTGTCCATGATGCCGATGTAAGTATTTCTTGAATGAAGATCTAATCCGGCGTATAGTTCCATTAAGCACCTCCTTTTGTTAAAGGGTTGTTAATAGTGTTAACCACTTATAACAAATCGCATCCTTTTTTGCGATTGGGAGGTGCCTTTTAGATGATTATCAAGATATCACAACTTAGGAACATCTCAAATTGTTGTGATATCCATTCGATATCAAAGAATCAGTATCAGGTGATACTTGCAAGCTATCCCCAAAATTACAGGGGCACCATTTTTTGAAATAATACATATTCCGGCGAATTCCTCCTCTTTCCCTTTTCCTTTAACCTCCGCAAGTTACTGCGATCCCTTGAAAACAAAGAAGATAGCGTATCATGGGCTTTCCCGCATGGTAAACAAAATGAAGATTTGATTTAGTCCAACATAGATGCCGGATATGGCGCTTGTATTTTCTAACTGATCGGCAAAAAAACGGTAAATATCGTACCCTTGCCTTCTTGGCTTGAAACGCTAATTTTGCCGCCGTGCTGTTCAATAATACCGTAGACAATGGAAAGACCCAATCCGGATCCTTTGCCCACCTCTTTAGTAGTAAAAAAAGGATCGAAAATTCTTTTAAGATTCTCTATAGGAATGCCGAAACCGGTATCCTGCACCTGAAAGCTTAATCCGCCTTTTTCTACCTGACTCTCTGCGCTGATCGTAATATTGCCCCCGTCTTCCATCGCCTGTGCGGCATTTAAGATAAGATTGATCAGAGCGCGTTTAATCTGTTGCTGTCCGACATTGGCTTCAATGTCGCCGGGCACTTCCACACTTAATATTATGTTATCGGGCAATTCAACATTGACCAGTTTGATAGCATCATTAATTAGCTCCTGAAGATTAATCCACTCTTTGGTAAACGATTTTTTCCTGGAAAACTCAAGGAGCCCTTTCACAATTGTCTGACCTCGATCTACCTCTTTTTCTGCGCTGATCAAAAGCTCTTTGTGATATTCCTGAATGCTTCCTTCAAGCTCTTCAATCAGAATCTGATGAGAAGTGGAGATGTTATTAAGCGGATTATTTAATTCATGCGCCACTCCTGAAACTATCCTTCCCAAAGAAGCAAGCTTTTTAGCTTGGTCAAGCTCGTCACTGCGTTTATCCAATTCATTGATCATATTGTTGATACTGGTTGCCAGAGATTTGAATTCATCGCCGGAGGATATTTTGGGGATGTTCTTGTAGTCTCCTTTGGAGATTTTCTGAATGGCCCTTTCAATAGTCTTAAGCGGGCGATTGATATAAAACAATAAATAAACTGTCACCAGAATAGATAAAATAATGATTGGCACTAAAGCAACGAGATGAATCGTTTTGGATTTACTGACAAGATTTCGCGCTAATTGACCTTCTTGTGCTACGATATCCTCTAATTCGGTGGTAATATTGTGCCCCTGTCCATGAATTAATATGATCATATCTTGGGGAGGCAATTGAGTACCGTTTTCCTGTATTTTCAGGAGATTTGACAGCGATTTTTTATATGCCTTTAGCTCGGTCACAAGGTCAGGGAGATTATTTGCCAGCATATGGTTCCCGTAGTTCGAAGTGAGGTTGAATAAGATATCTTCGGCGATACGAATATAAGCAAGGGCTTGGTCGATATCCTTTTTGTTGAAGTTTAACAAATAATTTTTTTCATAGCGACGGACCTCCAGAATGTTGTTAAAGAGATTATTTTTCATTTCAATTATTTCGAGTTTTTGATGGAGAAGATTCTGGCTGTAATAGCTTCGCAGCCAAATTAATCCGCTGATAAAGATAAAAATCGAAAACGTTAAAAAAACCTTTTTTCTGATACTGATTTGCATGTCTTCCTTTTCCGGCTACGGGTTAATCCGTTTTAGTCGAGCTGATATTTCTTTCGCTTGCGCCACAAGGTGGCCGGATCGATACTCAGAACTCGTGCCGCCTCTTCTATGGATGCGGTATGCAGCAACACGTCTTTGATGTGTGATTTTTCGATTTCAGCCAAAGACTGCATTTTTGCCAAGCTTTCAGCTTCGGATGTATAGTTTACGATGTGCGGTGGAAGGTCTTCCGGGTGCAGGCGGTCTTTAGATGACAGTATGGTGCCTCGCTCAATAACGTTGATCAACTCGCGAATATTTCCGGGCCAGGGATACACCTGTAAGGCCTCCAAGGCTTCCTTGGTGATTCCCCGGATAGCTTTATTGTTAGCCATGGCAAATTTAGAAAGATAATGCTTGGCGATCAGCGGGATATCTTCCGGACGTTCGCGCAAGGGCGGCAGAAAGAGTTCAATCACGTTGAGCCTGAAAAAAAGATCCCGGCGAAACAAATTCTCTTTTACCAGCTCCTCCAAATCTCGGTTGGTTGCGGCAATCACACGCACATCCACCCGGATGATTTGAGTATCACCCAGTCTTTCAAACTCTCTGTGCTGCAAGAAATGCAGTAATTTTGCCTGTACGGTTGCAGACATTTCCGACACTTCATCCAGAAAGACGGTCCCGCCGTCCGTCAATTTCAACTTGCCCTTTTTGTCGCGCACAGCACCGGTAAAGGCTCCCTTAACATGCCCGAACAGATCACTCTCCAGCAGGTTTTCCTGCAACCCAGCACAATCCACTGTAATATAAGGCCCCAAATTTCGGGGGCTCCAGGCGCGAATCAGGCTTGCCAACACGCCTTTGCCGGTTCCGCTTTCCCCGCTGATCAGAACACTGGCATCTGTGTCGGCAACCTGCCGGGTCATTTTGAGGATTTTGTGGACCTTGCGACTTTGGGTAATAAAGTCACCCTCGCGTGCGATTCCTTTGAGCCGGTCTTTAAGGGTTTCAACTTGCGACTCCAATCCATGGACCTTGGCGATCATTTCCAGTATGTGGGTAATCTGCGTCGGAGTAAAAGGCTTGGGCAGGTAATCAAAAGCTCCCATCTTAATCGCTTGAACAGCCGTATCAATTGTAGCGAACGCAGTGATAATGATAACATACGCCTTGATTCCAGAACCAACGATGTTGCTGAGTACGTCTATACCGTCAGTATCTGGAAGCTTTAGATCCAGAAATACAATCCGGGGCTTTTCCTGAGTGAAAAGTTCCAAACCTTTTCGGCCGGTCTCTGCCGTCAGAACCTCCTTGCCAGTATCTTCAAGGTGGATCTGGAGGGTGGTCAAAATGTTCCGATCATCGTCAATCAGAAGTACTTTTTTCATCGTATTCCTCACTATCTGCCGGTATCCAGAAGGTAAATGTTGTGCCTCGACCCACCTTGCTTTCAACGGTGATATCTCCGCCGTGCTGTTCTATAATTTCCTTGACAATGGCCAGCCCTAATCCGATGGCTCCACTCTTTTCTCTTTCGGAAAACTGGGTAAAGCGGTCGAAAATTTTTGGCAATAATTTTGCTTCAATACCTGTCCCTGTATCGATACACCGAAAATAAAATCGGTGACCCTGTTTATTTACTTGCAAAGTGACGATACCGCCCTGATCGGTATAACGAATCGCATTGCCGATAAGATTGGTGACGGCCCACGGAAAACGTAGGGAATCAACAGCTACGGGCGCAAGATCATCCTCAATATCGATTTTCAGATGAATTTTTCGTTCTTTAGCCTGATTGGTCAGGGGTTTAAGACATTCATTAACAACGTTATTTATATCTAATAATTCTTTGGGCCGGGGTTTTAGGCTTGCATCAAGCTTTGCGATGTCAACCAGTTCGTTAATCAATGCTGACAGACGAAGACAGTCTTCTTTGGCTGTTTTGAACAGTTTCAACTTCTTTTCTTTAGACAAACGGTCTGATTTATCAGATATCATTCCTACGCTCATCGAGAGCGATGTCATCGGCGTTTTGAGTTGGTGAGAAAGGTCAGCAACAAACTGGGCCTTGGCTTCTTCAGTCTGACGCACCTTTAATTTTTCAGCCGTAAGCTTGTCTGCGCTGAGTTGATCGTAAATCTCAAGCCGTTCAAACAGCCGGTTGAATTCCGAGGTCAAAAAGCCGATCTCATCATGGGAAGTCACCGGAATCCGAGGATATTTCCCCTTTCCTTCTTTGATCACCGCCAGGCTTTGGGCAAGTTTGATTAGCGGTCGAGACACTCTGGATGACAGAATATAGCTGAAAACAACGGCAAAAAGGATTGCAGCGCAAAGCAATCCCATGGAATATTGCATCCCTTTTCGGGCGACTTGCCGGGTTTGCTGTTCGGCAGTTTCCATGGCTTTTTCGTTGATTAAGACCAAGTCATTCAAATCGGAAATCAAAGATGCCGTCAGAGAAAGAAATTCATGGAATTTCTGGTCAATTTTGATGGTATGGTCACTGTCGGCTATAAACATCGAATACAAGAGCTTATACTTTTTGAACTTGCTGAATAATTTTTCTATGATCTCTTTCTCACCGGGCTCTGTAATATTGTCCTTACAGATTTTTAACAATGACGAAATATTGCGTTCAAACTGCGATCCTCGATGATCCTCGGCAGGCTCCTGAAAAAGCGACATAAGCAAACGATTCCGATTCATATCAACAAGCTGACGGATTTGCTGGACTGCCTGGATGCTTTTGTAATTTTTTGACAGTATATGTTCTGCACTGCGTCCCAGAGAGCTTAAATTCACGTAATTCAGATAGATAACTGCAATCAGTATCAGGGTAGGGATAAGGATAATGATAAAAAACTTTGTTTTTATGGAGAATTTAATATTTCTCATTTGATCATCCGTCGGACTCTGTCTTAGAACTGCAGGTGCCAAAGCGAACCCCTTTATGTGCCAAAACGTAATCTATTTAACCAATTAAAGCAAAAAAAAAGTCAACCGGTTATATTATCTTCACTGAAATAATCACTGTGCGTAAACAAAATGAAAATAGTATAGTGTTATTTCTTTGATGATGACGGGGCGGCCGGTTTACCCTCGAGATCAGGGAGGCAGAAGGAGGAGGTAACCCTCTTGAGGAGGACCCATTACCAGCGATGTGCGGCAGAACTTATATTTAAATTTATCCCGATATTCATCCGTAATGATGGCTTCATTACGCGCCCCGTCAAGGAGCATCGATCCCGAATCTCGAATATTGTTTCCAAAGGATGGCTGATCGTTTATCTGAAAACCACCCATATTTTAATCCAGTCAAAACGGGTTCCCTTGTCATAAAAAGGGAAACCACGAAGGGATTGATGTGTTCGGCTCTGTGTAGTTCGGCCCTGCGATCAAAAGGTTGTCTGGAAGAGACGATTGTATCTTTCCCATGTTGCTTCCAAAAGCAATGTCTTTTAAAATGCTATGACCGAGTGCACCTAAAACCACAAGAGCATTATGAGGCACTTCATAAAGGATTTCCTCTAAAGTTCCCTTCTCAAATATGTGCCATTTGTTTACACGACGGCTTATTTCCTTTTGAAGATTTTTATCTTTGATAATTTTTTCGTATGATTCACGGGATCCTTCTTCCATCTGGGGAAAAACATCAAGCCGTATTCCAGAAGCTCTACTGATACGGAAACCCAGCATAAGTGCATTGACCGCTTTCGCCGATTCGTCAGAAAAAACAGCGAGTGTATCCCATTCTTTATAGGCCGGACTGGTTATAAGAACTGGAAATCGCGCTGACTCTATTATTCGTTTAACTCTGGGGCCTAAATAGCCCAGACCTATTTTTGATGAGAGATCGCTGATACTGCGAGGACAAGTCATGAAGTCAAAATTTGGCTGTATGACTGGAAGCTTTGATGTGGTGTAATGCTTCGGATCCAGAAACTTTGCTTTAATCCCCATTTTTTCAGTCACATCAGTTGCATTCTTTAAGGCAGTATCTGGTGATGTGAGATAAGAATTATCAAGATCAACCTGAACAATATCGTTTTCAAAATGCATCGAAAACTTTTTGTGTTTAGGGATGTAAACAAGCAAAGAAGCACCCACTTTTTTACAAAAGTAGATGGATTGGAGTAAAGTCTCTCTTCCAAAAGGATTATTTCTAAAAACATGAAACAGTCGGGCTGCCAATTAAGCCTCCTATTACCATTTTTAAGTAATATTATTTCTATGAATTGTTTTTGATATTCTTCATAAAATATTCGACTTAGAAAATTACACGCACTCCTCCCAGATCTTGTATGGAAAATGTATGCTTTTCTTCAGGAGCGCCGATGAAAATATTGTTAACCGGTACCCCAAATTCTTTGGAAACAGCATTAATTGTCTCTGGACCGAATTTGCCTTTGCGCACAATTAACTGCACATTTAACATGGGGAAAATCTCCGCGAGAATTCTTATGCTCTTTTTTAAGGAAATTTCTTCATTTTGTCCTGGATGGTTATAAAGATGTAAAACTACTACTAATCGACTCGATTCATTTTTTACGATATAATTAAATGCTGTATTCAATCTGTTAAGGTTTCCACCTCGGGTAAATAGAATCACCTGTTGTTCGGTTATGGCAGTAATTTGGTCTATAACAGTAGTTCGCCAGAACAAAAATCGTGTCATTAGGTTGTTCAACATCTGCAAAATGGTTTTCAGGATAGGGATGCGCAGATACATGAGCGCAACCAACAAGGCGGAGGGAATGAAGTACTGTAAAAAATATAGCAGGTTTTTATAATCGATGACCACGTTTCCCAACATCCCTAAACTGGTGGTGAGTATCGCAACCAATATGGTCATCCAACCGGCCCGGTAGGTTCTCTTGAGTTCCTTGCGCCGAATTTTAAGCAGAATATTCCCGATGCCGAAGAGTGTCATAACGCCTAAGAATGATATGGTATAGACACCGGCCAGTGACAGCAGGCTTCCTCGCGTAACCAGCAGAATGGATGTACACAAAAGAAAAAAACTGATTATGATGCGATGACAGGTTCCACGTCGGTTCTTTTTTAAGAAAAATTGCGGCAGGCATTGATCGAGGGCCATACGCTGGACCAGTCCGGTCACGCCGACAAAACTGGTCAGCACTGCACCGGATAAAACAGCGGCGGCATCCATAACGATAATCAGTTTAAAAGTCTCACCCCCCATCAGATGGGCCATTTCCGAGAGGAGATAATCTTTGTTCACTATAATCTGGTCCAACGGAAAAAGGTTCAGCGAAAGCACAGAAATCAACGGGTTGAATATGGCCACGGCGATCAACATATTGCGCAAGGTTTTGCGAAAAACCCCCACCTCCTGCTCTTCGACAAAGTTGGCCGAACTTTCAAAGCCGCTGATGCCCAGCAAGGCTGCTGAAAACCCGAAAACAATTGCAATGATGAGGTCTTGGCCCGCCGGCAGGGTAGCAAGATTGCTCTTGAATATGTGAAAATCCGTCGGTATGCTGACAAAACCCAGGACACAGAACACCGTCAAGGAGACCATGTGGAATATAAAAATCGTCAGGGCCACTACCGCGGACTCGGTAATACCGATGATGGCCAGCACAGCAAAGAATCCTAAAATACAAATCGTGCCCTCTATAATGCTGATGCCAGGGAAAGCCGTGTGCAAGTACTCAACAGCAGTCTTGGAGGATATGACCGCTGTGGCAATATAGGAAAGGATAGTCATGCAGGCAGCCAGGGCAGCGGCAAACTTAGACGTGCTGTTCAGCAAACAGTTATAGGTGCCGCCGTTTAACGGCAGGGCCTCCACAACCTCGGTATATACCTTTTTGTAAAGGTAAAGCAGAAAAGCGACCAAAAGCAACACTACAGGCGCCAAAACGCCGGCAAAAACCGCTGCAATCGCCGAAACATACAGGCAGGAGGAAGTGATATCGTTGCCGCAAATGCCGGTGGCCAGCCATTGATTCAACCTTTTTTTAGGGGAAGTCCCTACTAAAAATTCCTCGGGAGTTATTGGAATCGTTGGTTTTATTGCCACGCTGTGTTCCATTGCAAATTTTCATTCACCTTAATCTAAGGAAAATTACAATTCGATTAATATTTTCTTCATTCGCCTTGTTAGTGATTTGTGATATTTTATAGGCATATTTCATGCCAATTATAATATACGACAAAAAATCAGATGGTTAATAAGTAATTGAAAATCTTATGGATGTGCTGGACAATTCACATCGTGCATTTCTGCACGAAATGTACCATGCAAAATGCAAGATTTGAGTATGGTTGAAGTTTTTCCGTTGAGATCGCAGGAGTATAGTTTTTGGGAAAATGTGGATTTAAAGAAAGTAGTTTATAGGCACATCGCCCTCGGCTGCTCTCGGATAATGGTCCTTGCTATGTTTCTAAGGCGTTAAAAAAATATCTGGAGCAGGAAGGGATTGTGCCCATACCCGCGGCAGGCCGTATCACCCGATGACCCAGGGCAAAATTGAGCGCTATCATCGCTCGATGAAAAATATCCTACTGCTCGAACATTATTACAGCCCCGATGAACTGATAGACCAAATTAGTCTTTTTGTCGATCATTACAATAATAATCGCTATCACGAAGCGCTGAATAATTTGACACCTGCTGATGTATACTACGATAAGGGGCGTGAGATCCTGACAAGGCGTGGAAGAATCAAAAAAATTACAATACTCCAACGTAGGAGATATAATCGCTCATTAATGGTTACTTAAACATTTTGAAAAAGGTAGTTGGAATCTGAAACTCTCTCCTATTTCTATGCCTGATTTGTATAAAACCTTTTGAAAAATACAATCACAAGATACATGATGCCTTAAATATTTCGAGCTTCAATTATTCAACGTCGAAAGCAGAATCCTTCAGTCAGAGGTATTTCAAGATTTTAATAAAAAGTCTATCTTTTTTAGAGATCTAATAATTAAGAGGTTGGCTGAAGAAACCTATAACGTAGAGTTGAAGGACACGACTCTAAATGTGTCTCTTTTCAGTTAATAATATTCTGGCTAAAATAACTTCTAAGACATATTACCCTGTGATTCCGATAAAGATCGCATAGGCAAGGAACCTCTTTTTTCTAATAATGATTTTTATATTGCTATATTTAAACTACATTGATTTTAAAAACTCCTTATTCCCGATCCCTAAGTATAATAAGGCGAGTTAACTTGACAGAAAACGCGTTTAACTCCGGGGATATCGTGCGTAATTTCGTTAATATGCCCGATTAAATTGTTCTTATAGCCTTCACCGATATGTTGCTCTAATGCCGGACTGATATAACCGGTTTTTTTTCTTTTCTGAGCCGCGACCTTTACATTAACATCCCCATTTTTAACAAAAACTTCGGCGTCACATACAGGTTGCAGGACCGCCCGTAAACGACTCGCAATGGCAAGATCTTCCACAGCCTGTTTCGATTCATTGGTGGTTTGATAGCTGTTGCTCCGTGCCGCAAAACAAATGATTTCACAGACCTCTTCAATTGCCAAGTTTCCAATATTAATTACAATATCATAAAGCTTGGGATCATTGATATCCATTTTGTAAAGATATCGGGTCCAGTTTGTCCGATTTTTGTCTTCATTCTCAATGATCGCGGTTGCTGTTTCTTTTGTAACGTTTTCCCGTTTTTGCAATAGGTTGATCCGGTTGTCTTTATCGGCAATGATCCTTATTTTGAGCACCTGGGGAATCTCAGTTAGTAAGAGATGACCGGCATGGCCGTGATAGACTACATTCCCTTTCCTGGCATATTCCAAAAGTGCAGTCTTTATATATTCAAGATGCCGTTCTTTGCCGTGGACAATCCGTTCGAGAATGTTGGGAGAGTTATTGAGAGATAGAATCAGGTTTTTTTCGGAAACATTAAAAAGCTGGGAGGCCTCGACCAGAATCTCTCTGCTTACACATTCATACCCCAGCATTTTAGCCACCTTTTCAGCAATCTCCTTACCGTAGCTGTAGCTTCCTCGAGAAATGGTGATAACTGCCATAATAAATAATCTCCTAAAAATGTGCTATTTTAAATATACACGAAAAAAATATTGAAAACTTGGCAATTGAAAAGGGAAAACCTTGTGAAAATGAATTTGCCATTGTTATTCTGTCTTATTTCCGATAATAAAGCATAAGCTTGATCTCTGTTTGACATTATTCTTCCCTTTGCCTGTAATAAACATTGCTCGACGTCACTTTTTAAAAAGTAACGTCGAGCAATATTATGATAGATTTCGATATTAGATTATACCTACGTTATGCAAGATATAACCCACGGCGGTTAATCCGCCCCCGACGACCACAGCTCCAATAACGATCTTTACATAGATTGATTTCATTTTTAGTCTTGTCCTCCTTTCTTAGATTTTTGGTAATAAAACCTCAGCCGATCCATGCGATATTCGCCGTCACAACAAATACCCCGACGACGAAGCTTGCCCACTGATCTTAGGACGGATAATAATAAAGATTCCACAGCCTCCATGATGCAATGAACATGGTCGCAATGATACTTCCACCTTTCTTTGGAACAATATAAAAATAACACACCTGTATTACAGAAGCCTTTCCCGAAGATTACAGTTTTGAAATATTTGGGACTCTAATAAGAAATGATTTTTTGGTGTTTTATTGAATTGAGGGAAGGGAAATTGTGAAGGTTGAGCCTTTTCCAGAATTACTTATAACATCGATCCTGCCGTTGTGGGCACTAATTATTGCTTTAACCAAGCTCAGACCGAGTCCTAGTCCTTTTTGGGAGTGGCTGTGATCACCCCTATACAAGCGATTCCATATTTGGGAAAGGTCTTTTTTTAAAATGCCAGTACCGGTATCTTTTATACAGATGACAAGCTCTTCTTTGTTCTGGTAAGATTCAATTTTGACTTGCCCACCGGAAGCGGTATATTTGACGGCATTATCTAAAAGGTTTGCCAGGGCCTGGCTCAGCCGGTTAGAATCAACAGTTGTATACAACTCATCGGAAGCATTTACATTAAGCTTCACTCCTTTTTCTTCAGCAACATACTCGTACATATCTACTACTCTGGCCAGCAATGAGGAAATATTCACAAATTTTCGATCAAGGCTAAGTATCCCAGTTTCTGCTTCGGAAATATCCATGAGAACGACTAACATGTTGATGATACTATCTGATTCTTCAATGCAATCTGATAGTGCTTCCCGGCAAAAATCAACATTTTGGTCCACCTGTAACGCCTTTTCTGCCATATTACGCAATCTGGTCATAGGAGTGCGCAGGTCATGCGCCACATTATCCAACGAATTCTTCATGCCTTCAATAAGTGAGCTGATTTTGTCCAGCATTTCGTTAAAGAGTCGGGATAATTCATCCAATTCGTCGCCGGTGTTAGATCTTTGGACACGAGCCTTCATCTTGCCGATTTCTATAGACTGAACGGTCTGAATAATATGACGTATGGGCCTTAAAGTCCGGTCAGCAAGAATCCACCCACCTGAAAGTCCTAATAAAACCAAAGGAAACATGATTATCAAAAAAATCTTTTGAAAACGCTCCAGAATTTCTTCAAGATCTTCAGTGCTCATTCCAACCTGAAGCCAACGTCCATCATTCAAACGTCTTGATACTACGTTAAGAATGTAATCACCTTCAGTTGCTGGCAGTTGAAACCATGATTTGTTAGCATCTAAAGTAAATTTTTCAATTAGATTTAGATCAAATTCTTTCCATAAATTTGGTGAAGATATATAAAGGGTACGGTTTGAGTTCTCAGCAATACGGATAAAGAAATGTTTTTTTCTCTGGTACTTGTTGTATTCCGACACTTCCTTTTCAAACAATGTCAGGCCGTTAAGATCATAATTGGATTCAAGTTCGTTTAGTTCTGATAATATTTCTTCTCGATTTTGTTTTTTGAGTGCTGATGATAGAAAGAAATAAGCGACAATTAGAAGCAGGGCCGAACTTAAAATAAAAAAGGCTGAGTACCAGGCGGACAGTCGGAAGCCGCTTGATTTATATGTCTTTGGAAGGATCTTTAAAAACATAACCAACGCCACGAATAGTATGAATCATTTTTTGGGAAAAACCCTTTTCAACCTTGTTTCTCAATCTGCAAACCAGAACATCCACCACGTTTGTCTGGGGATCAAAATGGAAATCCCAGATATGTTCCAATATCATGGTTTTGGAAACAACCCTCTCAGGATTGCGCATTAGATATTCCAGCAGGGCAAACTCACGAGGTTGTAATTCGATCTTTTTGTCAGACCTTATGACTTCCCGCTTCAGCAGATCTAAGGAAAAATCACCGAATGTTAAACTGGAAGGTTCGACCGTTCTGCTCGATCTACGAATCAGCGCCTGCACCCGCACCAATAGCTCGGAAAAAGAAAAGGGTTTAACAAGATAATCGTCCCCACCTTTTTGTATCCCTTTGATTCGGTCAGCCAGCGAACGTTTGGCGCTTAATATCAACACAGGTGTGTTGATACCTTGGCGTCTGAGCTCCCCAATGAGGCCAAGTCCATCCAGTTTGGGCAGCATGATATCCACAATTACCACATCATAAGTAACAGCGATGGCCAACTCGAGACCTTCTTTTCCATCTGCAGAATGGTCCACGGCAAAACCTGCCTGTCTAAATCCTTTTATAATAAAAGAAGCTATTTTGGAATCATCTTCCACTATAAGTAAACGCATGTGCAAAATTTCCTTGAAATTATTTATAGATCAGAAAGGCATTTTTAATGAGAAACAGATATCCGAACAAGCATATAAGATCACCAAAAGGCCTGGTTACAGGCCATCTTTATTCCAATTTTCGATTTAACTAACAAACATAGCCAAATAGCGTTAAAATAATTGTATATCACATGATGATTACAGCACAATTTCTTTTAAATTACAATTCGGTAATGGTTGTGTTGGTTTTGATGACCTGACATAAAGACCCTTCCCGTGCTTGGGCCGATTCTTGCCGCCATATTGACCTACGCGGCAACCATGGATACAGTGAGCAAGGGAGTGATGCGTGCGTTACAGATACCTGCAATAAGATCCAAATATCAACTCATTAAATTTGTGTGATATTCATACCATATCACAACCTGAACCAACCTTTGATATCTGCTATGTATCGGTCATTTTGAAAGTGGATTCAA
>Ga0316193_10000958_pt1 | contig 18770 bp, 12 predicted proteins | sample MerIslsedime2_MG_FD_207735 | JGI IMG/M metagenome (GOLD analysis project Ga0316193, IMG submission 207735) | Coastal sediment microbial communities from Maine, United States - Merrow Island sediment 2 | ecosystem: Environmental > Aquatic > Marine > Coastal > Sediment | place: USA: Maine... | reverse complement strand
CCGCTTCCTCCGCCAATCGACGGTGCTCTTCGGTCCCGGCTGCCGCATCGGCGAGCGCCCAGTTCATCATGCTCGTGATGAAGTGCTTGTGCGGGATGAGACAGAGGATGCCCTTTTTCATGAAGTCAGCGCTGAATTGGAGCACGGTGGCCGCAGGCGCGAGGAGGACCAGCTTTTCGACTCGTTCGGGATGCTCGAGAGCGTACTCGCTCGCGATCCAGCCTCCGTAGGAGAGGCCGACGAGACGGATATCTTCGAGGCCGAGGGCGTCGAGGAGCTCATCGAACCAGGACACGAAATCGGCTGGGGTTTTGAGGTTTCGAACATAGACGCTGCGCCCGAAGTCGAAAACGTTGTCGACCGCATAGACCCGATGATCTCGCGAGAAGGCCTCGATGTTGGTCTCCCACATCAGCGAGGTGGCGTTGGCCCCGGGCAGCAGGACCAGGGGTGGGCCGCCGGCCGGTCCGCTGACTCGGACAAAAGTCGGCCCCCAGGTTGTCTCTACCATCAGCGTTTCCGAGACCACCGGCCACCGTTTGGCTCTCGCGTCGTAGTGCGCGAGGTATCGCTCTTTCTTCGCCTGGGAACGGAACGGGTGGTGACCGGAGAACTCCACCGGCCGGGTGGCCCGGTAGATCTCGGATCCGATCCAGATCACGAGGGCTCCAAAAATGAGGGCAAAGCACCCGCATCCCAGGGCCAGACCTTTGAAGATCTTTCGCCACCTGCCGGATTTCTTCATCGAATCTACCCCCGACTGAGTCGTGTGATTGTACCCGTATCGTGGTCGACCTCGTTGAACCGTTGGCTAGGGCCGTCGACCGGTTGGTCGCCGCGGCGCCGGGGCGCCGTTGATCCACCGAATGGCGGCTTCGACCACGGTGTCCCGACCCGCGGCAACGTCATCGCGTTCCAGCCACACCCTGGTGTCGGGTTGGACGCCTGTGTGGGCGAGATAGACGTAGCCGTCGATCAGGTAGCCGCTGCCGGTGGCCTTGGTGAAGTACCAATCGTTCCCGAGGTCGGGAAAGTCGGACAGTGTGAACGCACCGTTGGTCGGTTTGCCGAAGGTGCGCACCCTGGGGTGGAAGCCCATCCGTAGCGACTCCCAGTCACCGTTGCTCACTGCGCCCGGCCCAATGAGGACGGCGATCGGCTTGTCGTAATAGGTGTTCGGGCTGCCGGGGATCGTGAACATCCATGCTGTGTGGGTGCGTGATGGAACCATGTCGAGATGGTCAAGGGGATCCCCGCGGACATCGAAGGAGACCGCGGTGATCCGGTCGGTGAATAATAGCGTGTAGCCGTCGTGGGCCTGGCGCATGTCGCCACCGTAGTTGAGGCGGAAATCGACGATGAGTCCGTCGGTCTCGTGATGGTGCATCAACTCATTCAGCGCTTCATACCACTGCTCGCTGATCCGGTATTGGTCTTCCCAGTGCCAGGAGGCGACGTAGATATAGCCGATCCGTGTGCCGTCGATGACACCCCAGGTGATGTAGTCCTGGTTGACGAAATCCGGCATCTCGACTCCGGGCACCGGCAGCTGTTCGTTGCCCCAGATCGTTCCCCGTTGGTTGGCGAGCAGATCTGTTGGCAAGCTGACGATCTCTCCGGTGCCGTACTTCTGGATGTCGATCGTATCGAAGAGATGCCAGTTCAAACCGGCGCTGCCGAGCATCGCGTGCTCCAGCGCACGGTCTGTGCTTCCCCAATACCCTTCCAGGCGGATCGGCAGCTCCAGTGCGATCAGCTGCCGGTAGAGCCTGCTCCAGGAGACGCCGTCGTATCCGAGGACAAGGTCTCCCGGTTCGAGCCCGAGCACATGACCGGGCAAAACCCGATAGACGAGTAACGATCCGTCGGGCATGGGGGTGAGCGAGGCGCCGAAGGGTACGTTGTGCGTCCAAGGGCCGACAACGAAGAGCGGAGGTCCGGCCCGCATGTTGGTATTCCAGCTGACGGACCTGCTCATGATCACCGTGTGCGCGTCCTTCATGGCGAGCGACAGGTGGTTCATAATGGCGGCAAAGCGGCCCTTGCTGACGCCGCCGCTGATTTCCTGGCGGTAAGTGCTCCGCAGCGCCAGCATATCGACGCCGAGGTTCATATAGGCGCCGTACTCCCGATCGAGCTCGTTCCAGGCGATGTCGAAGGTCCGGAGTTTTTCCGAGGTGGCTTCACCAGGTCCCCAGTACGTGTCGATTCTCTCCCGCCACTCCTCGACCGTGTACCTTCCGATTTTGGTTTGTGGGGGTAAGGCGGACATCGCCGGGAGGTCGACGACCTTTACCGAGGCAGAACCTGCCGCGACGGGAGGCCCCGGTTGAGCTGACGAGATCGTGGAGATCGCACCAAACAACAGCACGCAGACCGTGGCGGTCCGCGCACCTGTCATTTGTCGTGCTCTGTCAGGTCCCATCTCCCTTGAGTATACGCAGGGAAGGCGCCCGGGGATTCATCACGGTGGTGGAGGTGGAGAAAAAAGACGGGCGCCGAAGCGCCCGTCGTTGTTGTCGATTCAGTCGGTCAATCAGTGTTTTCCTGGATCCAGCGCGACCCCGCGGCGTTCGTAGGTCGCGTAGGCCTCGAGGGCGATCATCTGTTTGTCGTCAAGGGCCAGCTTCTTCCCCTCGAGCGGGTTCATGAGACACCAGTTGATCATGTCTCGAAAGGCGACCACGCCCCCCAATTGCTGCTGAAACTTGGGATAGGTCTCGGGGTGAGTGTTGGCTGCGTTGGGGTGGCACTGACCGCACGCGACGCCATTGGTCCCGAGGGTGGGGCTGCCCCAAAGGGCGCGGCCCTCGGTAACGACGCTCATGAACTCACCCTGCCAGCGCTCCTCGTCCGTATCAGTGAACTCGTCCGCCTGCAGACCGTAGCCGACCAGGAGCAGCGCGACCGCCACCACGGCGCATGCGGCCCAAACAGTTTTCTTGGCCATCTCTCTCCTCCTAGTAGTGGATCTGCGGAGAGATGCGATCATCCTCCGCCTGGTATTTGGTGTCTTCGGGCCGGCCGGTCTCCGGGTTGTAGGCAACCGTCCGGTTGGTGTTGTTGTTGAGGTTGTACTCCATGTCGACGCGCCCGGTCTTCAGGTTGATGAACTGCCAGCCGGTGGCGTCGCGTTCGAAGAACGGGTCCGCGCGGTTCATGGGGACGGTGATTTTCGGCATGTGACTTTCGGCTTGTGTGTAGGCCCTCGGGTAGGGCCACGGCCAGGCGGTGGCCATGACCGCGTGGAAGCTGATGTTGCCGATCTGGTTGTACTGGATCTGGTGGACGTGGCCGTAGATGACGGTGACGTCGTTGAAGCCTTGCAGAAGCGCCTGCACCTCCTCTGCGTCGTCAGTCCAGAAGTTCCAGCCCTTGTAGATCTTCTGGATGGGGGAGTGGGAGAAGACCACGACCGGGGTGGTCTTGGCGACGCCAGCGAGGTCTTTTGCCAGCCACGCCCGCTGCTTTTCGCCGACCATGAAAGGCGAGCCGTTCGGGTTGTCGAGACCGGCCATCTCGAGCATTCGCTGCTCGTCGGTCGGCCAGCGATCGAAGGTCCACTCGTCAAAGGTCAGAATGCTATTGAGGACCACGAAGTGGACACCCTTGTGGTCGAAGCTATACCAGTGGGGACCGAAGAGCTCCGACCAGTACGCGCCGAGATCGAGATAGTAGTCGTGCTCGCCCATCACCATGTGAGTCTTGTAGTTCAGTTTGGCGAGCATTTCGGCGCCGTGATCCAGCTCGGGTTTGCTGCCGAGCTGGGCGAGATCACCGCCGAACATCACAAAGTCGGGTTTGGGCTGCAACAGATTTGTCTCGGCGACCGCACGAATCAGACCCCGGTCCCAGTTGTTGACGAACTGACTGCGTTTGATGTGTTGGATATGTGAATCGGAGATGTAGGCAAAGGAGAAATTCTTTGCCGGATCTGCAAAGGCGAGTTCGACCGTGCTCAAGGGAATGGCGCTCACCGCAGCAACTGATGCCGCACCCTTGAGAAAATCACGACGATTCAGGTTGGTTTTTGTCATGGCCGTCTCCTCTACTGGCCATCGGCTTCGTCGGCCGACGGCTCGAACTCGGGGCTGGTCAAGGCCTCCATGAACGCCACCAGGTCGTCAATTTGATCCTCGTCGAGGTCGAGGGCTCGAATGCCGCCGGACAGGAAGTCGTTGACGGGATCACCGACCTCTGTCACGCCGCCGTTGTTGTAGTGGATGACCACATCCTTAAGGGTCTCGATGCTGCCGTCGTGCATGTATGGGGCGGTGACGGCGACGTTGCGCAGGGTCGGGGTCTTGAACGATCCGAGGTCATCGAAACCGTGACTGATGGCAAAACGACCGAGCTCCGATGTCCTGGGGTCGGTCAGCACCTCGACGTCAACCTCCGAAAGCGTCCGGTCGGCTTCGAGGAAATTGCTGGCGAGCTTGGGCACATCACTCTGGATGTTGTTGATACCAACGCCGATGTTGTGGAACCGGCTGTCGGTGAACAGCGCCTGGGTCTGCTCGATGACGTGGCAGGAGACGCAGCGGCCCTCGTTCAGGAAAAGGTCGAAGCCGCGCTTCTGCTGTTCGGTCAGAGCATCCTCTTCGCCACCGTAGTAGTAGCGGTCGAATGGGGTGTCACCGGAGATGACGGTGCGTTCGAAGGCGGCTATGGCCAGGGTGACCTCTCGCATGGTGATCTCTTTGCCAGATTTACCAAAGACCGCTTTGAACGCCTTGGCATACTCGGGATCTTTACGCACGATCTTGAGGATCGGTTTGTGATCCTTGAGTCCGTGCTCCACCGGGTTGATGAACGGATGAAGCGCCTGGTCCTCGAGATCCGGCGAGCGGCCGTCCCAGAACTGGGTTGTGAAGTAGGCCGAGTTGATGACCGTCGGAGAATTTCGGGTGCCGGTGAGCTTTTCGATGCCCTCAGAAGTTTTGAGCGGGCTGTCCGTGAAGGCCTTCTCGGGATCATGGCAGGTGAAACAGCCGACTTCGCCATCGGTGCTGAATCGTGTTTCCATGTAGAGCTTTTCCCCGAGGGCGATCTTCTCGGGCGTCTGCGGATTGTTTTCCGGGATCGGCACCGGTGGCAGACCCAGCGGCGTCGATTCCTCCTGACCGGCGTCGCTGAGGACTCCCGCCGCGGCCAACAGGCCTGCGCCAAGGAGCACAACGAATACAGTTTTCCTCATTTCGATTCCTCCTTCATTTCGCTTTCTCGGCATGATTTGCAGATTCCGCGCAACTGGACGCGGTAGTCGTTCACCTCGAAGCCGAAGGCCGAGGTGTCTGGAATCGTCAACTCATTCAGTCCATCGGCTTCGAAATCGAAGAACTCGTTGCACTGAAGGCATACGAGGTGGTGGTGGAGGTCGAGGCGCGGGTCGAAGCGCGCCGCGCGACCGGGATGGCAGGCCTTGGTGATCACTCCCATGCCTGCGAGGTGCTCGAGTGAGCGGTAAACGGTGGTTCGGGCGATACCGGGGAGACGGTTTTTGACGGCGTCGAAGATCAGGTCTGCTGACGGGTGATTGTCGAGATCGAGGACCGTCTCGAGGATGACGCGGCGCTGCACCGTGCAGCGCTCGCCGCGCTCGCGGCAGAGCCTCCTGAAAAGCTCGATGCGTTCTGTCCGAGCCGGCTGGTCCAAGCCGCCGCCCCCCGGTTCTAGCCGTCACTGAGATGACGCTAGATGAAAATATGTAGCATTAAACAATAATTGTCAACAAATCGTGAGACGGTCTCAACTTCCAATCGGAAAAGTAACCCAGGTGCGACGATGTGGCAGATGTTTTTCAGGTGGCGGTTAGGATGGTGGCTACCGTGGAATCACGAAATAGGAAACGATGATGGCCAACGACGAATTGATCACTTCGGCGGTCCGGCGCTTCGTCAAGCTCGGCGGGCTGGCGGGGAGGGTCGGTGCGTCCGTCGTTGGTAACCAGGTCCTGGACGTGGCCCGGTCGGGACCGGCCAAGCAGATCAAGAAGACCGAGAACCTGGTCCGCAACGCCATGCGCATCGCCGAGACCCTGGGCGAGATGAAGGGCGCAGCGATGAAGGTCGGGCAGATGATGAGCCTGCACGAGGGCATGCTGCCTCCTGAGGTTGCAGAGGTCCTGCGCGGGCTTCAGAAAGAGGCGCCGAGGGTTCCGGCAGAGGTCATGGAATTCGAAATCCGCGGGTCCCTGGAGAACTACGAAGAGCTCTTCGAAGAGCTCGACTTCGATGCCTTTGCCGCTGCGTCCATCGGTCAGGTTCATCGCGGCCGATTGCGCGATGGGCGCGAGGTGGCGGTCAAAATCCAGTACCCGCTGATCGACGAGATCGTCAAGGCCGACCTCAAGAACCTCAAGACCTTGCTGCGGGCGCTCCTCGGGCTGATCACGGACCTCGACTTCGAGCCGATCTGGACAGAGCTCCGAGACCGCCTCCTCGAAGAGCTCGACTACATGCACGAGGCTTCGAACATTCAGCGCATGGCCGATTTCCACTCCGAGGTCCCCGAGATCATCATCCCCACGGTAGTAGAGGAGGCGACGACCCGTAATGTGCTGACGATGGAGTACGTCGGAGGCATCACCCCGACCGAGGCCTGCTCGGGAGAATACGACGAGGAGACGCGCGACCGGTGGGGCATCGTCCTGGCCGAGTTCCTGATGCGCGGTCTCATGGAGCACCGTTTCCTCCACGCCGATCCAAACCTCGCCAATTTCGCCTTTCGCGAGGACGGTGGAGTCGTGGTCTACGACTTTGGGTGCGTCAAGGAGGTTCCGGAGGAGTTGGCGAGCGGATATGGAGATTTGCTGGTGGCCGCCGCCGAGGGTGGAGGAGAGGAGGTGTCAGCGGTCATGCGGAGAATGGGGATGCACATGAAGGACGGCGAGCCGTTGCCGCCCGATGCTATCGACCCATATGTGGAGATATTTGGAGCGATTCTTCGTACCGAGCCGCCCTATACCTTCGGTGATGACGAAGACCTTTACGGTCGACTCTTCGATCTCGGCTTCTCCAACATGGAGTACAGCAAGGACATGGTCTTTCCCGAGGACGCAATTTTCATCCATCGCGCGCTTGGCGGACACTTCGGAAATCTCTCGCGGCTGCGCGCAACCGGCCCATGGCGGGAGTTGGTGTTTCGGTACGCCAGAGGTTGAGCAGTTGATTTCTCTTCGTCGCCGTCTCTGATCGCGTCGCGACGACAATGCAAGTTAAGGGTAAAGAGTTAAGAGTTAAGGGGTCCTCGGCGACTGGTTGCCCTTGGGATCGGCATTCTTCTTTACTCTTTACTCTTAACCCTTTACTGGGAGGGTGGTGGGAACGGGTGAGATCGAGGGGCCGGTCTCCGCGACTAGTAGTGGTAAGCGCGCGAGATCCTAAAACGGGGCACTGTGGCCCAAGGAGAGTGAGACCGGCCTCACCATCCCACCCATCGTGATTCTATCGAATGGATGGACAAGCCGCAATCGTGAGATCGTCAGTCGGCCTGGTCGGCGAGGAGTTGATCGAGTTTCGCTTCGAGTCGGGTGTTGATCTGTTTTTGCTCTTCCAGTTGCTGTTTTGTGATCTTGAGTTCGTAGCGGGCCTGCTTGCGGAAGCTGGTGGTTCTTCGTTCGACCCGGTTTGCACGCAATGTGTTGAACAAAGTTGTGGCCAACAGAAAGAGAATGACGAGCGCCAGTACCCGGCTGAGTCTGTCTTGATCCATGGGAACCTCCTTCGTCCGGCGGAAGTCTCGGATGTCCTTCATCCGGGATTTCAAACGACCGCCCTCCTAAACCATCATAGACCCGCGCCGGGGTAGACTGAGCCCCCGGAGGGCTTAATGACCGATATTCATACGCTCGATCTGGAATTCTATGGAGCCACTGAACTCATCGCGTCATTCCTCGTACCGGCGGATGGCGGCTTCATTCTTATCGATCCTGGCCCCGCGAGCTCTTTTGAGGTGGTCGAGCGCCGGGTCGAGGAGGCGGGATATCGTCTACAGGACCTCCGGGCTGTGTTTGCGACCCACGTTCACCTCGATCACTCCGGTGGTGCCGGCGTTCTCGCGCAGAGAACGGGCTGCCGGGTTTTCTGTCACCCGTCTGGCGCCCCACATCTGGAAGATCCGGCGGCCAAGCTCCTGCCTTCGGCCGAGCGGCTCTACGGCGACAAGATGGAGCCTCTGTGGGGAACCACGGTCGGTGTTCCCAAGGATCAGCTCCGGAAAGTTGACGATGGTGAAAGCGTGATGATTTGTGAGCTCGAGATCATCGGCTGGCACACCCCGGGCCATGCGATCCACCACGTTGCGTGGCAGATCGGTGATGCGGTGGCAACCGGAGATGTCGCGGGTGTTCGCTTTCCCAGCGCAACTCATGTGCTCCCGCCATTGCCGCCGCCCGATATCGATATCGAGAAGTGGCGGCAGAGTCTCGATTTGTTGCGACGCCTCGATCCGGACCGGCTGTTGCTGACTCACTTCGGCGCCTTTGACGACCCGGCGCGACACATCGACGAGCTCGAGGACCGACTGGTGAGGTGGACCGATATTGCGCGTCGAGTCGTTGCAAACGGAGGCGACAAATCGGCCCTCGGCGTCGAGCTGGTACGAATCGACGAGGATGAGATGAAAGCGTCGGAGGTATCGGCAGAAGCAGCCGAGCGCTACAGACGCCTGTGCCCGGTCAAGGAAAGTTCAGTAGGTCTCTACCGCTACTGCAGCCTTGCCAGAGAATAGTGGGATTGCCGCCACACCAGGAAATTCAGGATCCAGGATGCAGGGTTCAGGGCCCATCTACCCTGCCCCGCGGACTCCATACCGGGGTTTTTGGGATGGGTGGGTGCATCCTGCATCCTGCATCCTGACCCTCTGCCTCTGGTACGATGATGCTCCTTCGAGGAGGTGTCCGATGGCCAAGGCCCACAGGTATTTCATAGGCGCCGGTTGTCTTTTGATCGTGTTCGGGGCTGTGATCTTCGCGCTCCTGGTGCGGGGACTGTCGGCTCCCTCTTTACCTCGAGAGATGGTGCTTTCTCTTCGCCTGGCTGGACCGATTGCCGAGGTCACGGCCGAAGATCCCATTGCCGAGCTCATGGGCGATCAAGCCACCAGCCTGCGCAAGTTGCGTGAAGCGTTGGTGCGAGCCGCCGATGACGATCGCGTGCAGGGGGTTCGGCTGAGGGTGGACAGCATCGGCGGTGGTTTCGCCACTGCTCAGGAGATTCGAGCGCTCATCACCCGTGTCGGCGCCGCTGGCAAGTGGACCGCGGCGTATATGGACACGGCGGGCGAGTTCTCCTCCGGCAACCTTGTCTATTACGTCGCATCGGCGTGCGACGAGGTTGTGATGAACCCGCAGGGTGATCTCAACCTCATCGGATTGTCCGCCGCCTCACGGTTTGTCCGCGGCACCTTTGACAAGCTCGATATCCGCGCCGAATTTCCGGGTCGTGGTGATTACAAGACCGCGCGCTTCATGTACACACAGACCGGTTTCACGCCCGCCCATCGGGAGATGACGGGCTGGATTCTCGACTCGATCATGGACCAGCTCGTACAGGACGTCGCCGACAGCCGCGGCCTGCAAGCGGAGGAGCTGCGGAACCTGGTGGACCAGGCACCGTTCATCGGCGAGAAATCGGTGGAAGCCGGTCTCGTCGACCGGATGGAGGACTGGACATCGTTTGTCGATGGTCTCGAGGAGGAGCACACCAAGGCCAAGGTCGTGACCGCCCGTTCCTATCTCAAACGGGGCAGAAAGGCCATGCGCGGTCCGAAGATCGCGGTTGTGACCGCCGTCGGTACGATCCTCCGCGGATCCAGCGGCGAGAGCTTCAACCCGTTCTTCGGCGGGCCGGTGATGGGTTCCGACACGATCTCCAGAGCTTTCCGGAGAGTGCGCGACACCAGCGGGATCGAGGCGGTCGTCTTTCGGGTCGATTCCGGGGGAGGCAGCGCCGTGGCGTCCGAGATCATCCGACAGGAGATGGTCCGGACCGCCGAGGAGATCCCGGTCGTGGTATCGATGTCAAACGTCGCGGGGTCGGGCGGCTACTGGATCGCCTGTGGCGCACAGCGCATCGTTGCCGATCCGGGAACGATCACGGGTTCAATCGGCGTCTACGCGGGCCACATCAATACCTCAGGCTTTTACAGAAACAAGCTTGGCGTCACATTTGGTCGCCTCGATCGGGGAGCCAACGCCAATATCTACGGCGAGCTGGAGGACTGGACCGACGAGCAACGTGCGGTCGTCGATCGGATGCTCGACCGCATCTACGATGACTTTGTCGAGCGGGTTTCGTCGGCTCGGGACATGACTCCGGAGGCGGTCGACGCGATCGGCCGTGGGCGGGTTTTCACCGGCGTCCAGGGCTGGGAGAACGGGCTCGTGGATGTCGTTGGTGGATTCGACGAGGCTCTGGTCGAGGCCAAGAAGCTGGCCGGAATCGATATCGACGCCGAGGTCCAGCTGGTTGAGTATCCGCGGGTCTTGCCCTGGTGGCAGCAGCTGGCGAAGAACAGGGCTGGTGACCAAACTGCGATCATGAAGCGCCTCGAAGTTCTCGAGCAGTGGCTCGCGACCGGGACCCTCGCCACCCCGGGTGTCGTCTGGATGCCACCGATTGTGATCCAGTAACCCCGCGTCCGAGTCCGCGCCCGAGTCCGCGCCCGAATGCCCGCCCGTTGCGTGGGGGCCAGACGGCTATACGGGTAGACGGCTATTCGGGCCGCCCACCGACCCACAGCGCACACTTGTGGAATGGCGCATCCAATGTGGTGTTCCGCCGTAATGCTGTAAGGCCGCATAGCCGTGAGGCCTTATCGCGTTGTCGCCGCCACGAATCTCTCCACGATGGCCTCGACCGACTCGACGGCTTCAACACCGCCGACGCTACGTCCGGCGAGGTAGTAGTCGCGGTGGGACATCCCGTGCTGCATGTTGTTTCTGAGCTTGAGCCCGAACCGGAACATATAGATCCCCCGCATCCAGTGCTTGGTGCGGGGGTGGGCCAAAAGCCGGCGCGCGATTGGGCCCGCCCTGGTGCCCATTTTCTTGACGTGCGGTGTCCGGATCACCGACACCGGCACACCAGTAATCCGGGTCGTGGCCACGATGTCCGATTCTTCGGCCTCGACGATCGCCTGTTTGTACTCTTCCGGCGATGTGCACTCCTCTGTCGCGATGAGGCGCGTGCCCATCTGGACGCCCACGTAACCCATCTCGAGGGCGCGCCGGAAGGAGCCCGCATCCCCGACGCCGCCGGCACACACGACCGGAAGGTCGAAGTCCGCGAGTTCGGCCAGCAACTCCTCGGGCGACCGCGAGCCCGTGTGACCGCCGGCGTGGCCGTTCACGGCGATCAATCCATGGGCGCCGGCCTCGGCCGCCTTTTCAGCCCATTTCCGTTCGGTGGCGTCGTGGTAGACGATGCCGCCGGCTGGCGCCACCCGATCGACGATCCAACGGGGGTTGCCGAGTGACGAGACGAAGAAACGAATGCCTTCCTCGAGGGCGATGTCCAACCACTCCATCATCCGTTCCAGATACTTCGCGGCGCTCTTCTCGGTCAGAACGTTCATCCCGATCGGTTTGTCGGTGAGGCTCTTGATGCGGCGAACGCCTTCACGAAAGTCGAGATCGTGAACGTGGACGAGGGTCAACGGCTGTAGGATTCCGATCCCTCCGGCCTCCGACACCGCGGCCACGAGCTCCGGGTTCGAGCACGGGTACATGGCGCCGCCGATTATGGGGTAGGCGATTCCCAGGGATGCGGTCAGGGTGGTGTCGAGGAGGCTCAATCCGAGGGTCCAATGACGACCGTCACCCGGCCGCGCGCGACCTCGTCTCCGGCGTCGTCCCGGATCACCACCGTTGCGGGCAGCTCCGCCTTCTCATTCGAGCTGGGGATGATGCAGTTGGCTTCGGCCGTCATCAGCCCGCGGCCCTTCTTGATGAAGTCGGTTTCGAGCCGGACCGGGATCATCCGTGTTTCGGGCGGCAGAGAAGCGATGATCGAGAGGCTGCCGGTGAGCTCGATCAGATTTGTCAGAGCCACGGCGTGGACGGAGTTGAGATGATTGCGGACGGCTTTTCGGTCCCGCATCGTAACCATCGAGCGACCCGGCTCGAGCTCCTCGACCCGTGCGCCGATGGTGCCGGTGTATGGTGCGAATCGACCCACTCCTCGGCTGAAGAGCCATCGCCCGAAGCTCGATCCTCTGGCGCGCTTCCACTTTTCCATCACGAGACCCTCGGCTCCTGGCATGGTGCCTCCCTAAAGCCTGCATATCTCACCAGCTTTCTGCTGCGGCCGCAAATCTGCAGCAATCTGCGGCGTTTACTCCCATCGGGCTGCTCGACGTACCGTCAAGTACGACTGCGCGGCCCTCAGGTCGTAAACACCACATCTCACTACAGCTTTCCGCCCTCGCGACGAAACCTGGTGAGAAATACAGGCTCGACCTCCGTCATGCTACGCGACCACATTCCGTACGACAACGGGCATTCGTTGACAGTGACCATCGCCCGTGGTCCCATGGATCAACCGCGATGCATCGACCCGCTGAAACCCGGTCCCGCGTGATTACATGTCGAGGAGCGCTTGCCACCGAGAGGCGCCTCTTCGAGGAGATTGATGCGGTCCTCGGTGGGCCTCGGGACTTCGATCGACCCCTCCGGATCATTGTTCCGTCAAAGAGCCTGCGCCAGCACCTTCTGTGTCAGGTCGTGAAACGAAGAGGCGCGGCCGCCGGCGTGGTGGTGCAGACAGCGTACAGCGCCGCACGGGAAGCACTGGAGATGACCGGAGCGATGCCCGCCGCCGGGGACAGTTTCTTCGAACTGGTGGTGCGTCGCCTGGCCGGCGCCGAGACGGCGCTGGCCTCGAGTTTGGAGAACCTGGACGACGGCTACGGGACCGTTGTCGGAGTGGTGCGAGACCTCCTCGACGCCGGTTTCCAGCCGGGACACGAAGACGCCGTGCTCGATCGCCTGGAAGATCTTGAAAGGCCGGTAGCCGGTAAGCGCCTCGAGCGAGCGCGTGCCATAGGACGGATCGCGGCGAGAAGCTACGAAGCAATGTCGGCTGCCGGCAGCTGGCGTTCCTCTCACAGTTTTGAATCTGCGGAATCGCTGCTGCTCGAGACAGGGGAAGCGGTGCTGCCTTCGTCTGCGGTCCTCATTCACGGGTTTGCAGACGTGACGGGTCTGGTGGCGGACTTTCTCGAGGCGCTGGTACGCACCTACCCGACGGCGATCTTGATCGACCGACCCGATCGACCCGGCGCCTCCGGACGTCTGGAGCCGGGTCTCAGGTTTCTCGAGAGGCTGGAGTCGCGGTTCTCCGATCTCGACCGCCACGAGGACCCAGACGCCAATGCGCCCGCGCAGGTGCTGCTCACCGAAAGTAACGACGTCGAGGGCGAAGCACGTTGGGTTGCGGAGCGAGTGCGGGTGCTGATCGACAGAGGTGTTGCCGCCGAGGAGATCGGGGTTGTGGCCCGTGTTTTTGATGGACTGGCCTACCCGTTGCGCCGCCACCTGCGGCGTCTCGGCGTGCCCTTTTCGGGGGTTGCCGAGATGGTGGCTGGAGGAGGCGGCCGGAGGGATGTGCTGCGGCTGATCGAGGTGCTGCGCGCCGGTCCGGCGACCCCGGTTGATCTCTGGATCGAGGGCCGGGAGTCGGCGGTCGGCAGAACCGAGCTCCGGCTTGCGCTCCAGCAGATCGGCGCCGTGCGGATTGAGGATGTGGCGTCACTTCGCCTCGAGGGCCTGAGCCCGAAGGGCATCCGCATACACCTCGCGCTTCGATCTTCCGATGGGGCAAACCAGCGCGCGGGGCGTTGGGTTCTCCCGGAGGTGATTCGCAAAGCCCGAAGCGAGGCTGCCGAGCTTTCACGCGTCTTCTCCCAGTGGCCGGACATCGCCGAGCCCGAGAGCCACGCTGATCGAACTGGATTGATCCTTCGAGCGCTCGGTTGGGCGCCTGATCGGGAATCGTGGAAGGCGACCATGTCCCGGATCAGGGCTCTCGTAGGAGAGCTGACGGCACTGCCCGCCCTGGAACGGCAGGAGTGGCTGCGGTTGCTGGCCGATCGGTTGTCGGGCGTCGGCGATGAGTCAATCGGAGGAGCGGGAGGGGGAGTCCAGGTTCTGAACGTCACCGAGGCCCGCGCCAGGACCTTTGAACATGTGTTTCTGGTGGGGTTCAACCGCGGCGTGTTCCCGCGGTCATTTGGCGACGACTCCCTGCTACCAGACGTGATCCGGGTCCGGCTCGCTCTCGACGTGTTGCCGGAGATGCCGGTGCGGGCGCGCAGCGCGGATGAAGAGCGGTATCTCTTCGCGCAGCTTCTCAGCGCAGCGCCACAGGTCGAGGTGTCATGGCACCTCGCCGCGCAGGGATCGGTGATGAGCCGGTCGCCATTTGTCGCGGACCTTCTTCCCGGGGACGCGCCGGATCCCATCGCGCCGCCGGTGTGGTCCCCCGTGCGAGCGGATCTGGCTCTCCGGCCGCCGTGGGAACATGCCGTGCTCGCGGCGGCAAACGGTCCGCGGCAAGCCTTTTCTCAAAGCCTGGAATTCGCCCTATTGGACAGCGGAATTGAAGCATTTAGAACGGAAGCGGCAGCGATGGCCCGGTCCCGTGGCGAAGTCCTCGAACAGGTCGACCCCGAGGTGCCTCAGACAGGGGTCAACCCCTGGTTCGGATTCGTGGGGGCCGCAGAGCCGAGTGAGGAGAACGGGCCACCGGTGACGAAGATCGAAGATGTGGCCGAGTGCCCGTGGTCGAGCTTTGTCAGGCGGCGCCTCGGGGTGGCGCCGCTGCCGGATCCCCAACTGGGACTCCCCGATCCGAAGGGACGCCTGGTGGGCGAGGTAGTACACCGGGTCCTCGAGCACATCGCTCGCGACGCTCTTGGCGAGACTCCTGAAGAAGATCTCGAGGAGGCAGCGGCGAGGCCGGGGATATCGGTCCCCTGGCCGGGGGACGCACGCCTCGATTCGATCCTGGAGCGCGCCGCTCACGAGGTCGCGGTCGAGGCCGGGTTGGGGCCGCTGGGAATGGCAGCTCTCCTGGCGGCGCGGGCGCGCCCGTACCTGGAGGTCGCCCGCCGGGTCGAGTGGGGAGACGAAGGACGCCTGGAATCGGTATTGGCCACCGAAATCAAAGCCCGGGTCGATCTTCCCGGAGTCAGCCGCCCTCTTCGCTTTCGTGCCGACAGGATCGACAGGGACGGGAGCGGCTTGTCTCTGGTGGACTACAAGACGGCCAGACCGGGTTCGCTGGCACAGGGCGAAGGCACCCGTCGCAAGCACCTTCTCAGAGAAGTCTCCGCGGGCAGAAAGCTGCAGGCCGCAGCCTATGCGGCAGCGTCCGAGGACGGGAGCGCCAGGGGGCGGTACCTGTGGCTCCGGCCGGATATTGCGGGTGCTCCGGAGGAAGCCAGAACCGCCATCATCCACGGTGACCAGGCCGATTTTTCCGCGGCTCTGGCCGAGGCGGTAGACGTCGTCGGTTCAGCTCGGGAGGCGGGGGCGATGTTCCCCAGGGTCGAGGAAGTCGGGTCCGATAAGCTCCCTGATCACTGCAAGTACTGCGCCGTTGCCGAGGTGTGCAGGCGCGATGATTCCACCTTTCGACGCCGTCTCGTGAAATGGATGGAGAACCCCGAATCTGGCGCGGAAGCAGTCGAAACGGCGGCACGAAGACTCTGGCGTCTCGGTACGAAAGAGGGGGATTCGAAGTGACCGGGCGCCACCCCCTGACCGTGGAGGAGGACAGGACGACCCGCGGTCTTGCCCAGCGCGAGTTCTCGGTGCCAATGGTTGTCGAGGCGGGCGCGGGCACCGGGAAAACCGCCCTCCTGGTGGCGCGGGTGGTGGCGTGGTGCATGGGCCACGGTTGGGCCCTTCACGAAGACAAAGACCGGGCACCGGAAGAGATCGCCCGCCGAGTGATCGAAGGGGTGGTGGCCATCACTTTTACCGAAGCGGCTGCCGCCGAGATGGCGCGCAAGATTGGCGAGGCGTTTGCGGAGCTCGCTCACGGGTTGGAGCCGGTGGGGTGGAAGCCCGACATGGCCGTCTTACCGCAGAAGGTCGAGGAGCGCGAAGAACGAGCCGGGCTTCTCTCGGACGAAATTCACCGGCTCGCTGTCAGTACCATTCACTCGTTCTGCCAGAGCCTCCTGAGCACCTACCCGCTGGAAGCGCAACTCCACCCGCGCTTCGTGGTCGACGCCGAGGAAGACGCGATCGGCGCGCTCGTCGTCGAGGTCGTGGAAGAGGCCCTCCGTTCGCTCGACCAGGACCCGTTGCGACCGGACTGGGAGGCCCTTGCGGGCGCAGGCATTGACCCCCCGCAGATCGCCGAGACTCTCCAGTATCTCGTGACCAACGGGATGACCGCATCCGACCTCGAGCACGACCCCTTCCCTGATGATCTCGCGCGCCGCGAGGCCGACGAGCTCCGTCGCGCCGTCCTCGCGTTCGCAACGGTCGAAGGGGGTCGTTTCGACAAGCTCGCAGCGAACGCGTCGAAGAGCATTTCGGCCCGCGAGGTCGTGCGGGACCTCTCGGCACGCGTCGAGACGCTGGGGCCGTCTCCGAGCTGCGCCGAGGTGGCTGCGTTGGCCAACGAGTTGAGTTCCGGTTCGCTCGAACGGATCACGGACTGGGGGAGGGGCGATTTCAACGGCACGGAGACGAAGTGCCTCGGCGATTCAGTAGAGGAGGCCGGGATTGCGGCCGCCGGGCTTTCGGAAATTCTCAACAGGTTAGCGGTTCTTCGACCAGTGGAGTTCAGATCGGCCCGCCGGGTGCTGACGCCGTTGCTCCGCCGGGTCGAGAGGCGGAGGACGGCCCACGGCATCGTTGGCTTCAGCGATCTGCTCTTCCGAGCCGCAAAGCTCGTCGAAAGCTCTCCAGGAATCGTGCGGGAGCTGTGTTCCCGGATCGACCAACTTCTGGTGGACGAGTTTCAGGACACCGACGCCGTCCAGTGTCGCCTCGTCGAGACCATCGCCTTCGGATCCAAACGGAGGCCGGGTCTTTTTGTGGTTGGCGATCCCAAACAATCCATCTACGCGTGGAGAAACGCCGACCTGGCCGCATACGGAAGGTTCGTGGCCACTGTGGAGGAAAACGGCGGCGCGCGATACCCCCTCGTGCAGAACTTCCGGTCGGTCGAGCCGATCCTCGATGAAGTGGGTGATGTGATTGAAAAGGTCATGGATGAGGAGGAGGACGTTCAGCCTCCCTTCGTGCCACTGGTGCCGACAGGAGACAGGGTCGGTGCGAAGGGCTTCAATTCAGGCGGCCGGACGGCGGTGGAACACTGGGTGACGTGGCCGCCGAGGGATGACGACGAGCCGCTTGGGCCTTCGAAGAGCGGCATCACAACGGCCTTCGAGGCGGAGACAATTGCGCTGGATATCCGCGAAGTTGCAGCGCGTGATGGTGTCCGGTGGGGAGACATCGCCATTTTACTTCGCGCAACCACCGCGCAGGAAGATCTCCTCGAGGCATTTCGAAAACACGGCATCCCCTATGAGGTGGCGAGGGAGAAGGAGTTCTACAAACAGCGCGAGGTAGTGGAGGCTGCTGCACTTGTGCGATCGGTCGTCGATCCGGCGGACACCGTGGCTCTCCTGACGGTGCTGCGTTCCGATGTCGTTGGTGTGCCAGACGCCGCCCTCGCCCCACTGTGGGATGCGGGCTTCCCGGATTTGATGGCCCAGCTTTCGGGGCCGGATGGCGGAGAATTAGACGCGGTCATCGAATGTGTATCGCGAGCGGCGGCGGAAGCTCCATCCGACGTTCCAGCGGGCGACGTCCTCGGTCTCTGGCCGGTTTCTCTCGAGGGCGCCGTGCGGGTGATCGCACACCTCCGCGCGGCGTTCGATGAAGACCCTCCGGATCGCTTCGTTGAACGCATCAGGGAATCGTGGCTCGCCGAAGTGTCCGCTGCAGCTCGATTTCTCGGTCGGTTCCGGCGCGCCCGGCTCGAGCGGTTCTACACCGACCTCGAGAAACGTCTCGCCGGGGGAGAGGGAGGGATCGCCGGATTGGCGCGATTCCTTCGGCAGGTGGTGAAAGACGGGCAGAAAGGGGCGGTGGGCGGCGAGCCCGATTTGCAGGCCAACGCGGTTCACGTCATGACGATCCACGGGGCGAAGGGCCTCGATTTCAAGCACGTTTATGTCGTTCAGGTCCATCGCAAGACCGGCGGCGTCGAGAACAAGACCGACCCCAAGGTGTTGCCGTTGGCAGGGCGCCGCGAGTACCGGGTCTTCGGCTGGCCGACCCCTGATTTCAAGGAGGCCTCGGATCTCAAGGCACGCCAGTCGAATGCTGAGTTGATTCGACTGCTCTATGTGGCCATGACCCGCGCCAAGGACCGGCTCGTGATCTCGGGCGGATGGAACGGCGCTCCGTACGAGAAAGAGCCCCTCCAGGCTCGGAGTTTTGCCGACCTTCTCGATGGGCGCCTCGATCGCGGGGATCTCGACGCTCAGATCCAGTCGAAAAAACCCCGTCGGCTCGAAGAGGGCAGCCAGAATCTCTGGTTCATTCCCGTCCTGGATCGACAATCGCCGGCCGGCAAACCGGATTCCGAAGCCCGCCAGTTCGGTCTCACGGACCCCGCGGAAGTCCGTCGGCAGGCGGAGCTCCTGGCCGCCTCAAAGGCCGAGGCAGACCGACTCATGGGAAGGAAACTGACCGGCGGAGCGTCCACTTTGGAGGGGACGTTGAGAGATCGTTTCGACCA
>Ga0316193_10000955_pt1 | contig 18813 bp, 13 predicted proteins | sample MerIslsedime2_MG_FD_207735 | JGI IMG/M metagenome (GOLD analysis project Ga0316193, IMG submission 207735) | Coastal sediment microbial communities from Maine, United States - Merrow Island sediment 2 | ecosystem: Environmental > Aquatic > Marine > Coastal > Sediment | place: USA: Maine... | reverse complement strand
GGGAAGTCGGGAAAATGACAAGCGCAATTGTAATGGCAGGTTATAACAACAAGCGTGAAGTGAAAAAGTACAGCCGAATGGTCGCGGAACATTACGGCGAGAAATTCATTGAGGCCGGTTACAAACCTTTGCGGGAATTTAAGTCTGTTAAAAACGGCAGGCAGGAAACCAAGCCCCTGATTCAATATACCCTGGAAAGACTTTCAGAGAACGAATTCATAGATGACGTTGTTATTGTCGGCCATCAGATGTTGCTGGATCAGCGACTGGGAAATTTTATTCAAAATTTTGAGAAACCGTGTCGACTGGTAAACCAGAGCTCGAAAATTCCGCATGATATTATCCGACGTTTCAACATCAAGCCCAGAAAAGTTAAATACAACTCTCTCGCCGGTAATTTGATCAAAGGATATGCTGCCAGCAACGCCTGCAAAGAAGAGAAACATGCTTTGTTTGTGGCGGCGGATTCGCCCCTGACGACCAATAAACTTATTAATCGTTTCTTGAAATTGGTTCAGCAGTGCGAGAATGAAGCCGCTATAATTCTTCCGGCCATACTCATGGGAGATCAAAAGGACCAGCTTGACAGACAGCCTCTAAGTCTCCTCAACGACTCTCAATATCAGCTCGACGGATCTAAAGATGAACACGGCCGGCAAGGTTTTCGGCTTTCCTCGTTGATATCTGCGAACCCGTACCGTTTTGATCTGAACGCGGCCAACACGGCCTATAGCCTTCGAAAGTTATTGAGCCCGAACGTTCAAATAAAACTGTTTCGCATTACCAGAGGCCTGGGTTACCCGAATGTATATTCCAAATATTTTCTAAGAAAAGATTTGAGCATTAATGAAACGGCCAACATTGCTTCGGCATATTTCCATTGCCGATTCACTTTAATTCCCATGACGGGCATAGAAGCAACCTATGATTATGATGGGACCGAACGTGAGTACCATATGATCACCAAGATGCTTAAATCCGGTGAGATTAAGACCGCCTCCTGAATTCATCGGAAATGGAAATCATAAGCCACATGGATATCCTACCCGCCAACGTTTTAATATTCCTCGATTTATTCCTTCGTATCATCCTTTAAAATCTTTTTCGCCCCCAAAACCATCCCTCAACATAACTTTTTGATCATCTTGCCGTCATCTTGCGGTTAACTTCCTAGTTTATATTCAGTCTATGCAAAAGCCAATTTGCGTCAAAAACAAAACAGGGAGGATAAAAGCATGAAACAGACATCCAAGTTTAAAAAGTACATAGTGGTGATGGTACTGGTCGGACTGATGATAGGTTCCGGATTTCTAATGGCAACAGCATCCAAAAATGCCCCGGTGCAAATGGTGCCGCAAAATTTCAGTACCCTGGCCGACACCGTCAGTCCGGCGGTGGTTCACATCCGGGTCGAGAAGACGGTCAAGGGTGGTGGACCGGCTTTTAATCAATTCAATAGAAATCCATTTGGCATCCCCGAGCAGTTCAAAGATTTCTTCGGCCGCAATTTCGGGCAGCAGCGCCAGCCGGAATTCAAACGGCCGGGTCAGGGCTCCGGGTTTATCATTGATAAAAGCGGCTATATTGTCACCAACAATCATGTGATCGATGGCGCCGACACGATCAAGGTGATCCTCAGAGATGATGCCGAATACAATGCCGAGATCGTCGGACGTGATCCGGTAACCGATATCGCCCTGATCAAGGTCGATGCCAAGGGCAATCTGCCTACGGTGCCCATGGGAAGCTCCGACAACCTCAAAGTGGGCGAGTGGGTCGCAGCCATCGGCAGTCCATTCGGCTTGGAACATACCGTCACCGCCGGTATTGTTAGTGCCAAGGGGCGGGTGATCGGCTCCGGTCCCTATGACGATTTCATCCAGACCGATGCTTCCATCAACCCGGGCAACAGTGGCGGCCCTCTGATCAATATGAGGGGGGAAATCGTGGGTATCAATACCATGATCATCGCCGGAGGTAATGGAATCGGCTTTGCCATTCCCATCGATCTGGCCAAAGATATCGTCGCTCAATTGAAAACCAGTGGTGAGGTCACCCGCGGCTGGTTAGGCGTCACCATTCAGGACCTCAAAGGCGATCTGGCGGAGTATTACGGTTTGAAAGACAAAAGCGGTGTGCTGGTCGCAAGTGTCGTTCCCGGTGATCCCGCAGATCAGGCCGGAATTCAACCCAAGGATATCATCACGGAAGTCGACGGCAAAAAGGTCACCACCAGCCGGGACCTGACCAATCTGGCTGCCAAACTAGGAGTCGGTGATACGTCCAAGGTAACGATTTGGCGCGATGGTCGTCAAAAAACCCTTGATCTTAAAGTCGGCAAAAGACCATTGACCATGGCCGCTGCTTCCGATCAGAAGCAGACGGAAACAAAAGGCGAATACGGCTTTGAGGTTACCGAATTAACACCGGAAATCGCTCAACGCTATGAGATTGAAGAAACGGCGGGAGTCGTTGTGATCAATGTTGACCCCAACGGCAAAGCCAAAGAAGCCGGTATTCAGCAAGGTGATCTCATCATCGAGGTCAACCGCAAAAATGTTGCTTCGGTGAAAGATTTCAAGAACTTGATCGATCAACATAAGACGGGTGACGGAGTTGATTTGCTTGTCAAACGTATGAATGCCGGATTGATGGTAATCCGCCTGGCATAGTGTAAAATACAGAGGGCAGATGTCAGAAGGCAGAGTGCAGAGGACAGATAAGACGTGACTATGGCGCGGCGAGGATGCGAACATCGAAATTATTCGATGTCGGATTGGAGATTTAAGGCTTTGTTATCGACTATCCGAGCCGCGTGCTCTACCCTTTTGGCCCGTAACTCGTAACCCGGAACCCGTAACTCGCAACCCGTAACCCGGACAATAGCCGCTAGCTGAAGTAAAATTATAAGGACACAGTAGAATTAAAGATTGCTGAAAAATAGCCGAAAAAATTGGTAGGTTAAAAAATCAAGGTAGCCCAAAATTTAGTAATTCTGAAGGGGTGAACGCTTAGCTCATGTTTACAGCTACTTAACTGATCAACCATTTAGTCTATTGAAAATCTCGCCAATCAGTAGTTATCCGAAGCTTTACATTATTCTGAAAAGGGTTATAATTAAAGGAGTAATAAGAAAAATTCGAGAAGGTTGATGACAAATATATGCGATTTCTTTTATACAATATTCGATATGCCGCAGGCATCGGCAGGCATTTCCATCTTCCGGTACCGTACAGCGGCTATTTTAAAAACACCAACAGCAATTTAAAAAAGATTCTAGACTTCATAAAGTCAGTAAACCCGGATATCATCGGACTGATCGAGGTGGACAGCGGCTCTTTTCGCTCTGAAAAAAACAACCAGGCGGAGGGTATTGCCTGGGAACTGCAGCACGATCATATCTATCAGTCAAAATATCCCGCATCATCAATGGCCCGCAAAGTACCCCTGCTGAACAAACAGGGCAATGCGATGCTGACCAACCAGGAGATTGTTTCCCAGAAGTTTCACTATTTTCGGGAAGGTGTCAAACGGCTTGTAATTGAATTGGAGCTGACGGATATTTCGGTTTTTCTGGTACATCTGTCCATAAAATACCGTCACCGGCAATATCAGCTGCAAGATTTGCATACCATGATAAACAAGGAAAAAAAGCCGGTTATCGTGGCAGGAGATTTTAACGTCTTTTGGGGTGCCCGGGAGTTGCAATTGTTTCTGGCGGCCACCGGTTTGAAAAATGCCAACGGCAACGGTCAGCCATCACACCCTAGCCGGGCGCCGCGTCGACAATTGGATTACATCTTTCACAGCCCCCAAATAAAAATCAACGATTTTCAAATCCCCCAGGTTAAATTTTCCGATCATACGCCCCTGGTTTGTGAGTTCGAGGTCAACCACGAGAAACCGCCCATCAACCACCTACACGCAAGTTGATGTCAGAGGACATAAATTGGATCTTGGAAGGCCGATGCCAGAGATCAGATTACGGATGACAAAAATCAGATAGAAAGGCAAGTTCATTCCCGCATCCCTTCTGATCCTCCGACACCTTTCATAGAGCGATGTCATACTCTATGCGCTATGCACTATGCTCTTTCTACTCGCAACCCACAACTCGTAACCTTAAGCTCCTTGTAAAAGCCAGATAAGAGCTCTATCTCTATGACAATATACAAATAACGTCAACCCTCATACAACACGGCCAAAATTGTGGCCTTATCTTTCTTGGCCGCGATGTGATGCGGTGTCGTGGACAGGTAATAGACGCTGTCGCCGGGCTCCAGTTCAAAACGGTCTTCACCGATCCCCATTTCAACCACGCCATCCAGAACGAAGATAAACTCTTCCCCCTCATGCACCGAAACCTCATTTTCAGGGTCTTCTTCAAGCTGGACGAGCAGCGCCTCCATGTGCCGGCCTTTAACGTCGGGGGCAAGGCTTTTGTATACATAAACCTGTTTTTGACTTTTTGGGGAGGTCGAACGGGATACGGTGCGGCGCTCATTTTTCCGGGTGATCGAATAGAGTTTGTCTCCCACCCCCGAAACCAGCCGTCCGAAGGCGCTATCCAGGGCTTTGGATAATTTGATCACGGTACCAAGCTGGGGTTGGGCCATATTTTTCTCCAAGTTCGACAAAAATTGTACGTCAAACCCGGTCAACCTGGAGAGTTCTTCCAGGGATAATCCTTTTTCTTCCCGTATTTTCCGAATTCGCTCACCGATGTCTTCCATGCCCTTTGCGGGCTCGGCCTTGATATCACCGGTCAAACCCTCGAAAAAATCAACATTCAGGATATGCTTGCGACTTTTTTCTTCCATTTTATCTCCTCGCTGTTCTTATCAGTCGTAACCCTTAGGTTCATCGACTCGTAAATGCAATGACGAATTTACGCATTCAGAATATAGTCGGTTTTAACCTGCTTCGTTATCCGGCGTTGTTTTACAGGCATCTGGCACCAATATGCCGTGCAATAACAATCCGCTGGACCTCGGAAGTACCTTCTCCGATATCAAGCAGTTTCTGATCCCGGTAAAAACGCTCGACATCATATTCTTTCATCAATCCATACCCCCCGTGAAGCTGAACGGCATGATTGGCACACCGATACATGAGTTCGGAGCAGTAAAGCTTGCCCATGGCGGCTTCCTTGGAAAATGGCAGGTCATTGTCCCGCAGCCAGCAGGCCTTGTAAAGCAGAAGACGAGCGCACTCGATTTCCATGGCCATGTCGGCCAGTTTGAAGGCATTGCCCTGAAAGGTGGCAATGGGTCTGCCGAACTGTTCGCGTTCATTGGTGTACTTGATTGCCATGTCAAAACACCCCTGAGCTCCTCCCAGGCCCATGGCCCCGATGGACAGGCGCCCACCATCCAGGGTTTGCATCATCTGGTGAAATCCCTGCCCTCTGGCACCCAGCAGGTCTTCTTTCGGAACCCGGCAATCTTCAAAATAAAGTTCACTGGTATTGGAAGCCCGCCACATCATTTTATCGTGCATCACTTTAGCAGTATATCCGGGAGTGCCCGCCTCGACGATAATACAAGACAGCTCGGGGCGGCCATCATCAAGAGCTCCGGTGCGGGCCATGACCGTAACCCCCGTTGTGATATCCGTGGAAGCATTGGTGATAAAAATCTTACTCCCGTTAATCACCCATTCATCGCCATCCAGCACCGCGGTGGTCGCACTGTTGGCAGCATCCGAACCGGCATTGGCTTCGGTTAGGCCAAAACCCCAGAGGGCTTCACCGCTGCAAAGTTTCGGTAGATACTTTTTCTTTTGATCTTCATTGCCGAAATAATATAGCGGCCCGATACCCAAGGAATTTTCCGCCGCCACAGTGGCTGCGTGAGAGCCATCGATCCGGGCGATTTCTTCCACGGCAATAATGTAGGACAGGTAATCCATGGCCTGACCGCCGTACTTCTCGGAAACAAAGACGCCGAAAAGACCAAGCTCAGCCATTTTTTGCATCGTTTCGTAGGAAAATTCCTCTTTTTCGTCCAATTCCCGGGCCATCGGTTTGATCTCTTTTTCAGCAAAACTGCGCACTGAATCCCGTAAAATTTCATGATCCGTCGAAAGGCTAAAATCCATACTTACTCCTCACGCTTTGGGTTGATTCACAAAAATATTTGACGAAATAGTTATGCCTGTCATAATAGGACTTTTTATAGGTAGATGGTCCTGCCTTGTCAATGATAAAACAGAAAACGAGCCACTATGCCGGAATTACCTGAAGTTCAAACCATCGTCGACGATCTGAATGCCGCTAAATTAATCGGTATCCCAATCGTTGCCGCCAGGGTGTTCTGGCGACGCACCATCGCAGAACCTTCGGTGAGAATGTTTTGCCGGTGGATAAAAGGTCAAAACTTTAAGGCCATCCGGCGACGAGGAAAATACCTGGTTTTTGAAGTTGCAGATGGTCATACGATGCTATTGCATCTTCGAATGTCCGGTCGTCTACATCTGGTTTCAACGAGTGTCCCTCGTAACAAACATGAACACGTCATTTTCAGCTTCGAGGACGGCAGGCAATTGCGTTTTCACGATACGCGCAAATTTGGTCGTTTACATCTGTTAAAGGATCCCAAAAAGATTTTAGATCGTCTGGGACCCGAGCCCCTGGCAGCCGGATTCACCGCGAAAACGCTGACCAAAGGTCTAAAACATCGCAAACGCTTATTAAAGCCGTTGCTGCTGGATCAGACGTTTATCGCCGGTCTCGGCAACATTTATGCCGATGAGGCCCTGTGGGAGGCAAAGCTGCATCCCTGCCGTCTGGCCGCCTCTCTTTCGACATCTGAAATTAAGGTGCTTCATCGCAACATCCGCCGGGTATTAAAAAGGGGCCTGAATAATCTCGGCACGACCCTGGGAACCGGTAAAGGCAATTTTTATTCGGTTGCCAATCGCCGGGGCCGGAACATAGATTTATTGAAGGTGTTTCGTCGGACGGACCTACCCTGCCCCCGCTGTAGATCACCTATTGAGCGGATCATCGTCGGGCAAAGAAGCACACATATATGTTCAAATTGTCAGAAAATTTAAATAAGGTAATAGGGTTATACAAATTCCAAATAGCAAATCACAAATCTCAAGCAAATTCCAATGACCAAAATTCAAAACCCCAAACAGGTCCATGACAATGTAAAATGAACCGTTTAATTTATCGAAGCAGTGAGGCTTCTCGCAAAAAAATGTCGCCTAAGCCGATCCCAAAGGATTATTTAGTCATTGGGTTTTGAGATTTGGGATTTATTTGGAATTTGATGCTTGAAAATTGGAATTTTAAGTCAGCCTAGCCGCCGGCCAAAAAACGACCGGTCAAATCGAAAAAGAAACCGTGCCATTTTGGCGTAGTTTCATATGAGGGTTTTTTAAACATGCAGCAACGACGTCTGAAGGAGAAACTGCCGGCTAATACACCCGATGGATCCCGGGTTAAGGTATCAGTGGATTACTGGGATCAATTGCAGGGAAAAGATATGACCGCCCTTTGCAATTTAACGCTTTTTGACCTGAATTCGTCCGGCCAGATGCTATTTCACTTTTTGCGGGAAGACGTCATGGTAGACATTGAGAACCGCTGTTTGAAGCGTCGGGGTGGAACCGGCTGGGAGATTACAGATGACCCGCTGCTTGAATTGGTCACCGTTATGTACCTGATAAACGTCAAAGACATCCACCCCATCGGCAGGGATATTGTCGGTGTCAAAGACCTAAAAGAAGGCCATTTTTTCCAGGGCCCCCACGTGCTGAAGACAGATTCTCTGCTAAAACGCTATGGCCATGACTTATACGGTTTCCAGCAGACGGCCGAGTATCTGGAGGGTGAGCCCCGGGACATGGCCGATGCTGCCTACAAGCTGTCGCCATTTCCCCGCATTCATATATACTACCTTCTCTGGCAAGGAGATCAAGAGTTTGAACCCCGTCTGACCGTTCTGTTCGATCGTTCCATTGAAAAGGTATTGGCGGCCGATGCCATCTGGGCGCTTGTCAACCGTGTCACCATGGCCCTGCTTGAAGGATCGACAGTTAAAGAAATTTAACCATTTAACAACCTGTAATTATTAAATCAGCGACCACAAGCAGAGCTGGGGGTATGAGGATGGCTCCTGGAAGGGATCCAGGCCACCTCTGCTGGTGGCCGCTGATTTTGACAGCCTGATCCGCATCAAAAGCAGCATTAACAAACCCCGGCATCAAGAGGATGCCCGGGTGTTGCGTGAGGTCAAGAAGCGCCACTGCAGATCATGAATAAGCAGTAAAAGTGATAACTACAACCAGTAGATTCACTGAGATCCGTCAGTTCCAGGCAGTGGAACTTTCCGAAATCATGAATTGAGGAAAGCAGTCTAAGCCTTTTGCGCGTCCCAAGCCTCCGGATTCACTATGTGAACCGGCTTATTCCCGTGATAATACGCAATCAACTGTTCCACCACCCCTATGCTCATGTTGTTCATGCCTTCAAATGTGAATGCCGCCGTGTGGGGGGTTAATACCACGTTGTCCAGATCCAGCAAGCTTGAATCCGTCGGCGGCTCGTTTTCAAATACATCGAGGCCGGCTCCAGCGATTACTTTGTTTTTTAAGGCCTGGTAAAGATCAGTTTCATTGACGATACCACCGCGGGCAGCGTTGACCAGAATTGCCGAGGGTTTCATGAGATTCAACGCTTTTTCGTCAATCATCCATTTGGTTTCCGGAATCAAGGGAACATGAATGCTGACGATATCGGAAACCTTCAGAAGTTCCTCTAGTTTCACCTGCTCGATGCCCTGCTCATCGGCAAATGCCGTCGGCCAGAAAGGATCATAGGCCACAACTTTCATCTGGAAGCCTTTGGCCCGCAAGGCCACACACCGTCCAATCGCCCCCAGACCGATTAAGCCGAGGGTTTTCTGCCAGATCTCAAGCCCCATGATTTTGGTATGCTCCCAGCGGTTTTCACGCAGACTCCGGTCGCAATAGATTATTTTGCGTGCCACATTTAAAATCAAACCAAAGGTGTGGTCGGCAACCGCCTGGTTGTTGGCTCCCGGAGTATGAAATACGATGGCATTGTGGCGCGTGGCAGCATCGATATCAACGGTATCCAATCCGGCTCCCATCTTGGCAATGGCTTTTACCCGTGGGGCCATATCCAGCACCGCATCATTTACCACCAGGTCATTACCACAGAGAATGGCATCCACCCGCTTTAAGGCCTCGACAAATTTGGAATCCTGAATACCCGAACCCCGCATATCAATGAGATCCATGCCGGAACTTTTCAGCTGCTCCATCGGGGTATTGTCAAAGGCACAAAATGGTCTGGATTCGATAAGAACGGTGAATTTTTCCATTCCTAAAATAAACTCCTCTAAAATTAACCACGGACCCACCCAGTAATAAACAGAGGGTTTTTTTCCTCAAACAAATAGTCCGTGGGTAGCTGCGGCCAATTGTTCTTAACCAGTTTATACAATAATTCCAACTATTCCCATTTTTTATCTGTGCAATCCGTGTTCATCTGTGTCCCAATTAAAAAGGCTGAACTCAACCGAAATCACAAATCCCCGTATAATTCTCCGGCGTAATCTCCAGTAACTCATCTTTCACCGTTCGGGACACATCCAGGGCCTCGATGAATTCTGCCAGGGTCTGCCGGTTGATGGCGGAATGGGTGCGGGTCAGCGCTTTCAAGGCCTCGTAAGGCTTGGGATAGCCCTCACGACGCAATATAGTTTGAATGGCTTCGGAAACCACTGCCCAGTTATTTTGCAGATCCGCCCGGATCTTATCCACATTTAAAATCAATTTGTTCAGTCCTTTTAAAAGGGATTTCAATCCGATGAGGGTGTGTGCAATGGGAACCCCGACGTTGCGTGTCACCGTAGAGTCGGTCAGATCTCGCTGTAATCTTGAGATCGGCAGTTTGGCCGCCAAATGCTCGAAGATGGCGTTGGCCACCCCCAGGTTGCCCTCGGAGTTTTCAAAGTCGATGGGATTGACTTTGTGCGGCATGACGGATGAACCCACCTCGCCTTTTTTTATCTTCTGTTTGAAGTAATCCATCGAGATATAGGTCCAGATGTCTCGATCAAGATCAATCAGGATGGTGTTGATCCGTCTCAGGTTATCGCAAAATGCCGCCAGATTGTCATAATGCTCGATCTGGGTGGTCACTTTGGAACGGGAAAGAGCCAGCACTTGGTTAACTAGATCATCGGCAAACGCCGGCCAATCGATATCCGGATAAGCGACCACGTGAGCATTGAAATTACCGGTGGCACCGCCGAATTTGGCTGAGAAGGGAACGGCATTTAACTGATCTTTTTGGACTGTCAAGCGCTCGACAAACACATAAATCTCCTTACCCAGACGGGTGGGTGATGCCGGCTGTCCGTGGGTGCGGGCGAGCATGGAAACTGCTTTCCATTCATGGGATTTTGTCCGGAGCACCTCGATGATTTCCTCGAGAGCAGGAGTTAAGACCTCTTCACAGGCCAGCTTCAATGAAAAGGGAACAGCGGTATTATTAATGTCCTGGGAGGTCAGCCCGAAATGGATAAATTCTTTAAACGCTGGCAGACCCAGTTCATCGAATTTTTCCTTCAAAAAATACTCCACCGCCTTGACATCATGATTGGTGACTTTCTCGATTTTCTTGACCTGGCGGGCATCTTCCAGAGAAAAGTTCTCATAAATTTCCCTAAGCGCTTTGAAGGCCTTTTTGTCAAAATTTGTCAGTTGCGGCAGGGGCAGCTCGCATAGGGCGATAAAATATTCCACCTCCACCAGGATCCGGAATTTGATCAGCGCTCCTTCTGAAAAATAATCCGCCAGTTTTTCAGTGACAGGCCGATAGCGGCCATCCACCGGTGAAATGGCATTGAGTGATAAAAATTCCATACGTTTGATCGTCCCTGTTGAATATTGAGGGTTTCAGGTAAGTTTCGATGACGCCAGGAGAGTATAGGTAAATGCCTTCGCAGTGTCAAGCGGGGAAGGATCGATATTCGTGTGACGGGCAGGTAAAAAAGTAGTAGGCGCAATGTGCCGTTGTCACTTGTCAGAAAGTAGCAACTCCAGATCAGCCTTGTCTTGGATGCGATTGGATATTTTTTTTGATTTTATCAGGTTTTGACGATCGATAAAATTGACTGTCTGGTTGCCATACGTGCCCAGGACACGGTTTCGCCAGACCTCGGAAAAATCAAGGCCTTTTTATGTTTGTTTAACAACTCTAAGAACTCTTCGTAATCTTTTTCCGTTTTCACGTCTAAACAAACCGTTTGAGTTAAAATGAGCTTCACGCAGAATCTGAACCGTTTCAACCCGCTCTGCGCTTGAAAGATTCAGGTAATAAGCCGTTTCAAATTTCTGGGCTTCATCAAACGAATTGGCTTTATTAATCCAGATTTCCCTTTTCATATTTTAACCATACCATCGAGAGATAGTTAAGGCAATAGCTCCGAGTCCTGATCAGCTCAGATTGTACCGGCAATAATGACTGAATAATTATTTAAATGTGCCAGAGCATGCCGATGAGAATAAAAGCTTGTACCTTCGTATTGGGGTGGATGCAATTGTGCTGAGGTGGGGTATAAGAAAAAGGGGGAAAATGAGTTATACGCCTTAGGCCGTGACGTCGACATTCTGTCCGATGCCCATGGACTGGAGCAATCCTGCTATCTGTTGCTGGCTGTCTGCCATTTCCTTCATAACAGCCATCTGCATCTCCGCCATTCCCTCTAATTGCCGAACGATCATTGCCATCGAAGTGTTCATAGTAACTTGACTGACATCCATTTTTTTACCTTTCATTAATGAAAATCGATTCCCTTGCAGGCAAACTGAAATATCATCGGCTTGATTCTGAAAAACATTAGATCTGAACTGCGAATCACAAATAATTAAATGTATCGGAGTATCTACGATTTATTGGCCTCTTACAGCCATTTCGTAGTTGAGCCGTATGGAATGATCGTCGCCTCCCAATTGGATAAAAAGTAAAAGCACCCTGTACTCTCAAGGTCTTTGTGATAAAATTCAAATATGGGCAATTACACCCAGTCAGGCAGGCGGACATCCTTCTCGCCGACCGAACCTGGAATGTAACATTTAAGGTCAATCACCGGCGTTCCGTCAAAAGCATCAATATCTTCTATTTCGATTGAACCGCTATGGATCGATCGGATCTTGCACACCGTGAGTCCTATCAAATTGGGTCTTTGGGGAGAATGGGTGGCGAAGACACCGGTTAAGGGATTGCGCGAGTCTTTTCGAGGGTGAACCTGAAGCACCCGGCGTTTTTCGGCGGTGTCGTTTTGATCGAACCAGTAAAACACCGCGATGTGGGAAAAGCCGTCAAGACCCAGAAGGCCATCCGTGTAGTCGTCATATATTTCGATGCTGACGGTAGTGTCCGTTTTCTTGACAACGCCGATGGGGTAGAGGTGAAACGTCTCATTCATTTATATTCTCTCCGTCAAACTGAAAAATATTACAACTAAATCTCAAATTCGATGTTCCAATTTTTTTAATTTTCAAATCACAAGCATCAAATTCCAAATAATTTAACAAATTTCAATATCCAATTCTCAAAAAAGATCAAACGCCAGTTGTTTGGGATTTTTAATTTGGGTCATTGTGATTTGTTTGGGATTTGAGATTTGTTATTTGAGATTTTTAATTGCTGAAACCCGAACACTGAAACCTGATACCTTATGTTTATTTCAACATGTTGTCAGAAAAAAGCCGATATGGGCCTAATCTCCTTGAAGCTCCTTCAAGTTCGCATAATAATCCAGCGCGTCGGGATTGCCGAGCGCGTCCCTGTTAAGCACGGCCTGGCCCTCTATGATTTTCTTAACCGCCAGCTCCACCTTCTTCATATTGAGCGTGTAAGGAATTTCGGGCGTACTGAGGATTTTGGCCGGCACATGCCGCGGTGACGCGTTGGTGCGAATAGTCAGCTTGATTTTTGCTTTAAGGTCCTCGGACAATTCATGCCCGGGAGCCAACTTGACAAAGAGAATAACACGAACGTCATCCTTCCAGTTTTGTCCGATCACAACGCTGTCATCGATCTCCGGCAATTGTTCCAGCTGCCGGTAAATCTCGGCAGTACCAATACGGACACCACCCGGATTCAAGGTGGCATCAGATCTCCCGAGCATGACCACGCCGCCACGTTCGGTCACGATCACAAAATCGCCGTGCCGCCAGATATTTGGATAGACGTCGAAATAGGCGTCATTATATTTGCGGCCATCCGGATCATCCCAGAAATAGATCGGCATGGACGGAAACGGCTTGCAGCAGACCAGTTCACCCTGTTGATCAATTATCTCCTTGCCCATTTCATCAAATGCTTTCACATCCATTGCCAGCCCACGGCACTGTAGTTCGCCGGCATAAACCGGTCCCATGGGATTTCCGAGTGCGAAACAGCCGTTGATGTCCGTACCGCCGGAAATGGAAGCCAGCTGCAAATCTGCCTTGACCTCATTGTAGACATATTCAAACCCTTCGATCGAAAGCGGTGATCCGGTGGAAAGAACCGCCCGCAACGATCCAAGATCGTAGGTCTTGCCGGGCTTTACGTCGGCATTGATCAGGGCGGCAATGTATCCCGCGCTGGTGCCGAAAATCGTTACATTTTCATCCTGGGCCATTTCCCATAAAGCGCCGGGATGGGGGTGAAACGGATTGCCGTCGAAAAGCACCAGGGTGGCCCCCACGGCCAGAGAGCTTGTCAACCAGTTCCACATCATCCAGCCGCAGGTGGTAAAATAAAAAATGGTATCTTCGCGCTTTAAGTCGGAATGCAGCATGAGTTCCTTTAAATGATGAATGAGAATTCCGCCGGTACTTTGAACCATGCATTTGGGCAAACCGGTGGTTCCGGAAGAATACATGACGTAGAGGGGATGATCGAAGGCCAGCTGTTCGAATTCTATTTCAAGGTTGGATTCGGAAGATCTGAAATCCTTGTAATGCACGGCATTGGGAATCGCGCTGATATCCGCATTTTGATCGGTGTAAGGCACCACGACTACTTTTTCGATAGAGGGAAGTTGTTTTAAAATATCGGCAATGCGGGTCAAAGAATCCATAGGTTTGCCCTTAAAAGAATAGCCGTTGGCCGTAAACAATATTTTGGGCTGAATCTGGCCGAATCGATCCAGCACCCCTTTGATGCCGAAGTCAGGAGAACAGGAGGACCATGTCGCTCCTAAACTCGTTGCCGCCAGCATGGCAACAATGGTTGCCGGCATGTTCGGCATAAAACCCACCACCCGGTCACCGGCTTGAACCCCTGCCGTTTTCAAACTTTGGGCCAGACGGGCGACCTCATCGTAAAGTTCGGCATAGGTCATCTTGGTGGACGGCTGCCCTTCGCCCTTGAAGATCAGGGCCACCTTATCGTCTCTGAAACGCAACAGATTTTGAGCATAATTGAGTCGCGCACCGGGAAACCAACGGGCCCCCGGCATTTTGGTAACATCGTCAATAACCTGATCATAGGGTTTAGAAGCGATGATTTCGGCAAATTCCCACATGGTTTCCCAGAAATCGGCAATGTTTTCTATCGACCATTCATGAAGGGGGGCGAATTCGCTGAAATTTTGATGGTACTTGTCGTTGATAACGTTCATGAACCGATACATGTTGCTGTTTTCAATCCGTTCTTGCGAAGGCTTCCATAATAGTTTTGCCATGATCCCTCCCGCTGCTGATGTTTTTATTTTTATCATCAATTATTACCGTTATACAGGTCTAATAGTCAAGATAATGAACAAAAAAACGGACATACATGCGCATTAATTCTTGCAGTGCCATTTGATTTCCGATATCAGTGGCATCTTGATACCCGTATCACGTATATTTTAAATTTGTTATTTATCATGCCCTGAGTTGGGCGGTTCATAGCTCAGCGATCCTGATTCAAAAATCTGAAGTAGCACGTATCAAAGGGATTCTTAATTTTTGTGATTATTATCCAGCCCCTCGCTATATGCCACGCCGGATATTCCGAATCGCGAGCAGCATTATGAAGGACTAAATCGGTTGCAACCCTTTAACCCTGTACCCTGAACCTTGAACCCATCTGTGAGGAGACCTGTTATGCGCCAAGTTGATCTTAGATCCGACACACTCACCCGACCCACCCCGTCCATGTTGCAAGCGATGGCCGAGGCTCAGCTCGGTGATGATGTTTTCGGGGAAGACCCCACCATAAATAGATTAGAGGAGATGGCTGCGGATCGTTTGGGAAAAGAAGCTGCGATGTTCGTCGCCAGCGGTACCATGGGCAACCTGGTCAGCCTGCTTGCCCATTGCGGTCGCGGCGACGAAATTATCCTGGGAAGCCTTTCCCATACCTTTTTCTTTGAACAGGGCGGGTCTGCGGCCGTGGGGGGAATCCATCCCCGGACGGTTGCGAATCGGCCCGATGGCACCCTGGCTCTGTCTGAGATTGAAGCAGCCGTCCGATCGGACAACATTCACTTTCCGCTGACCCGGTTGATCGTACTTGAAAACACCCACAACCTTTGCGGCGGCCATCCGCTCGACGTTGACTATATGCAGGCGGTGGGCGATATCGCCCGTCGTCACGGCTTAAAAATTCATGTGGACGGCGCGCGCCTTTTTAACGCGGCCGTGGCATTGGATGTAAAGGCGGATCAGTTAGCTGCAGACGCCGATTCGGTGTCCTTCTGTCTGAGCAAAGGACTGGGGGCCCCGGTCGGTTCGGTCGTGTGCGGCAGCCGGGATTTTATCTTCCAGGCACGGCGGGCTCGCAAAGTACTGGGCGGTGGTATGCGTCAGGCAGGAGTACTGGCGGCGGCCGGCATCGTGGCCCTGAACGAAATGGTCGAACGCCTGGCAGATGACCATGCCAACGCCCGCAAACTTGCCGACGGTCTGGCGGAGATGCCCGGCTTGTCCATCGATCCATCCCTGATCAAAACCGATATTGTCTATTTTGAAGTCGAAAAAGACAATATGACAGTGGAGGAATTGGTTAACAAGCTGGAAGAACAGGGAGTCCGGATGTTGCCTGTCGGGCCGGGCCGCATCAGAGCCGTGACCCATTATCACATCTCATCGAATGATATTGATTTTGCCTTGGCGGCCTTCTCGAAAGTCTTGACCTAAATCTGGGTTTATCCAGTAATCAAACAAGAAATTGACATAAAAGCATGTTTATATAGATTACAGATATCGTTGATTGGTTGAATAGTTGATTGGTTAAGTGGTTGTAAATATGGATTTATCCCATATTTGCAAAATAATTGGCCACTTCATGATTCAACAATCATAACATTATGAAATTATGACTATAATTTACCTAATCAACCATTCAACCAGTAAACTATTCAACCAGGTCTGAATTCAGTACTTGATTCGAAAGATTTTCAATCTCCACCGGTTCGATGTCATCCGCCAACTGAAATCCGAAAATCCGGGAATAAAAGTACAACTCTGCATCCAATGACCGTTTGATGTTTTGCGCCATACGAAAGCCATGTTGTTCTTTGTCAAAGGCAACATAGGCAACCGGCAGTTTTTTACCTCTCAGGATGTCTACCATTCTCTCGGCCTGGGCGGGCGGAACGACCTTGTCTTCAAGGCCTTGAAAGAAAATAACGGGGCAGGAAAGATCCTGGCCGTGATGAATGGGAGAACGGGTGATGTAAAGGTCCTTACGTTCCGGGTAGGGACCGACCAATTGATCCAGGTAGCGCGCCTCGAATTTGTGGGTCTCCTGCGCCAGGGCTTCCAGATCACTGACACCATAATAACTGGCGCCGGCTTTGAAGACCTCATGGAAAACCAAGGCACACAGGGTCGTGTAACCGCCGGCACTACTGCCTCTGATGACCAGGCGATTTGGGTCGATGCCGAACGTCTCGACGGAGTATTTCGCACCATTGACGCAATCATGGGTATCCACAACGCCCCATTTTCCATACAGACGTTGCCGATAGGCCCTGCCATAGCCGGTGCTGCCGCCGTAGTTCACATCCAGCACAGCGATGCCCCGGCTGGTCCAGTATTGAATCGCAGGATTTAAACTATCCGTTGCAGCTGCCGTCGGTCCGCCATGGCTGATGGCAATCAGGGGTGGACGGTCACCTTTCGGTGCCTGGTAATTTTTATTTTGGGGGGGATAATAAAAAGCGTGGGAGGTTTGTCCCTGGGTAGTTGGAAATTCAATCGTCTCGGGAATGGATATAAACCCGCTATCTATTTCATTGACGCTTGAACGTCGCAACACTTCGAGCGTTTGTGTGGCTGTATCGAGTTTCACGATGGCTGTCGGCTCAGTTGCAGAACCACCGACAAACACGGCGCAGCCCGGAGAAGCCTGCAAATAGGCAATGCCGGTGTACGGCGTATCGATAACATCGAGTTGATCGGTCACCAAATCGATCTGTGCCAGCTGCCATCTGCCATTTTGGGTGAAGGTGCAAATAATACGCTGGGCGGATTCAAATGCATAGGTGGACATCCCAAATAGCCACTGCGGCATGCCGAACTCGGCGTCCATTGGTACGACCGGCTGAATCTCATTTTCCCGTCGGCGATAGAGATTCCACCAGCCGGTGCGATCGGAAACAAAAAACAGGGTGCCGTCCGGTGACCACTGGGGTTGAAAAATGGATTCATCCCTGCCGCCGGCCACTTTTTCCGTTTTCGAAAGCGCCCCATCTTGTCCAATCGTACCGATCCACAATTCAGTTCCATCCCATGGCATGTTGGGGTGATTCCATGAAAGCCAGGCGAGCTGCGATCCATCCGGACTCAAGCATGGAGAGGCATAAAAATCACTGCCCCAAGCAAGTACCGTTATTTGTGGATCACCGGTCTGGCCCGCTCCCGCCAGATCGATGCGGATCAATCTATTCTCCGGTTCAGCTCGCTGATCGCTGTGATCTTCACAAACGCAGATCAGGCCTGAATGCAGACGATCGACAATGATGTCAGCGAAATACAGGCCGGTACCGGTTGTGATCACGCTGGGAACGTCATTCGGCTGCTGAAGGTAAATTCGCTGATCGGAAAAGTTGGAAAAGTAAACATCGGCCTGATTCGCGGCAAACGATCGACCGCCGTATTCGTGCACCCGGGTGCGGGAATTGAACTCCGGCGGCGTTATATCCGCTCTCTGCCCGTCCGATGTACAACGGACAATGATGTTACGTCCGCCTTCCAAAGGCCGCATCTCGACCCAATAGATATCGTCGCCATCCAGCACAATATCACTAAGCTTGACAGACTCTGAAACGATCAAGTCTGAACTGATCGGTGATTGCCATGATCCGTATGGAACAATTTTAATATTTGTCATGGGTGATTTCCTTGAAATTACAATTATTGTTTGTGTCTTTGGGCCTTTGTGGCTATTCTATTTGGTTTATCCGGGTTGGGTTCTATAAAATAAGAAAGTCTTTAAGCCTTTAGGAAAAGCAGATAAGTAGTCCGCCGCCCGAAATAATAGAACCATATGTTTGCCTTTTTCACAACAAGATTATAACGTAAATGTTGACAATTCGGTCTGACTAATTTCCCCAAAATGCATCGATAACCGAATCGGAAGACGTATCGATGGGTGCAAAAAAAATTACGGTTGGATCGATCTCAGAAAATGGGTAAACATAAAACACAGGATAGGGCCTAAAATCATCACATTCACACAGACGAATCGAGATCATGCCGTCATCGCCGCTTTTTGGATGTCCGGCACACTGGTATCTTTCATGGCCATGGCCGTCGGCGGACGGGAACTGTCGGGCCAATTGAGTA
>Ga0316193_10000950_pt1 | contig 18894 bp, 15 predicted proteins | sample MerIslsedime2_MG_FD_207735 | JGI IMG/M metagenome (GOLD analysis project Ga0316193, IMG submission 207735) | Coastal sediment microbial communities from Maine, United States - Merrow Island sediment 2 | ecosystem: Environmental > Aquatic > Marine > Coastal > Sediment | place: USA: Maine... | reverse complement strand
TGCTGTCCACCCCCGTTCCGCAGGCCAGGTTTTTTACTCCAGCGGGTGAACAACACACTCCAGTCTATGGACTTTCGCGAGTACATCGGAATGAGTGAGGTTGCAGTAGCAGAAGAGAAAGCAAGCCAAGTTTCAAGTTTGCAATAGTTACCCGATAGGGTTTTCAGCAAACCGCTCCATTATTTTTTCCACTTCATCACGCTCATCAAGCAAAACCTGCACGCAATCTCCATCCAGTTTTTTACCCGAAAGCCTTTTCAGCTCTGCATAGGCCTTGTCGATATCCCACGCCTCCTTGTAGGGGCGTTTGCTGGTAAGGGCATCAAACACATCGGCGACGGCCACGATCCTGGCTTCCAGCGGGATTTCGCTAGCCTTGAGTTCTTCAGGATACCCCTCACCATCGATGGTTTCATGGTGATAGCGGACAATGTTTCGCAGGATATCGAGATACTGGACGGATGAAATATTGAAGTTGGCGATCATGTGGTCAATGATCTCCAGGCCCTTGCTGGCGTGGGTATCCATAATTCTGCGTTCTTCTACCTCAAGCGGGCCTTCCTTCAAAAGAACACGATCAGGTATAGCGACCTTGCCGATATCGTGTAGTGGCGCAAACATGAAAATGTGTTCCACGTATTCATCGGTCAACTGATACTTTCCGGCGATTTTGCGCGCAATCAGCTGGGAAAAGCGTGACATGCGGTCAAGATGACTGCCTGTTTCCGGGTCACGCTGGTGCGTTATGTGGGCTGCTGTGCTCAGTGCCGCTGTAAGGGATCGCAAAACCGACAGCTCATCGATAACCATGAGGGAAATGAGATGGGCAAAAATGTCCAGTTCGTTAAGAACCTTTTCGCTGAAAATATTCGATTCATAGGAGTTGAAAAAGATAAATCCGAAAAAATTGCCGTTGTAAAACATGGGCAGGGTATAGCTGGCAGCATAGCCCTGACGACCGATGCGTTGCGTGTGTTCATGGCTGGCATCCTCGAAGGTCAGCAGATTGTTGATGACCCGCGGCCTCCCCTCTTCCAGAATGGCTTTAAGAGACGGCGCCTCATCCAGTTTTGCCTGATAAAGCGATAAAGGATCGTCTTCACCGCTACTGTGGATATAGGTTTTCAGTACAGCTGTGGCAGGATCATAGATAGTGACCGCTATTCTGTCGATGTAAGGAAGTTGTTGTTTGACAACCTTGTGGCAGTGGACCAGCTTGTCCCTGATGCTGGTCTGCGCGTTCAGTGGTTCGAGAATATCTTTATAGTGCATGTCAAATCTGCCTGGTTACCGATAACCTGCTACAGGCCACGAACTTTTCATGTTAACGAGCATACGTCTGTTCAGGCTGTTTGGCAAAGGCCTTCCGGCTCATAATACCCCATCTCTCCAATGCCTGGCGAATTGCTGAGAGCCCCCGTTACTATCGGCTTTGCTCTCTGATGTTCAAAAAGCTCTCAAGCGCCTGCGCGTCCAGCGGCTTGCTGATATAGAAACCCTGAACCGAGTCACACTTCATGGACTTCAACAAGTCACAGGCGGCTTCCGTTTCTACCCCTTCTGCAATAACGTCTATTGCCAGGTTATGCGCAAGTTCGATAGTCGATCGCACGATTATGAGATCGTTTTCGTCTTGCGGCAGGTCCACGACAAAGGATTTGTCGATTTTAAGTTCATCCACTGGCAGTTTCTTTAAGTAGGCCAGGGAGGAAAATCCGGTACCAAAATCGTCAATGGCGAGCTTGATACCCATCATCGTGAAATTGGTCAGTACTTTCAACGCGTTTTCGGGCTTCGCCATCATTGCACTCTCGGTAATTTCCAGGGTGAAGCACTTCGCCGGCAGCCCATATTCAACCAGCAGCGATTTTATATAGGGTATTAAATCACCGTTTTTAAGGTTGCTCATGGATATGTTAATGGAGATATCCAGCTGAATATCATTTCTGCGCCAGACACTGCATTGCATGAATGACTCTTTCAGCACCCAGCGGGTAATTGCATCAATCATTCCCGTTTGTTCCGCCAGTGCAATGACCTCATCCGGCGGTATATAGCCGTGCTGATCATGGTGCCACCGCAGCAGTGCCTCAACGGCGTTTACCTCCCCCGTTTCCAGGTCCACTTTAGGCTGATAGTGCAATTCCAGATTATTGTTCTCAATGGCATGCCGTAAATCGCTTATCAGTGCCAGTCGCCCAATGTTGTACTCATCTTCTCCGGGGCTGTATATCGAGTATCCCAACTGCCCGTGTTTCGCGACATACATGGCGACGTCGGCATGCTGCAGGAGAGTTGACACATCATCACCATGAGTCGGGAACTCTGCCAGTCCTATGCTGGTCTTGACAACAAGGGTCAATTCATCGATGACCAGGTCTGTTTCTATTTCAGCCAGTAGTTTCCTTACAATCTTTTCAGCAGCCGCAATATCCGTGTTTGGCAATAAAACGGCATATTCGTCACCGCCCAGCCTGGCAACGGTATCGACCCGGCGCAGCGTGTGAAAAAGCCGGCTGCCCACCTCTTTCAGCACCCTGTCGCCCACGGGGTGACCAAGGGTGTCGTTAATTTCCTTAAAACGATCGAGGTCGATCATTAACAGTGTTAATTTTTTCTGATCACGGCGTGCAACGTTAATAGCCTGTTCCATCCGGTCCTGTAACAAAGCCCGGTTAGGAAGCTCGGTCAATGAATCGTGCAGCGCCTGGTACTCAAGCTCGGCCTGGCGGCTGTGAACCTGCTTGCGCATTTCGGAAAACGCGTCGACCAACCTCTGGGTTTCTCTGGAATGCGCCGAAGGAAGAATAACGCCGTCTTTACCAAATGCTTCAGCTTTAAGTGCACGCGAAACAGTATCGATTGGGCGAAAAATCAGCCTCTGCAAGGACAGAATGACCAACAGCAGGAAAACAAGCGCGGCCGCTGTACTCAGAAACAACAATCGTGTTTGCAATTTTGCTGCCGACGCAAGAGCCTGCACGTCACGATTACCTGATTCTTCAATATGCCGACCAATGGTCGCCAACAGACTGTCAATATTCGCCAATCGGGGAGTAATTGTCTCCTGGATAAACTTTGCATCAGCACGCCATTCGTTTGAATGGTGTATCTTCTTTACACCCAGGTACCCTTTGTACCATCGCTGTGCGCTGTTTTCGATCTCCTCCACCGCGGCAGACGTTTCGAAGCCAAGTTTTCCGGTATCGCGATAGTCACCCAATTCCTGGACCTGTTCCATAAATGTCTGATACATGGTCTCAATGGCTTTTTCCTGCACGGGCAGTGATTCCTCACTGAACGACCCGACGCGATTTGCCAGGTACATGCGGAAGTTCGAGAGGGTTTGTGTCCAAAGATGGCGCATCGTAACAAACAGCCTATACACGTCATGTTGCTTAAGCAGTTCTGCACGCTGAGTGGGATCGTCCATGATCAGCGCGATCGCATTATTTATATTATTGCGGTTGGGTTGCATCACGTCATTGCCAAGCGCCAGCGAAGGATATTGACGCGTGGGATCGATGCGTATTTGCATCAAATCCTCTGCAGCTTCGGTCAACAGTCCAAATGACTCAATCAGATCTTGTACTGTAGAAGAAAGATTCTGTTCAGAGATCCATGAATAGGCAGCCAGTTTATCACTCTGTTGTTTCGCATTCTGAAAAGCAGCGTGAACCTGCTCCCGTGTTTCCTTCCGCGTGGGATCAAGCAGGAACGAGTCGAGTGCTTTGTATCCCACAAAAACGTTTTTGTGGATTTCAGTAGTATGATCGCGCAGTTGATTGCGTGTTTCGATGTTGGCCGTGGTCTCCTGACTAATTGCACGAACATTCTGATAGCCGTAAACAGATACGAGAATAACAAGTAACGCCAAAACACATCCAAACAGGATATATCTGGCTTTGAGGCTATTGAAGATATCTGGTTTCAACTTGGCCATCGTTCAAGTTCCGGTACTAATTTCATAATAGCCAAAGAAATCCTGAGGGGTGTTTTTCTCCCCACAAAGAGTCAACGGCGGGCTATTTATTAGAGATCAGGAGCGCACTGTGACACGGGGATTGCGGCGACGTGTTTCATTTGTCCAATTACGCCATTTTACTTACGATATATATAAATATCAATGTGATATGTTTAATCTCCCTCTGAATAGCCCTTCCTCCCCACCTCTATTTTCCGGCCATTTCTAACCATCAGACAAGCTGATTTGACCTGCTTCCCTTCGCGCAACAGGCAAGCTAGACGTTCAGATTGGCCGAAAGCTGTCGCTAAATTTGTAGCGCCGGTCGGGCATTCTGCCTGCGCGGCGCATTTTTCGTGTAGTTAAACAGGGATAGAACATGCTTAATTTTGGAGCCTTTCAAGTACAGATAATGGGGCAGACTGCGACCTTTGACGTGGTAACGGTCTATGGCCTGATTTGCGCAGCCGTGTTTCTATCCGGCTTTATTATTGCCACCCGTTTCGAAAAAAATAAACAGAGTGCATTAGATTAACCGGTCAGTCATACCGCTTTGCAAAGAGCAAATAACTCGACAATAATTTGCAGCGGTTTTTTTTGGGGCCAGAGCAAAAACCCCTGGTCAACAAATTAATTTCAAGCCATGTCGAGCGCCGCCAAACGCTGAGAAACGCCGGCGCAAAAAGATTTGCTTCCTCATCAAGACCCGCCCGCTTCAAAAAAGCTTCGACTGATTCTGGCCCAGGCGTTTCTCTATACCGAGTTCGACTGGCGAATTGGCATCCTCAACCGGCAGCCTCGACGTTGATGCCAAACAGAACGAACGTGGTGTCTTCGTCACCGAAGTCAATGACAATCCCAACGTGGAGGCCGGCGCTGAAGACGGGTGCCTACAGTCTGAAACGATCATTTCCAATTTTGGATCGTCACCATCGAATTATTTCATTTTACAGCCATCCGGGTTGGATCTTTACTTCGCGTCGCGGGCGTCGTGCCTGCGCATTGTGTTAGACCGGCAGGTCTATCAGGAGATTGAACGATGAAATACCAGAGTATGATGTTTGTTGCTGCCCTTGCTTTCAGCGGTTTGACGAGCGCCGCCGGCAACGACAACAATACGTTGAACAAAGACGAAATGGTGGATTACCAGATCGAATGTCTTGAATCGGCCTTCGGCGCAGAAATCGACGACAGCCAGATAGACGCTTTCGTCCGGGAATGCACGGAGCAGAAGCTGGCCAGCAAGAGAACTATAAAGGACAAAAACGCCTGAACTGCCGTTACAGCAGCTGCAGTGCGCGCGGCCCCTGCCTCGACTCGAATGGTAACGAGGCAGGGACTTTTTGGCGCCACCAGTACACCACGCTATTTTGCGACCAATAGTTCTAACCCAGACCTGGCGATACCGGGGCTCGCCGTGGGCATCTACTCCAGTAGCGGTGCCTACTGTGCAGGAGCTAATTTTACTCTATAAAGCAGATTTACATACAGGCGAAACTAATGCTTTGAGCGGCGCAAAGGTTACAGTTATCATGCCACATCGGCAAAGCATCCAAACCGCAAAGGCGTACAATGGAAATACTCCACCTTCCCGAATCGCGCGCACCCGAAGAGCTTGAATCCATCGAGTGCCTGCCGCAGAACGGTGTGCTGTGGCTGGACTTCGTACGCGAAACCGAGACTGGGTGGGTGCAGCAGGTGGAGGGGCTGACAGGCATCAGTATCCATGAAGGCCATGTAAAGGACAGCTTTAACCTCAGTCACCCCTCGTATTATGACGCCACCAGCGAGTACGAGATGATTATATTCCGTAGCCTGGCGCCAGACGGCGATCCGCGGCAATTTACCAGCCGTCCGTCCACGTTTTTCCTGATCGGACAGGTGCTGGTCACGGTGCGCCCGGCCGACAGCAGCTCCATCGCCGAGGTCCGGCAACGCCTGCTGAATCGCACAGGGCGTATACCGACGCGTCCGATTGCGCTGGCGCACCAGATCTTCAGCACCATGGTGGACGGTTTTCTCGCCATGCGCGAGCCGCTGGCGTTGCAGCTCGATCAGTGGCGGTACGACCTGTTCGACCCGAAACACCCGTTCGACGACTGGCTGGCGCTGATCGACTACAAACGTCACCTGCTGGCGCTGGGTTTGCTGTGCGAAGGCCAGGAAGACGTTATCGTGCAGTGGCAGGAGAACACCGATACGAAGGTAGACGACCACCTCGCGGTGCGGCTCAACGACCTCAGGGAGCACATCCGCCGGGTCGGCCGCTTCGCGGTCGAACAGCAAAACGAAGCCGAGTCGATCGTGCAGCTTCACTTTTCCGCAACGTCGCACCGCACCAACGAAATCGTCCGTGTGCTCACCGTCGTGTCGGTAGTATTTCTGCCACTCACACTGATCGCCGGCATCTTCGGCATGAACTTTGAGTACATGCCGGAACTCCATTACCATTACGCTTACTATACTTTGCTTGGCGCAATGGCAGCACTGGTGATCGGCCTGCTGGTGCTGTTCAGGCGCAAGCGCTGGATCTAGACAAACATGACAACACTCAAACGCCGTTTTTTTCTCTACACTATCCTGCCAGCGGTTTTTATCGGTTTTGGGATCGCGTCGCCCAAGGCAAAGGCTGCAGAGACATCCGGTTTCACTCCGATTCTGATTGAAAACATATCCGTCACCCGTCAACTCGACCTGCTGCAGGCCATTTGTGAGCCGGGACAGGTCACGATGCGCGCTGGGGCGCCGACGTGCAACACCTGTCCGTCCTATACTTCCGGCGGCCCGGCGGACCTGCGCATCACCAATGCCATCGAAAGCAACTTCACGCGGCCAGGCGCCAGCGAAGTGCTGGTCGATACCACCGGTTGCGAACCAGCCAACGGCGGCGGCTCAGTCCTTCTTGAGGCGGACAAGCGCGGCTGGTCCAGGATCCTCTACCGGGCCGGCTTCCGCAGCAACGAGTGCGTCCGTTTCCGCACCCTCAAGCAAACCGTATCGCTGGCCTGCAACATGTCCAGCATCGACCAGGGCATTCAGCGCGGCAAGCTGGAGTGGCTAAGCCTGCGCGATGCCAAAGCAACGCAACAAAGCCTGCTTGACTGGTATGACAACAGCCAGAGTAACCCGCGACGCCTGGTGAGCATTTTCCCGCATCGGTTCATGAAATCCGATTTCAACTCCGACGGCCGGGTCGACCTGCAGGTCAACGTGCGCGTGCGCGATGAAACTGTTCCCGCCAAGTACCCGAGTTTCGTCGACGCCGTGGCGGCCGGACACCGCTTCAAGAAGGCGGGATCGTTGCGGCTGGTCTATCTGTTCGACGGCAGTACGCTGGTATTGTCGCCAAACAGCGAGGCCGCCAAGACAGACATCGACGCGCTGCTTGAACAAACCCGAGACCACTAGCGTTACTGGATCGGGGGTTCCGGTTCGTCATCATAGGCGGTCGGTTCGGGTTCAGTCGCCTCCTGGAACACCTCCACGCTACGCGCTCGGCAACCAATCCATACGATGGCCCAGCGCATTGGCCGTTTTCTCAAGCGGCAGCGCTTACTGAAACGCGATAGCGAGAACAGCTATCCGGCATCGGATACATTGGATAAGAATCCGATGGATTAGTAGATGGCGCATCCGTCGCCTGCCCCCATTTCAACAACACGGCACGCGAATTGCTTTACTGATACGGGACTGGCGGTTTGCACCCCCGGTTACCTTTTTCAGACTCGGCAAAGCTCACGCCTACACAGGATGGCATGAAGCATTGCCAGTAAAATCAGCGGGATATTATGCATTTTTACGGGTGGCAATTATTTGACGTGGATTTCGCTGGACGACGGACATCGGCCGCTTGTCCAGCCCATTACGGTCGGAAAAAATTCCACAACGCCGCCGATGAAACCTGGACGCAAGAGCTCTAGGCTCCGAGTGGCGTAGCGCGATGCCAAAAGGGACTGACTATCACGCACCAGACCGTCTCGCGATGCTGCACGGCGTCTACGAGGATAATCTTCATCTCGGGAAGTTACGGCGCCGCCGCCAGCCACGCCGGATATCGCACTCGCGTCGTTGGACAACCTGGGCCTTGCTCGGAATAACGTTGGTGTTCGGACCCGCGCTTGGCTACCTGGGCCCATCCGTTTTTGTGGATGGACAAGAGACAAGGCTAAGCAGCGTACTTCAGCCGCCCTCACCTCATCCAGAAGCGCTGCAATCAGTCCAGACTGTGCACACTCTGGCATATTCGCCATTCACTCCGGCCGAGCTCGACTTCGCAGTACTGGACGGGCCGGAGCAGTTCCCGGGCACCGAATCCGAAAGCTGGTCTGATTTCGATATGCTGCTAAGTGACGATCACCCTGCATTGACCGCAGTATTCGGCCTCGACGTCAAAACCATTGTCATCGATGCGGGACATGGGGGAACAGATCCGGGAGCGATCGGCGCCCAGGGCACGATGGAAAAGGATATCGCACTTGATATCGCCGTACGGCTGCGCGACCGCTTGCGCAGCGTTGGCCGCTACAAGATTCTCATGACCCGCGACGCGGATACAACCCTGCGCCTGAACCAGCGCGTGGAATTCGCCAATGAAAACCATGCTGACCTGTTCATCTCTATCCATGTCAATGCTTTCCCCGATGTGAGGGTGAAGACCATCGAAACCTATTATTTCGGTGCACCACCGGATACAGCGACTATCGAACTGGCAAAGCTGGAAAATAGTGACTCACACTATGGCATGGCTGATTTCAAAACCATGATCAAAAAAATATCCCACACCATGAAACATCAGGAGTCCGTTGCGCTGGCCACCGCGATTCAACACAGCCTGTTTCACAATATTCACAAGCTTGACCATCGAATGCGCAGCTTCGGTGTAAAAACCGCGCCCTTTGTCGTGCTGCTGGGCGTTGATTCGCCGAGCGTGCTGACAGAGGTCTCATGCATCACCAATGTGGATGAAGAGATGAAACTGAACACCCCGGCTTATCGGGCAAAAATCGCATCCTTTCTCGAAAGGGGCATACACGAGTACTTGCGACACAAACCGTCGCGAACAGCAGGAGACAATAGTTATGAGCGGCAAAAAAATGGATGATTCTATACTGAAGATTGGCATCGACCTCGGCACCTCCAGAAGTGCAATTGCGTCAAGCGACGAGCACCGCGAATGGGTGGAAAGCTATGTTGGCTGGCCCAAGGACTTTATCGCCCGGAAAGTGCTCGGCAAACCGGTCCTGCTAGGCGAGCAGGCGCTTTCCAACCGCTTGTCACTGGATATATGCCGGCCGCTGGAGCGTGGTGTGATCAAAGAAGGTACCACGCGCGACGAAGAAGCCGTCAAAGAGCTGATTCGCCATCTGGTAAATCTGGTGGAAAAAAATGAGGATCGCAAAGTGCACGCAGTCGTTGGCTTGCCTGCCGAGTCCTTCACGGCAAACAAGCTGGCCATCAAACGCGCCGTATCCGACTATGTCGACTCCCTGATGGTGACCTCTGAACCGTTTGCTGTCGCCTATGGTCAGAACCTGCTGAACAACGCTATGATTATTGACATCGGCGCCGGTACCGTAGACTTTTGCATTATGCATGGAACCGTACCGTCCGAGGATGATCAACGAACCGTGTTTACTGCCGGGGATTATATCGATCAGCAATTGTTTAATGCCTTATCCGAACGTTACCCGAATGCCGACTTCAATATAAACATGGTACGTCGTTTCAAGGAAGAGCACAGCTTTGTCGGCACGGCAAACGGCAAGGTGGAAGTCGATATTCCCGTCAATGGCAAAATGACGTCCCACGATATCACCGAGGAAATGCGCTGTGCATGCGAAAGCATCGTAAATCCCATCGTGGAAACTACCCTGGAACTGATATCGCGTTTTGACCCGGAGTATCAGGACCAGATCATGTCCAACATCGTCCTGTCTGGTGGCGGCAGCCAGATTCGTGGTCTGGCCGATCGTCTGCAACAGTCCTTGCGGGAGAATGGAAGCTGTCACATGCGCTGTGTTGAGGACACCCTGTTCGCGGGTGCCGACGGCGCCCTTGCCCTGGCCAGGGATATGCCTGAGGAGTTCTGGGAAACCGTCTAGAAGACCGGTGCCTCGGCAACATTCATCGTCAAAGCCCGCACTGAAAAGTGCGGGCGACGGTACCTACCATGCAGACCGACGCTGCCGATTAGCGAAATCTTATATAAGAATTGTTGATTTGCAGCGAAATCTGATCCAGCAGGGCCGGATATTTGCATTCTGCTCTGACCCGCCTGTGCCGAGAACAGTTGCTTTACTTCAAATACTTTCGGCGGTCTCGGCGGTACATTTTTCAGTGCAAATAGTGGGTCATATTTGGATGCAAGTTAACAGTTATGTTGCATCAAGCAGTGCTATTCGTCTTCAAAGTCTTTTCTTAAAAACCAAGAAGCTATTGCAAGGATAATGCCGACGCCGGCAACGGTCATTGCTGTCATGGTTTACCTCTCAATCTGCATTGAACCAATTTTCTGTTCCCTTACTCATGACTTTCTTCCTGTTTCGGTAAATATCACACTTATCTGCGGATTCTACTTTTTAACAAATTCCTTAATACAATCGCTAAACGATGACTTCCGGCCAACATCCGTATTCAAGCTTGATACGTAACGGCGTACCCGTAGTCATCTGTGTTTGTGCTTCCCAACCTTCCTTGTACTCGACGGCCCGGTACATAATTCGCCGGATCAGCAAACCTTATAATATCCAGCGCTTTATGCTCGTGGTCGAATAGCATCATGCCAGCCCCATCGGCATCGAGCCGGACCACGCCCGCAATCAGGGTGTAGTAGCGGCGTTCGCTATCAGGAACAACGAAGATCAATTTTACCACTTCGTTTGGTTCAAGGTCAGTCGTTCGCATCTCTATGAAAACACCTTCGACGTCCATATTGCGGGTGATGTAACGCCCAAGAAATTGTTCTCGCTGAAAAACCTCAACAGTAAGATGCAGTGGTAAGCGAACCGAATACCGGTGATCCATACTGACTCTCCTTCTGTAAAACCTAAAAACAACAGCACTTCAAATGTATAAAATAAAATCGAGCCTTAATGACTTCGCTTTTACAGGAGAGCTAAGGGTAGCCTGTTTTTATTACATGTTTATGAACGGCTGCTTCACGCCCGGTCTTGATGAATGGATACGTCGGCGTCTTCGCATGTGCTACTTAAAACAGTGGCGCAATACGAACCACTCCATTCTGTGTAGTTGGATACTACATAATCAAGAGTATTTTATGAGCCCCTGTTTCCCGGGCTTCTAGCATCAGGCAAGGAACACATCGTCCGGCAGGCATTTCCAGTTCATTAAACCGTAATATTATAGCTCTAAACTTGCCCTGGCTTTTTACATATTGCCGCAGCGGCGCCCCCCGGGCGTTCCAATCAGAAAACAACCAGACTGGAGATTAAGATGAGTTTCCGTGTTCCTTCCTGTGTATCCGGCGTCTCTGCATTGGCGTTAAGCGTTTCACTTTGTATGGCACCACTAACAAGCCATGCCCATAACGGCAATAAAGTTTTCAATCGAATTGCAACTTTCCCCGCCTATCTAAATACGGACATCAATGAGGAAACCCTCGCCGAGATCGTTGACGTCAGCGAGGACGGTAAAACATTGGTATATACCGATGGCGCAACCGGTAAGCTCGCCTTTGTTGACATTAAAAAGCCCGCCAGACCTGCAGCACTTGGTGCCATTGACGTAGGTGGTGAACCCACATCTGTGGCCGTAGCGGGTAAACACGCCCTGGTCGCCGTCAATAGTTCGCCAAGCTTTGTCGCGCCGAGTGGACATCTGCATGTTGTCGACATCAAAACCCAAACCATCGTCGCTACCCACGAGCTGGCCGGTCAGCCGGATTCAGTCGCGGTTAGCCCGAACGGCCGTTACGCGGTCGTGGTGATCGAAAACGAGCGCGATGAAGATCTGGGTAACGGCGAGCCACCGCAGCTACCTTCCGGGTTGTTGCAAATCGTGGACTTGGTAGGCGCGCCTGCTGAATGGACGCTGCGCGACGTCAACCTGGACGGCGTTGCTGATTTGTATCCGGATGATGCGGAGCCGGAATATGTGGATATAAACCACAAGAACGTTGCTGTCGTGACCCTGCAGGAAAACAATCACCTGGTGCTGGTGGATCTGGCCAGTGGTGACCTGATCAATGATTTTCCGGCTGGCGCAGTGGATCTGACCCAAATTGATACCAGGGAAGAAGACCCGGCGCTTATCAGCTTGACAGATACCCAGCTCGATCGTGCCCGTGAGCCCGATGGTGTGACCTGGATATCGAAAAATCTCTTTGTAACCGCTGATGAAGGTGATTTATTCGGCGGCAGCCGCGGCATCACTGCCTTCGATACCGACGGTAACGTGGTATTCAGTTCAGGAAATAGCCTCGACCACGAAGTGGTTCGCCTCGGGCACTACCCGGATAATCGCTCCAAAAACAAAGGCAATGAAACAGAGAACGTCGACTTCGCCGATTATGGCGATGAAAAATTCCTGTTTGCCGCTTCCGAGCGCTCCAGTGTGATCTTTGTATACAAGGTAAAAAGCAAGAACAAGCGACTGGAGTTCGTTCAAACCTTGCCCGCCGGCATTGGGCCGGAAGGGATCAAGGCAATTCCCAGGCGCGGTCTGTTGGTTGCGGCAAGCGAGAACGACAGTCGCGACGACGGATTTCGCGGTACGCTGACGATTTACAAGCGGGAAAAAGGCAGGGCTGACTATCCAACCGTGGTGTCTGCGAATCGCCCCGATGGCACTCCTATTCCATGGGGTGCGCTATCCGGTTTTGCGATGGATCCGCACGACGATGACATGTTGTACGCCATTCATGACAGCTTCTATCAACAAAGCCGCATCTATCTGATGGATGTCAGTAATAAGCCGGCAGTGATCACGGACGAAATCGTGCTCAAGGACGGTTCGCTTACCGTTGACCTTGATCCTGAAGGCATCGCCGTCAGCGCCGGTGGCGACGGCAGCTTCTGGGTTGCATCGGAAGGGGCCGGCTCGGTGGATGACCCGTTGCGGCCGGTTACCAGCAACAGCGTTGTTGTACACGCGGCAGCTGATGGCAGCATCATTCAAACCATCACCTTACCCGCAGCGGTCAATGCCAGGCAACGGCGCTTTGGCTTTGAAGGGGTTGCCTCAGTAATGGAAGGGGAAAACGAAGTCCTGTACGTGGCTTTTCAACGGGCCTGGGTGGGCGATCCCGCTCCAGACAACGTTGACGATGGCGGTAAGGTACGCATCGGCCGCTATGACACGTCTAATGGCGACTGGACCTTCGCCTATTATCCGCTGGAAGTCCGTCAATCCCCTAATGGTGGATGGGTTGGCCTGTCTGAAATCACAGCGTTGGGCAACGGTGAATTCGCGGTGGTTGAACGTGACAATCAGGCCAATACCGACGCCCGTATCAAACGTGTCTACAAGTTCTCTGCAGATAGCGTGACATTCCAGGCAGAAGGAGCAGGCTTTGAAACACTCGGCAAAACCCTGGTGCGTGATCTGCTGCCGGACCTGGAAGCAACAGGCGGTATGGTGTTGGAGAAAATCGAAAGCCTGGCCGTCACTGAAGACGGTGATCTGCTGTTTGCCAACGACAACGATGGAGTCGATGATTCAAATGGTGAAACTCAGTTGATTCGCGTTAAACGGGTGTTCGGCAAAGGAGACCACCATAATAAGGGCCACAAACATGATGATTGACCCAGGCACCTGAAACAGGACACTTAACTGCTAGAGCAGGCACTCTAAAGCCCGGGAATAGTCCAGGGCAGTAGTCGTAAAAGGCCGGATGTGTACCATCCGGCCTTTTTTTGAGCTCGGGTATTGCAGGGACTGGGGGCGTGTACGCCATTCTCATGAGCAAGGCGTGGCGAGCCCGTAGGGTGCAAAAAACAGAATCCTTGCTTTCAAGCTGCTTCCCGATAGTAGTAATTGAGCATACCACCAAGCCGTTCACCACAGTGAATGGGCTCATTGATTGAACTGACCGTCGCAAGTAGCTCCAGCAATTGGTTATCCACACCCTGATGATTTCGTTCGGTGTGATAATGTATGACATAGGCTCTGAGCGCCCGGCGAAGCGATGCCTCACCGAAAAGAATCATACGATCTAAACATTCATGCTTTATTGAACGCACAAAGCGCTCAGCAAACGCATTACAATTCGGCGCCCGAACCGGACAGCGAATAGGCTTCACGCCCTCTCGATCCAGATGCCCTCTGAAATCACTGGTGTATTTTGTATCGCGGTCCATGATGAGGTACCGACTGTTTAAAAGAAATCCGTCACTCACATCTGTCAGGTTGCGGGCTACCTGCTTCATGTATGCGCCGTTGGGCGCCGTGGTTACCCCGGCGATGTGCACGGAACGTGTGGAAAGATGAATGATAAACAACACGTAATAGGTCACTAGTCCGCGGGGCATCCAGACCTCAATCGTAAAGAAATCCGTGGCGGACATCACGTCCCAGTGTGCTTTTAAGAAAGTTTTCCATGAGGTGCGTTTTTCCCGCTCTGGCGCCGGTTCTATGCCATGCCTTTTCAGTATATTCTTGACCGTGTTCGGTGCAATGATGTGGCCAATATTGGTCAGTGCGCCTTGTATACGGTCGCAGCCCCAGGAGACATTCTCCCGCGCCATGCGGAGCACCAAATCGGTGATCTCTTGCGTGACGCGCGGTCGACCCGGCCCTTTCCTGGCATAGGTCCACTTCTTCGCGATGAGCTTACGGTGCCAGGCGAGCAGCGTATCGGGTGTCACAAGCGTTTCGAGTTCATCAAGCAACCGGCGGCCAAGGACCTTGGCTTTCACGGCCAGTCGTATCCGCTGTTCGTTGGTGAACCGAAGCCGCTGTCCTTCGAGTTGTTCTTTGAGAACACGGTTCTCTTCGATGAGATAGTCGATGACCGCCTGTTGGTGGCGGTTAAGCCAACCGGCCAGGGCGATTACTAGGAGGTGGAAGGGTTGTATGACATGGGTCATTGCACAAACAGGTTATCCGTAATATTGCCTGATAACAATATCATACGGCTCGTTCGAATATTTGCACCATACAGCCTCTATGTTGGAGTGGTAAAAGTGACCAGCATGATTAAAACCGCTTGATAATCTGGTTATCAAGCACCACGGCATAATTGGTATCGAAGGAACCCTTTACACGCCCTGCCAGGCCGTTGTCCTGGTCAAGATCACCGTCACCCAGATCGGCATAGTTCAGGTTGTGGTGTAGCTCAAAGCCTTTCCACTGCCATTCGACACCCCCACCGATGGCGATCACCCGGTCAAGCGGCAACGCAATGGTACGCCGCCCATCGCTCGTGGGTGAAGTCGCATACGCGCACCCCACAGAGAACGCCAGGTCAGGCCGGTACTGGTAGCGCAGGCCGGTGGTAAATATGTACATATCCCTGAAGCTGCCATCCACTGACAGCTTGGCGGAAGTCATGTCGGAATTGATACTGACGTGGTTAATACCGAAGGCCGACATGTTGACCCACAGCGCATCGGCGGTAAACGACCAGTCCTTGTTGAAGGCCTGGTAATACCCCAGCTGCAGCATCTCCGGCACCTTGAACTTCACGTCGATGTTCTGATCCTTGAGCCCGGTGGCATTCAGTACACCGTCCAGCAGCGGGCCAATGTTCTGGAATTTTGGTTTGCCGGACAGGTCCGGATCGATTTCGGCCCGATACACCATGCCGACACGCACGGACTCACTGAACTCGTACATCAGGCCTGCCTGCCAGCCGAAACCGACACCGTCCTCTTCGAGCTTGATGCGGCCATCCGGCGCACTGAAATTATTGATGCGCGCCCTGGTCTGGGAGTCGGTATACATCATGATCGGCCCGCCACCGACCGACCACTGGTCATTAAACCGGTAACCCAGCGTGCCCGCCAATGCGACAAAAGCGAGACTGGATTCTTCGGCGAGGTAACGTCCCGACCAGCTCTTGCCGTATTCATTGCCGAAACCGGACGGCACGGTCAGCGAGGCACCAACCCGCCAGCGGTCATTGACCGGGTGGACATAATAGAAGGATGGAATAGCCAGCAAGGTGGTGTCGCTATCGGCATCACCACCACTGCGGTTCGATTCATCCACTTCGAACTTGGATTGAGTGACCGCCACGGTCGCGCCGACCATCAGCTCCGTCTGATCCAGACGGTTAATGCCGGCCGGGCTCCAGAACGCCGAGGAGGCATTGCTGGCCCGGGCCGTCAAACCCGAGCCCGCGGGACCAATGTCGGCCTGCGCTGTCAATACCGATAAACCTGCCAACAGCCATCCGACTCGCAGGCCCCGGCCGATTTCTGATTGTCGCTTCAGTGGAAGATGTTTCTCAGATAGCTTTTCCATAATACAGCCTGTTCTGATTTACCCGTGAACAGAGGCAGTCTATCGCAGACGGCTTCACCATGCATTGGGTTAGCTCCTCAGGCTGCCCTCCCAGCCCATACTACCCAACCCGGTTTTACCTCGGGTGTAAGGCGCGCACAGCTCCTTCAGGAGCCGCCTCCAGAATTTGTTGACAAGCGACTATAGTCAATGTACGGTCCCTCATATGATTCAGGGTTTCAGGCACAAAGGACTGCGCCTCCTGTTTGAAAACGACGATCGGCGGAAACTGGCCGCTGATGATGTCGATAAAATCAGGCGTATTCTGTTTCGGCTTCACGTGGCACGCGTCGTTGAAGACATGGATGCCCCCGGGTTCCGGCTGCATCCACTGAAAGGGAAGCTGAAGGGCTTTTGGTCTGTTACGGTGCGGGCAAACTGGCGAATCATATTCCGCTTTAAAGACGGGCATGCCCATGAGGTGGATATGATTGATTATCATTAGAGGTGGCTGCAATGGCGATGAAAAATCCACCCCATCCTGGTGAACATATCAGGCATGACTGTATAGAACCACTGGGCTTAAGTATTACTGCAGCTGCAGAAGCTCTGGGTGTCGCAAGACAGACCCTTAATAACGTGATCAACGGCAAAAGCGGCATCTCACCAGAGATGGCGATACGGCTTTCAAAAGCCTTTGGCGGTAGTCCGGATGTATGGCTGGCCATGCAAATGGCCTATGATCTTGCACAGGCTCAGAAACACGCAAACCGGATAAAGGTGAAGCGTCTGGCGGCTGCGTAGCAGAAAAGGTGTCAGCACCCTTTTCCAGGATTCCATGAACGGCAGGTTCAGGTTGTAATTAATCACTTCGTCGGCCTAAGCCTTGTTACTGCTTTACCCAAGCAGAGGATAATCCGTGTATCCATGCGCATCACCACCGTAAAACGTAGCCGGGTCATAGTCATTCAGCGGTGCGCCCTGGCGCAATCGCTCCGGCAAGTCGGGGTTAGAGATAAACGGACGACCAAAACTGACCAGGTCACACAAACCGGCTTTGATACGACTACGCGCCTCGTCGGCGGTGTAATTACCATTGCCGATGTATGTTCGCGTAAACCCTGAGCGAATCGCATGAATGACCGATTCCGGTCGGCCTTCTACCTCGTTGCCCTGGAAGGAGTCTTCAACAACTTCGATAAACGCGATTCCGCTGTCGTCCAGATGGCTTGCGAGGGTGCCATAGGTAGAGACAGGATCATCGTCCTGCATGTCATTGAAGGTACCGGTCGGAGAAAGCCGGATACCCGTTCGCTGACCACCCCAGACTCCCACAACCGCATCGACGACCATCATGGGAAAGCGGATACGGTTCTCTATCGAACCGCCGTAGCTGTCGCTGCGAAGATTGGTTTTGCTGCGGATGAACTGGTCGATCAAATACCCGTTGGCACCGTGAATCTCGATACCATCGAAACCAGCGCGCCTGGCGTTCTCCGCACCCAGTCGGTATTGCTCGACAATGCCCGGGATTTCGTCGGATGTTAGCTCACGTGGTTCGAGAACATCGACCATACCGGACTTTTCGTCTATGAAAGTTTGTGCGCCCTCGGGTCGGATTGCCGAGGGTGCAACCGGCTTCTGGCCATTCGGTTGCAGCTCCGGACGCGAGATCCGGCCTACATGCCAGAGTTGCAGAATGATCTTCCCACCCTCACGATGCACCGCCGATGTCACTTTGCGCCAGCCTTCGACCTGTTCGTCGGAATAAATCCCTGGCGTAAACGCATAGCCTTTTCCCTGTGGCGAAACCTGCGTTGCTTCGGCAATGATCAATCCTGCACTGGCACGCTGCGCGTAATAGGTCGCGTTCAGTTCCCACGGAATGTCACCCGGCTGTTGTGCTCGAGACCGGGTGAGCGGTGCCATGATTACCCGATTGCGCAGGGACAGATCCCCAAGGGTGAATGGGTCGAACAAAACGTCTTGTGCTTCTGTCATAGCGTGCGCCTCAGAAATTTTAAAGCCCGGAGATTGCCGAGAAGTATAACGCAGAGCTCAATGCCAGCGCGCATAAACAGACGCTATCCAGATGCTGACATTCTGGTATTTACCCGAAACGCCGCCGGTGTCCTTGATTGGCAGGTTGCCTTCCCAGATAAAGGTCAGGCCACCGCCCAGGGTCAGGTCTTCCCGCTTCTTGTGTTTGACGCCGATGGCGTAGCGATACATGGTGCCCAGGGGAATCACGATCGGGCGTGTGCGATCGGTCGACATAGAGGTGTCGTACGAAAACCCTGCCGTCAATTCCCACTTGGGTTTGTATTGATATTCGGCACCTGCGCCAAAGTGCCAGACATCGCGGAAGTCCTCGTCCAGCGAGGTGTTTATCCCTGTGGCCTTCCCTTCGACCTGAACATGGCCAAACTCTGAAAACTCTTCCCAGCCGACACTGCCCAACAACGCCAGTTTATCGTTCCACTGATGGTGAATAGCGGCATGCACCTGTTGTGGCATCTTGACACCAA
>Ga0316193_10000949_pt1 | contig 18898 bp, 13 predicted proteins | sample MerIslsedime2_MG_FD_207735 | JGI IMG/M metagenome (GOLD analysis project Ga0316193, IMG submission 207735) | Coastal sediment microbial communities from Maine, United States - Merrow Island sediment 2 | ecosystem: Environmental > Aquatic > Marine > Coastal > Sediment | place: USA: Maine... | reverse complement strand
GAAGGTACGGTTGCTTCGGTACCGCCACAGGGGGGGCGCAAGCATCCGCAGCAGGAATTCCTGCAGGTGGATACTTCCAATATCCTGTTCGTTGTTGGCGGCGCGTTTGCGGGTCTGGAAAAAATCATTAAAGGTCGTTCTGAAAAGGGCGGCATTGGTTTCTCTGCCGAAGTGAAGACCAAGGACGAGGATATCAACGTCGGTGAAATTCTCTACGACGTGGAGCCCGAAGACCTGATCAAGTTTGGCCTTATTCCGGAATTTGTTGGCCGTCTGCCGGTTGTGGCAACCTTGCAAGAGTTGGATGAGGAAGCCCTGGTCAGTATTCTCACCGAGCCCAAGAATGCCCTTACCAAACAGTATGGAAAACTGTTTGAAATGGAAGGTGCAGAAATCGAGTTCCGCGAAGACGCGCTTCGTGCAGTTGCCAAAAGAGCGATGCAGCGTAAAACCGGTGCACGTGGCTTGCGCACCATCCTGGAGCATGTGTTGCTGAACATCATGTATGAACTGCCTTCGCTGGAAAACGTCCGCAAGGTCGTGGTGGACGAGCGCGCTATCGACGGGGAGTCAGAGCCTTACCTGGTGTATGACTCAGAGCTCGAGCAGCGCGCGGCGTCGGACTAACGTCATCTCCCCCCGCAGATTTTGCTCTAATCCGGCGCTATCTGGGGTGTCGGAGTAACTTCCGTGCATTTAAAAAATATCGCCATTCTAAGGTAACTCTTAGTTTTTGTGGATTTTCCAAACCATTTGGGTTGCGTGGCTCAGTTTTTGCAAATGTTCTGGTGGGGATTTAAACCGCCATTGAAATGTCTTATGGTGATCCCCATATTCTGTACTCGAACAAGTGAGTTTTGATGGAGTCAGGCCCCTCAAATCCGCCAACTTGCTCAAGTATTAGCCCGGGAGCTTTATTTTGGTGCAGGGGCTTCCCGATCAGCAACGGATACGAGGTACACTCCGATGGAGCATAACGAAAACACCCCCGAAGAAAACAACGACGCAACCCTGATCGTCCCGGTTCTACCGCTGCGGGATGTTGTTGTCTATCCACATATGGTTATTCCGTTATTTGTCGGACGGGAAAAGTCCATCCGCGCCCTGGAAGCGGCGATGGACGACGACAAGAGAATTTTGCTGGTCGCCCAAAAAAGTGCAGAAGTCGATGATCCCCATGTTGACGACATCCACGAACTCGGCACCTTGTCGATTATTCTGCAGTTACTCAAACTGCCGGATGGAACAGTCAAGGTTCTGGTGGAAGGTGCAGAGCGCGCAGGCGTCATACAGTTTGAAACCACCGACGAATTTTTCTCAGCACAGATTGAAGCCAAGGGTGCCGGTGAGCAATCCGGAGAGCGCGAAGTTGATGTGCTGATGCGCTCATTACTGACGCTGTTCGATCAGTATGTGAAGCTTAACAAGAAAGTGCCACCGGAAATTCTGACTTCGCTGTCCGGCATTGACGAACCCGGGCGCCTCGCTGACACCATTGCCGCTCACATGGCGCTCAAGCTGGATGAGAAGCAACGCATTCTGGAAATCGAGGACGTGCGAGAACGACTCGAATACCTGATGGGTATGATCGAAGCCGAGATCGACGTCCTGCAAATCGAAAAACGCATTCGTGGACGCGTTAAGCAGCAGATGGAAAAGAGCCAGCGCGAGTATTATCTCAATGAACAGATGAAAGCCATCCAGAAGGAACTGGGTGAGATGGATGACGTTCCCAACGAGACGGATGAGCTGCAGGAGAAAATCGAAAAGGCGGGAATGAGTAAGGAAGCCAAAACCAAGGCTACTGCTGAGCTGAACAAGCTCAAGATGATGTCGCCGATGTCAGCTGAAGCGACTGTGGTGCGTAACTATATTGACTGGCTGGTTAGTGTGCCATGGAAGAAGCGCAGCAAGATACGGCACGATCTTGCCATGGCTCAACAGGTTCTCGACGAGGATCACTACGGTCTGGATAAGGTCAAGGAACGGATACTCGAGTATCTCGCCGTACAGCAGCGTGTGCGCAAGCTTAAAGGCCCTATCCTGTGTCTGGTCGGGCCCCCGGGCGTTGGTAAAACATCTCTTGGGCGTTCCATTGCACGGGCAACAAATCGAAAATTCACCCGCATGTCACTGGGTGGTGTTCGTGATGAGGCTGAAATTCGCGGTCATCGGCGTACCTATATTGGTTCCCTGCCGGGCAAGATTATTCAGAACCTGTCAAAGATCGGTGTGAGAAACCCGCTGTTTCTTCTCGATGAAATTGACAAGATGTCGATGGATTTCCGCGGTGATCCCTCGTCGGCTTTACTGGAGGTGCTGGATCCCGAACAGAACAGTACCTTTGGCGATCATTACCTGGAGGTCGAATTTGATCTTTCCGACGTGATGTTCGTTGCAACGTCGAACTCGCTGAATATTCCGAGTCCCTTGCTGGATCGCATGGAAGTCATTCGCATTCCCGGCTATACCGAAGATGAGAAGGTTAATATTGCCATGCGTTATCTGCTACCCAAGCAGATTCAGAATAACGGGCTCAAGGACAAAGAGCTAAGTGTAAGTGATAAAGCGATTCGCGATATTGTTCGTTTCTACACCCGTGAAGCCGGTGTTCGTAACCTGGAACGGGAGATTGCCAAGATCTGCCGTAAGGTGGTCAAGGAACTGCTACTTAGAAAGGATGGTCACAAGATTAATGTAACGCCGCGTAATATCGAAAAGTATCTCGGTGTAAAACGTTTCCGTTACGGCCGTGCTGAAGAGCGCGACCAGATTGGGCAGGTTACCGGCCTGGCCTGGACCGAAGTGGGGGGGGAACTGCTCAGCATAGAATCCACCATTGTACCGGGTAAGGGGCGCCTGATTCACACCGGCCAGCTTGGTGAAGTGATGCAGGAATCCATTCAGGCTGCAACCACCGTGGTGCGCAGCCGGGCACAGGCCCTGGGAATCGAAGAGGACTTCTATCAGAAATACGATATTCATGTTCACGTGCCGGAGGGTGCGACTCCCAAGGACGGTCCCAGTGCCGGTGTCGGCATGTGTACCACTCTGGTGTCAGCGTTAACCGGGATTCCGGTACGTGCCGATGTAGCCATGACCGGCGAAATCACGCTGCGTGGTGAGGTGCTGCCGATTGGTGGTCTGAAAGAAAAATTGCTGGCTGCGCACAGGGGCGGCATCACAACTGTGCTCATTCCCGAAGACAATCGCAAGGACTTGGCGGAAATTCCTAAAAACGTCAAGGATAAACTCGACATCAAGCCAGTGAAGTGGATAGACGAAGTGCTGGCAGAGGCACTGCAGCATGCACCGGTACCGATTGATGATGATCAGGTTGATAAAACCGAAGAAAAAGCAAAGCCAAAGACTGGTAAAGCGGCAGGGAAGGCTAAACCGGTCAGAACACACTAATTGACGATTTCAGCGCTCCGCACATGCGCTATAGCACCAACAGTAGGCGCTTTAGGCGAGGCGCAGCTCGCAGGCAATGGTGTTACCCTTGTCGAGAGATATAGCGCGGCTGAGGTGGATGTGTGGAGCTCCTTTCGGGTAAGATGCCAAGCGGCCAGCTAATCGTCAATCCGTTTTGAGGCAGCACACCCGTATCCTCACTCTCCACAGATAGCAGGTTTTTTATTTGACGTATCAGTAATGCGCTTGGTATAAAGCCGTGCGTATGTTTGGGGGCTTCAAGCAATCAGCCTTGTTATTCAGGTTCGTCCTTTACTGGTTGAGCCTGGTCCGTTATGTTTTTATCTGTTATCAAATTAAATGTTGAGGGTCGCACTCGATGAATAAAGCCGAATTAATTGACGCAGTTGCCAGTTCCGCAGATCTTTCCAAGACATCTGCGACCCAGGCGGTTGATGCCGTGGTCGATACTATCACTGAAAGTTTGCGTAAAGGTGATTCCGTTACCCTGGTTGGGTTTGGAACCTTTGAAGTGCGTGCCCGGGCGGCCAGAATGGGTCGTAACCCGCAGACGGGTGAAGAGTTGCAGATCAAAGCCTCCAAAGCCCCTGCTTTTAAGGCTGGCAAAGCACTTAAGGATGCCGTAAACTAAAGCGCTTCCTTGGGGTGCTTAGCTCAGCTGGGAGAGCGTCGCCCTTACAAGGCGAATGTCGGGGGTTCGATCCCCTCAGCACCCACCAAGGTTTAGGAGTGGTAGTTCAGCTGGTTAGAATACCGGCCTGTCACGCCGGGGGTCGCGGGTTCGAGTCCCGTCCACTCCGCCACCTTAGAAAACGGGCGTCCAGCAGGGCGCCCGTTTTTTTATGTGTGCACCTGATAACAGGTGCAATGGGTACGGCTTAATTAGAAGACGGGACGAGTCATCATGTTACAAGCGATACGCAATAGGGCCATGGGGCTGTTGGGGTGGATTGTTATCGGCCTGATAATAATCACCTTTGCCTTGTTTGGTCTGGGGTCATACCTGCAGGATAAATCGCAGGTATTTGTTGCCAAGGTCAACGAAGTGGAAATTTCACCGCGTGAACTGCAACTGGCCTACCAGCAGCAGCGGGCGAGAATGGAACAGATGCTGGGTGATGCCTATAACCCGGCGTTGATTGATGATCAGATGCTTAAGCAAACTGCTCTGAACGGATTGATTCAAAGACAGTTGCTGTTGCAGGCTGCACAGAAAGACGGAATGCTGGTCAGCGACCAGCTGCTGGTTGCGCAAATTCACGCTGTTCCGGCGTTTCGTGAGGATGGATCATTTTCAGAAGAAAAGTATCAGCGTCTAATCCGGCAACAGGGGCGTTTGCCTGCAGAGTTTGAATATGAAACCAGGCGCATGCTTCAGACAGAACAGCTGCTTAACGGGCTCTCTCAAACGGCATTTGTCACACCAGACGAACTGGATCAGGCTTATCGTCTGCAGGACCAAAGGCGTGATTTTTCCTATTCGATCATTTCCTCCGAATCGTTCAAAAAGGACGTGGAAATCAGCGATGAGCAGATTAAGCAATACTATGATCAGCACAGTGAAAAATTTATCACGCCGGAACGTGTGCGCCTCGCATACTTGCGCCTGTCTGCTGATGCACTCAGTGAAAATATCCAGGTCGATGAAGAGGAGCTGGTGGCCTACTATGAAGAGAAAAAAGAATCTTTGCTCACTCAGGAGCAACGTCGGGCCAGCCATATCCTGATTCAGGTTGCTGCCGGTGCAGATGAAGAAACAGCCAATAGCGCCAAAGCGGAAGCGGAGGATCTGCTGGAGCAAATCCGTAATGGCGGTGATTTTGCCGAGCTTGCCAGGCAACATTCCGATGATCCTGGTTCAGCGGCACAGGGAGGTGATCTGGGCTTTTTTGCGCATGGTGCCATGGTGCCGGAGTTTGAGAAAACCGTTTTCAGTATGGAGGTCGGTGATGTATCTGAACCGGTTCACACACAGTTCGGTTTCCATATCATCAAACTTGCCGAGGTGCGGGGAACTGAAATTCCTGCGCTTGACGAAGTGCGTGAAGAGTTGATTGCCCAGATGAATCGGCGCGGTTTAAGTGATCTGTTCTATGAACAGTTCGAGCAGTTGAGTGATGTGAGCTATGAAAACCCTGATTCTCTGGATGCGGCTGCAGATGCACTCGGCCTCGAGGTACAAACCAGTGACTGGCTGACAGCGAGCGGGGGGGCTGGAATCGGCGAATACCCGAAAGTTGTGGCGATCGCTTTCAGTGAGGACGTGCTGGAAGCCGGAAACAACAGCGAACCGATTGAAGTCGGTGACAACGACGCCATTGTAGTGCGCGTTGAGCAACGGCAAGCCGCACAAGCAACACCGCTGGATACTGTAAGGGATCAGATTGTTGAAGAGCTTCGGCAACAGCTGGCTATGGAACAGGCACAGGCCAGGGGTGAAGAGCTAATGCAACAGATCAAGCAAGGGGCCTTGATGGAAGATCTGGATGAACCGGATTACATCACATCCCATAAGGCCGAAGGCGTTACCCGCGCAACAGCGGCGGAGCATAATCCTGAAGTCGTACGTGCGGTGTTCAAGCTTGGCAGGCCGCAGGAGGGCGCGAGTATTGATAAAGGGTTTAAGTTGAGCAACGGTGATTATACTGTCGTGCATTTGACGGCGGTAAGTGACGCAGACCCGGCTTCCATGCAGGAAGACGCCCGCAGCCAGCTTGAAGGTGGACTTGAAAATATGCGCCGCTCCGTGACAGTTTCGACCATGACTGCGGAATTGCGCGAACGCGCGAATATCGTTATTCCCGAAGAAAGCGAGTAAGTGACAGCCGTCAAATTGAAATTCGTCGCACGAGACGCGAAGGATTTGTTCGATAATCCGGCACCAATCCACCCGACAGTGTTTTACAAGATGCGCGGTTAATACATCCCTGTAGGCTCGACGGCAGCATCCCTGCTGCCGACGGTCTTGTAAAACACTGTCGGGTGGATTGGTGCCTTCTGGGTCAAGAATCAGTTCATCCACAGCTGGCAAAGGCAATGGTATTACAATGAAGCTCAAGCTCCACTGGCAGATTCTCATTTCACTCGTTGTGGCGGCTTTTGCCGGGCATCTGAGTGGTACCGAGGGTACCTTGCTGGGAGTGAATCTCTACGCTGTCTATGTGTTCATTGGCGCCTTGTTCATGAACGCATTGAAGATGATTATCGTGCCTTTGATCATTTCTTCGATTATCACCGGTGTTTCGGGTGTCGGCGGTTCACAGGGACTCGGACGGCTGGGCGGCAAGACTGTGTTGTTTTATATGACGACCAGCCTGCTGGCGATTCTGACCGGCTTGTTATTCGTGAATATCCTGAATCCGGGGATTGTCAATGGTGAGCCGGCACGCGAGGTCCTGGGACTCAGTCAGGACGCGGTGGCTCAGGTTGCAGAAAAAGTGCAGGGACGGTCTGCATCGGATTTAAGCGATGTATTCCTGAGCATGGTGCCACCCAATATTGTACTGGCTGCTGCTGAGGGGCAGATGCTGGGTTTGATTTTCTTCAGCCTGCTGTTCGGTTTTTTCATGACGCGTATCGACAAGGAGTCCGGCGACCTGCTTGACCGGTTCTGGCAGGGTGTTGCCGGCGTTATGATGGGTATCACCGATTTGATCATGAAGTTTGCGCCATTGGGGGTGTTTGGTCTGGTGGCGAAAACGGTCGCCGGCATTGGTCCGGAGCAACTCGATGATCTGGCCATCTCGCTTGGAACATTCACCCTGAGTGTTCTACTGGCTCTGTTGGTACATGTGGCCGTCACTTTACCTGTATTGCTTGTGCTGGTGGCGAGAGTTAACCCGCTGGCGCATTTCAAAGCCATGATGCCGGCCCTGCTGACGGCGTTTTCAACAGCGTCATCATCAGCGACATTGCCGCTTACCATGGAATGTGTCCGGGACAATGCCGGGGTATCCAATCGTACTTCCAGTTTTGTGTTGCCATTAGGCGCAACGGTGAACATGGACGGTACAGCGTTATACGAATGTGTCGCGGCGATGTTTATCGCGCAGGCCTATGGTCTGGAGCTGAGTTTTGTCACCCAGTTCACCATTGTGCTGGTGGCGCTGCTGACATCGATTGGTGTTGCCGGCATACCTGCCGCCAGCCTGGTGGCTATTACCATAATTCTGTCCAGCATCGGACTGCCTGCTGAAGCTATCGGGCTGATACTGGCGGTGGACAGGATTCTGGATATGTTCCGGACGTCGGTGAATGTATTCAGTGATTCCTGTGGAGCTGTGTTGATTGCAAAAACAGAAGGTGAGCAGGATGTGTTGAAAGCCAAACCCGTAGGAGCGGTCTCCTGACCGCAGCAAAACCTCCATCGCGGTCAGGAGACCACTCCTGCAGGGGTTCGTGCGTCAGGAATCAGTCGTCCAGCGGTGGCATGCCGGTGATGTTATAGCCGGCGTCTACATAGGTCACTTCACCGGTAATACCTGAAGCCAGATCCGAACACAGGAACGCTGCCGTATTACCGACTTCCTCAATGGTTATATTGCGGCGCAATGGGGCGGTGCGCTCCATAAGATCCAGCATCTTGCGGAAGTTACTGATTCCTGCTGCTGCCAGTGTTTTGATCGGGCCTGCAGATATGGCATTGACCCGGATACCATCCGGTCCCAGGCTTTGTGCCATGTAGCGTACGTTGGCTTCCAGGCTGGCCTTGGCCAGGCCCATAACATTGTAATTGGGCATGGCCTTTTCGGCGCCGTAATAGCTCATTGTCAAGAGGGCGCCATCGCGGCCTTCCATCATGCGGCAGCCGGCTTTGGCCAGGGCCGAAAAACTGTAGGAACTGATTTCGTGTGCGACACGGAAACCATCGCGGCTGACGTTTTCAAGATAGTCACCCTCCAGTTCGCTGCGCGGGGCGAAGGCTACCGAGTGGACAATGATATCGAGGTGATCCCAGTAATTGTCCAGATGGTCAAACACGGCATCGATCTCTTCGTCGTTGGAGACATCGCAAGGCACGGTGATTTCTGTCCCGCATTCTCCGGCCATTTTTGCCACGCGGTCGTGCAGCTTGTCATTCTGGTAGGTAAAGGCGAGTTCGGCACCTTGCTGCTGCATGGCTTTTGCGATACCCCAGGCGATGGATCGGTTGCTGGCGAGTCCTACGATGAGTGCGCGTTTGCCGTCTAGAAATCCCATAGCTGCCTCCTGACCCCTGTTTGATGATTCAAGGCAGCATAAGGTACCGGAAAAATGCCGGAACGGAAAGGGCCTGTGAATCTCACGGCTGCGCCTCTATAATGCAGGTTCATGTCCGCGCTACAACCGCTGTTCAGACACCCGAACCTGTTGGTCGGATGGATACTGCTCATCCTGACGGGACTTTCAGTCGGCGCATGCAGCGATCAAGCCTGGAACAGTCCCTACCCACCTGACCAGGCGGGTCAGAATATTCTTTATTCTTCCTTCGCTGAGAGGCCCAAACATCTCGACCCGGCGCAGTCCTACAGCGCCAATGAAGTGGTGTTTACCGGCCAGATCTATGAGCCACCCTTGCAATACCATTTTCTGAAACGGCCGTATCAGCTGGAACCGGCCACCGCTACCACCATGCCTGTGCCGTATTACCTGGATGAGCAGGGGCAGCGTCTGAGCGATAAAACCTCAGCCGATGAAATTGCCTACAGCGTCTATGACATAGAAATACAGCCGGGCATTCATTATCAGCCTCACCCCGCTTTTGCCAAAGATGAACAGGGACAGTTCCTCTACCACGCCTTGAGCGAACAGGACCTTGAATCGGTGAAGACGCTGTCTGATTTCCGGGAAAACGGCAGTCGAGAATTGGTCGCTGCAGATTATGTTTTGCAGATAAAACGCCTCGCGCACCCCCGGCTGCACTCACCGATATTTGGTTTGATGGCTGACTATATCGTGGGCTTGAGTGATTATGCGGCGACGCTGAAACAGGTCTTCGAGCACAACAGCGAGGGCGCGTCCGCCGCAGCGTCTGTGGATCTTCGTGATTATCCACTGGCCGGCGTCGAAGTGCTGGACCGTTATCGCTACCGTGTGAGGATTCGCGGTAAGTATCAGCAGTTCCTGTATTGGCTGGCGATGCCGTTTTTTGCCCCGGTACCCTGGGAGGCCGATGTGTTTTACTTACAGCCGGGTATGAAGGAGCGCAACATCAGCCTGGACTGGTATCCGCTCGGAACGGGGCCGTACATGTTGACTGTCAATAATCCCAACCGGCAGATGATCCTGGAGCGAAACCCTAATTTTCACGGCGAACGCTACCCGCAGACGGGTGAAAGCGGCGATGCCGGGCAAGGCTATCTGGATGATGCCGGGCGTCAGTTGCCGATGATCGACAAAGTGATCTACAGCCTGGAAAAAGAAGCTATCCCGACCTGGAACAAGTTTCTGCAGGGTTACTATGATGCATCCGGTGTGAGTTCGGACAGCTTTGATCAGGCGATTCAGGTAGCGTCGGGCGGTGATATATCGCTGACACCGGAGTTGAAGGCTAAGGGGATTCACCTCAATACAGCAGTATCCAGCTCGGTTTACTACATCGGCTTCAATATGCTGGACCCGGTAGTGGGTGGGGACAGCGAGCCGGCACGCCTGCTGCGCAGAGCAATTTCCATTGCCATGGACTACGAAGAGTATATATCCGTCTTTAACAACGGCCGTGGCATCCCGGCGCAGAGTCCTTTACCACCGGGAATTTTCGGTCATGTTGAGGGCAGGCAAGGTATTAATCCACATGTCTATGACTGGACCCCACATGGCCCGCAACGCAAACCGATAGCCGAGGCCAGGCGCATGTTGGCGCAAGCGGGTTATCCGGACGGCAGGGATATCAAAACCGGCAAGCCCCTGGTGTTGTACTTCGATACCAGCGGTGGCGGACCGGATGATTCGGCGCGTCTGGACTGGATCCGCAAACAGTTTGCCAAGCTCGACATTCAGTTGCAGGTTCGTAATACGGATTACAACCGTTTCCAGGACAAAATGCTGAAAGGTACGGCGCAGATATTCCAGTGGGGCTGGAATGCGGATTACCCGGATGCAGAGAATTTCCTGTTTCTGCTTTATGCGAAGAACGCTAAAGTCGAGCATAGTGGCGAGAATGCGGCCAACTACAGCAACGCTGAATTCGACCGCTTGTTCGAGCAGATGAAAAATATGGAAAACGGACCGCAGCGTCAGGAGGTGATCGACCGCATGGTGGAAATCCTGCGCCACGATGCGCCCTGGGTATTCGGTTTCCATCCCAAACAGTTCGTGTTGTTTCATGACTGGTACCACAACGCCAAATCCAACCTGATGGCGAACAATACACTCAAGTACCGGCGCATCGAGCCAGCCTTGCGTGAACAGCAGCGCGAAGCATGGAATCACCCCGTGGTCTGGCCACTCGGTCTGATAATTCTGATGCTGATGGCCTCTGTGATTCCGGCAGTCATCGGCTATCGCCGGCACGAGAATCAGCGGGCCCGGGCCCTGGAACACTGATGTTTGCTTATGTCATCCGCAGGGCGCTGTACGCCATCCCCATTCTTATCGGTGTCAACCTGATTACTTTCGTGCTGTTTTTTGTCGTCAATACGCCAGATGATATGGCGCGTATGCACCTGGGTATGAAACGCGTAACAGCGGACGCTATCGAGAAATGGAAAGCCGAACGCGGCTATGACCGACCCTTGCTCTATAACCGGCAGGCTGATGGCGCAGAGCGGGTGACGGCTACCATTTTCTACGATAAATCAGTACGCCTGTTTGCCTTTGATTTCGGTTCCTCGGATGCCGGACGAGATATCGGTCAGGATATCAGTCAGCGCATGTGGCCCAGTCTGGCGATTGCCCTGCCGACCTTTTTGATCGGCCTGCTGGTGTATATCAGTTTTGCCATGTTGCTGGCATTTTTTCGCGGTACTTATCTGGATATTTCCGGGGTGACCTTGTGTGTCATCCTGATGTCCATCTCCGGCCTGTTTTATATTATCGCCGGGCAGTATGTTTTCAGTAAACTCCTGCACCTGGTGCCGGTGTCCGGCTATGAGCCCGGCTGGCTGGCCTGGCGGTTTATCCTCCTGCCGGTTGCTATCGGGGTGTTCGCCGGTATTGGCTCCAGCAGCCGCTGGTATCGCACCATATTCCTCGAAGAGATAAACCGGGATTATGTGCGTACGGCGCGCGCCAAAGGGCTGCCGGAAGGCCGGCTGCTGTTCGGGCACGTTCTGAAAAATGCCATGGTGCCGATTTTGACGGGTGTGGTCGTCGTCCTTCCGACACTCTTTATGGGCAGCCTGATTATGGAATCTTTCTTTGGCATTCCCGGTCTCGGCAGTTACACCATCGAAGCGATTCAGAAGCAGGATTTCGCCATTGTAAGGGCGATGGTATTCCTGGGTTCGGCGCTCTACATCCTCGGTTTGCTGTTGACCGATCTGTCCTACACACTGGTCGACCCCAGGATACGCCTGTCATGATCCAGCCCGTTATCCTGTGGACCGATGCACTGATATTTGTACTGCTTGCCGTGGTGTTCAGCTTCGCACTGTATGCGCGAAACAAGGAACATCTTCGAGCACCCTGGCGCGAGGTGGTTCGTAGTCGTATGGCGGTGGCATCGCTGGTCGTATTGACTGTCTATACCGTCACCGGTCTGCTCGATTCGGTGCATTTCCGCAAGGCCTTGCCGATGCATGAAGGGCAGCAGGAGGTTCAGTATTCGGGTGATGTACTGAGTCTTCTGGATGAACTGTTGGGTGACATGCGTACCCAGGTGGAGAAAACCTATTCGTCGCCTTTCGCCATGCATCTCTACACCAGAGAATCCGTTATTGGCGATGATGGAGAGCAGTACAGAACATTTCCGCGCCTGGAATATGGGGGGGTACACCTCGCCAATCGGGAAGAAAGAAGCGCTGATATTGCCTTGCGCACAGGCCAGGCCCTCTTCCAGGCGGTCGCCGTGATGCTGGTGCTTTCTGTGTTGCTGGCCGCGTGGCTGGCGAAAAGATGGAACTTGTCTTTGGCGGCTGCGTTACGACGCATCCTCCGCGGTGAGTCCGATGTGCCCTGGCGAACGGCAATTGCTGCCATTTTTATTTTCGCATTTATCGTCACACTGACAGCCAATCTGGCTAACGTCTATCATGTATTCGGCACCGATAAGGTCGGCAAGGACGTTTTATATCAAACCATAAAAAGCATTCGCACCGGTCTTGTGATCGGCACGCTCACAACACTGGTGATGCTGCCATTCGCTGTTTTTCTCGGCATGACGGCGGGTTATTTCCGTGGCTGGGTCGATGACGTGATTCAGTATTTATACACCACGCTGAATTCGATTCCCGGGGTTTTGCTCATCGCGGCAACCGTACTCATGATGCAGGTCTACATGGACAACCATCCTGAATTGTTCGAGACCATGGCCGAACGTGCCGATCTGCGTCTGTTGTTTCTGTGCCTGATCCTTGGTATTACCAGCTGGACCGGGTTGTGCCGCCTGTTACGCGGGGAGACGCTGAAGCTGCGTGAGCTGGATTACGTCCAGGCCGCCGATGCTTTTGGTGTGCCCAAGTCCACGATACTGGTACGCCACCTCTTGCCCAACCTGCTGCACCTGGTGCTGATCGCCGTGGTGATCGATTTCAGTGGTCTGGTACTGGCCGAAGCCGTATTGTCCTACGTCGGCGTCGGCGTAGATCCCACCACCATGAGCTGGGGCAATATGATCAACCGGGCTCGCCTGGAGATGGCGCGTGAACCCATGGTGTGGTGGTCGTTGCTGGCGGCATTCAGCTTCATGTTTACGCTGGTTCTGGCAGCCAACCTGTTTTCCGATGTGGTGCGTGATGCCTTCGATCCGCGCTTGCGGGCACAAAGGTAATGACACAACCCTTATTGCAGGTCAAAGACTTAAGTGTCCGTATTGGTAACGGCGACAGTGCCATACGCCCGGTAGACAGTTTGAGTTTCCATATCAGGCACGGCGAGACTTTCGCCCTGCTGGGTGAGTCGGGTTGTGGGAAATCCATGACTGCGTTGGCATTGTTGCGATTGCTGCCGCGCCCGGCCGGTGAGATCGTGTCCGGGTCCGTTTTGCTGAATGGTGAAGAACTGCTGGCGTTCACCGAAAACGGTATGCGTTCCGTTCGAGGCGGCAGTATAGCCATGATTTTTCAGGAGCCCATGACCTCCCTGAATCCGGTGATGAGTATCGGTGCACAGATAGCGGAAAGTCTGCAGCAGCACAAAGGCCTGTATGGAGAAGCAGCCCGGCAACGGGTAGTGGAATTGCTGGATGATGTGGGTATCCCCGATGCGGAACGGCGCTATGGGGAATTCCCGCACCAGCTGTCGGGGGGTATGAAACAGCGGGTGATGATTGCTATCGCTCTGGCCGGTGACCCCGATCTTTTGATCGCCGATGAACCTACCACTGCACTGGATGTCACTATCCAGGAGCAGGTGCTGGAGCTGATCAAAAAACTGCAACGGCAACGCGGCATGGCGGTGATGTTGATCACGCATGATCTGGGTGTGGTCGCGGAAATGGCAGATCGTGTTGCCGTGATGTATGCGGGGCAGCTTGTCGAGCAGGCCCCGCGTGACGCCTTTTTCGGCAACTCGAAACATCCGTACAGCGACAAGTTGTTTGCAGCATTACCCGATAGCAGTAAACGCGAAGAACGCTTGACGGTTATTCCAGGAACTGTGCCGCCGTTGAATCAGATCTTTTATGGTTGCCGTTTTGCCGATCGTTGTGAACGGGCGTGGGAATACTGTCAGAGCCATATTCCAGGCTGGTTCGAGACCGGTGCGGAGCAGGGTGTCCGCTGCCATCTCGCCGACCCCACTTTGTCGCCCGGTGGCAATCGGGTAACAGCAGTTCAACACGACACCCGGGCTGAAATGCCTGTCGAAAAATCGGTGCAGCGCGCCTTGCTGGATGTCGAGGAACTGAAAGTTTACTTTCCCATTCACAAGGGATTGTTCAAGCGGGTTGTCGGCCAGGTGCGCGCTGTTGACGGCGTCAGCCTCTCGATCTCCAGCGGGCAGACCCTGGCGCTGGTCGGCGAGTCGGGCTGCGGTAAAACCACGGTAGGCAAGGGTATCCTGCAATTGTTGAATATAACCGCCGGCAGTGTGCGCTTTGAAGAACTTGAGCTCACCGAGCTCAAAGGCGAAGGACTGAGAAGACGGCGCTCGGATTTCCAGATCATATTCCAGGATCCGTTTTCGTCGATGAATCCGCGTATGAGCGTGGGTGACATTGTCGAAGAAGGCATGATCGCCCAGGGCATCGGTGGCAAGGCGCAGCAAAGAAAACAACGCGTCCATGAATTACTGCAGCAGGTCGGCCTTCGAGCGGAACATGCGCGCCGTTACCCGCATGAATTCTCCGGTGGCCAGCGTCAGCGTATCTGTATCGCGCGTGCCCTGGCCGTGAATCCGAAACTGATTGTCTGTGACGAACCCACCAGTGCGCTGGATGTATCGGTCCAGGCGCAGATTCTCAATCTTCTGCAGGACCTGCAAGTTGAACTTGGCTTGTCTTTTCTGTTTATCAGCCACGATCTTTCCGTGGTGTCCTACCTGGCGGATCGTGTCGCGGTCATGTACCTGGGACGTATTGTCGAAGAGGGTGATGTGGGGGATGTGTTGGATAACCCGCAACACCCCTATAGCCAGGCATTGCTGTCGGCTGCACCCAGAGTCAACGCTGACGGCGAACGCCGGGGCATTCGCCTGGAAGGTGATTTGCCGTCACCGTCCAGTCCACCTCAAGGCTGCCACTTCCATCCGCGTTGCACGCACGTAAAGCCGGAGTGCCGTCAAAGTTACCCGTCGCTGACCCGCTTAACGGAAACGCATCAGCTCCGTTGTCATCTGTTTGAGGGGTTGGAGGCCAAACCATAATGTGCCGGCTACTCTCTATAGCAGTTTAGTCTATGTTGTACCGATCAGCCGCAGACCTGTTGGTTCTATTCCACCTTGGCTTTATCATCTTCGTGATCATCGGTGGCTTCCTGGTCGTGAAGTGGCGTTGGCTTCTCTTGCTGCATCTTCCCGCTGTCGTATGGGGTGCACTGATCGAGTTTCAGGGCTGGTTGTGTCCGCTCACACCGCTCGAACAGCGGCTCAGACAGGCGGCGGGTGAGCAGGGGTATTCCGGTGGATTCATAGAACACTATGTGCTGCCGGTGATTTACCCGGAGGCGCTAACAGTTGACATACAGATGGTCCTGGGAGGAATTGTTATTCTCATCAACCTCGTTGCGTATGCCTGGGTACTGGCGCACACCAGTGAATGACGAAGATATAATAGTTGCCCGGCAATACCCCGAGAAGGCCAGACAGCTCCGGCTGTTGATTGCTGTAGCCTCCATCCTGTTGGGGGTCGGCTTGGCGGCACCCATTATTACACTGGAAAAATTCGTTTTCATAGAGAATACCTTTTCAGTTGTATCCGGTGTTATTCAGCTGTTGAAAGAGGGGCAGTGGTTTCTGTTTTTTATTATTTCCTGCTTCAGTATTGTGTTGCCGGCCCTCAAGCTCAGTGTGCTCTACCTGCTCGTCGGTAAGCGCTTATCCGGGAAGAAGCGGCTGCATCAATATTTGCACTGGATGCATCTGTACGGAAAATGGTCAATGCTGGATGTATTCGTGGTCGCCATACTCGTCGTGGCTGTAAAGCTGGGGGCTATTGCAAATGTCGAGATGCGCTATGGACTCTATGCGTTTGCGGCGTCCGTTCTGATTACCATGTTTATTACAGCACGCATTGTTTTTCTGACCGGCGGGGCGAGAAAGCGGTGAAATTGCCTGAAGAACAGGCGCTATTGAGTGCGCAACTCCACCGACATACTAAGGCGTACAGAAGTTGGTCGACATAAGTTTTCTGGACACGCTGCCCCCAAGGGGACCCTCTCTTTCTGCGCAATTCACCTTGTGCGCACGGCACATCCTACAGACAGTGGAATGCCTGAGTGCCATCGTGTCCTTGGTGGTGAGAAAGTCGGCTTAACCGCTTGCTTCTCAATGGCCTCGTGTCCCGGGATACCGGTTCACCCCCGGGGGTATCTGTCCCGGACTCCATGTTAAACTCCCAGATCTCTAAAAAGGGAGCACAGAAATGGCACAAAAATCCTTTCATCCCCCGGCACGTACCTTGATGGGACCGGGACCGTCCGATGTTAATCCACGTATCCTCGAGGCCATGTCACGTCCCACCATTGGGCACCTGGACCCGGCATTTGTAGCCATGATGGAGAATATGAAAGGGCTGCTGCGTTATGCCTTCCAGAGCGACTATGATCTGGCCATGCCGGTTTCCGCGCCGGGATCGGCGGGTATGGAAACCTGCTTTGTGAATCTGGTCGAACCTGGTGACAAGGTGGTGGTTTGCCAGAATGGTGTGTTCGGCGGCCGTATGAAAGAGAATGTCGAGCGCTGTGGCGCTATCCCTGTGATGGTTGAAGACGAGTGGGGTAAAGCGGTCGATGCCAATAAAGTCGATGAAACACTGAAAGCCAATCCGGATGCCAGGGTACTGGCATTCGTTCACGCTGAAACCTCGACCGGTGCCATATCAGATGCCGGAACGCTGGCTGATCTTGCGCGCCAACACGACTGCCTGACAATTGCGGATACTGTGACCTCGCTGGCTGGTTCTCCGCTGAGGGTGAGCGAATGGGGTCTGGATGCGGTGTACTCCGGTACCCAGAAATGCCTGTCCTGTACGCCCGGTTTATCGCCGGTGACCTTCAGTGATCGTGCCGTTGAGCGGCTCAGGAATCGCAGCAGCAAGGTGCAGAGCTGGTTCCTGGACCTGAATCTTGTGCTGGGTTACTGGGGCGGCGGTGGCAAGCGCGCTTATCATCACACTGCACCGATTAATGCGTTATATGGTTTGCACGAAGCCCTGATCGTGCTGGAAGAGGAGGGCATCGAGAATGCCTGGCAGCGGCATCGGGACAATCACCTGGCCTTGCGTGCGGGTATCGAGGCGATGGGTCTGTCTTTCGTGGTTGATGAAGCGGATCGCTTGCCGCAGCTGAATTCAGTCAGCATTCCGGATGGCATTGACGATGCAACTGTGCGGGGACGTCTGTTAAACGAGTACGGATTGGAAATTGGTGCTGGCCTGGGACCGATGGCTGGCAGAATCTGGCGTATTGGTTTGATGGGCTATGCCAGTAACCAGAAGAATGTCCTGCTGTGCCTGGGCGCGCTGGATGCGGTGCTTTCAGATATGGGGGCGCCGGTTAAAGGCGGTGTGGCGGTGGAAGCTGCGATGCATGCCTACGCGAAGACCTGATCCGTCAACAGATAGTCCTGCAGGAGACCACTCCTGCAGGTTTTAGCCCGCATTTCTCACCACGAAGGACACGAAGCTCACATTAGCAACGAACATTAGTGACCCTTGTGTCCTTCAAGGTGAATTGCGTAGCAAGACAAGGTGCATCGCCGTCAGGGTTTGTCTTCACCGCTTGCTGCGTCGGCGGGTTCAGCCTGGTCAGCGGCTGCTGGCGGCTGTTCCTTGATTTCAATCGTTGCGCTCTCCCTCAGCCTGGTGATGTAAGCCTGCACACGCTGTTTCTGCACAAACGCCTGTAATTGCGGCTTAAGCTGCTCAAAGGGTGGAGGCGAAGCTTCCCGTGTATCGTCAAGAATGATGATGTGCCAGCCAAACTGGGTTTTTACCGGTTGCTTGGTATAAGCCCCTTTTTCCATGCCGGCGACGGCTTCGGAGAAGGGGGCAACCATTTGTTTGGGCGAGAACCAGCCCAACTCGCCCCCGCTTTTGCCGGACGGTCCGGTGGAATGCTGTTTTGCCAGTTCGGAAAAGTCCGCCCCGTTATCCAGCTCGACGAGCAGCGTCTTCGCCTCGTCTTCTTCCTTGACAAGAATGTGTCGTGCCTTGTATTCGTCACCGCTCGGCGCCTGTTCCTGGTAGATCTTCTTCAATTCCTCGTCGCTGACCGGATTCGCCTCCAGTTCGTGCTGTATGGCTGCCGTTGCAATAACAGCGCGTCGCTGCTGATCGATCTGCAACTGGATTTTGGTGTCTTTATCCAGGCCTTCTTTTTCACCGCCCTGGCGTGCCAGTTCCAGGTTGATGACTTCCTCCAGGATAGCCCGGCGGTCCTGGCCAGCAGGATTGCCGGGGCGGCGGGCGCTCAGTTGTTGCTCATAAAGCTCTACCACACCTTCAGTAATGGGTGAACCGTTTACTGTGGCAAGTACCGGGCTGGTATCGTTAACAGCTGTGGCGGTGCTCGCAGGGCTCTGGTCTGCCGCGTTCAACGGAACCTGGTCGCAGCCCGCAAGCAGTCCGCCCAACCCGAGCGCAAGTGTCAGATAAGCTAGTTTCATCATTTTGTCCTTTTATGTGGGGGTAAATCGAAGTGAATCAGTATCCTGTTTCGGCAGGTGTGGA
>Ga0316193_10000948_pt1 | contig 18899 bp, 13 predicted proteins | sample MerIslsedime2_MG_FD_207735 | JGI IMG/M metagenome (GOLD analysis project Ga0316193, IMG submission 207735) | Coastal sediment microbial communities from Maine, United States - Merrow Island sediment 2 | ecosystem: Environmental > Aquatic > Marine > Coastal > Sediment | place: USA: Maine... | reverse complement strand
GCCAGGGCGGCTACCTGAGCGAGTACGACGAGCACCTCGGCACGGTGCTCGCCACCGTGCTGTGCGGCGGCGACGTTCCTGCTGGCACCATGCTCTCCGAGCAGGACTTCCTCGATCTCGAGCGAGAGGCCTTCATCGGCCTGTGCAAGGAGCAGAGAACAATCGATCGGATCCTGCACATGCTGGAGACCGGCAAACCGTTGCGGAACTGAGAAGGAGTAGACGCATGAGCACAGGAGTGGTGGTCACCCACGCACACCGCACGGCAGTCGGGAAGTCGGGTCGCGGAACATTGCGCGAGACGAGGCCGGACGAGCTGCTCGGTCAACTGATCGAGTCCTTCATGGAGCGGGTCCCAGAACTGGACCCGGGCAAGGTCGACGATGTGATTGTCGGTTGTGCCTTCCCCGAAGCGGAACAGGGCATGAACGTCGCCCGCATCGCGGCGCTACGAGCCGGCCTGCCCGTGTCGGTGCCCGGCATGACGCTGAACCGGTTCTGCAGCAGCGGGCTCCAATCGCTCGCCAGCGGGGCGGCCCAGATTGCGGCCGGATGGTCGCAGATCGTGATCACCGGCGGCGTCGAATCGATGTCGCTGGTCCCGATGGGAGGCCAGAAGCCTGCACCGAACCCCACGCTGGTCGAGACATTCCCCGCGTCCTACGACTCAATGGGCATCACGAGCGAGACGGTCGCCGAGCGCTACGACGTCAGCCGCGAGGACCAGGACGTGTTCGCCGTCGAGTCCAACCGGCGGGCAATCGCTGCGATCAAGGAAGGGCGGTTCAAGGACGAGATCATCCCGATCGAGATCAGCCTCGAGGGCAAGCAAGTTGTCTTCGACACCGATGAAGGCCCGCGCGAGAGCACCGTCGAGGGGCTGAGCAAGCTGCGGCCGGTCTTCAAGGTCGACGGTCGATCCACGGCAGGAAACTCATCTCAGACCTCCGATGGCGCCGCGATCGAGGTCCTCATGAGTCGAGAGGCGGCTGCCGAACTCGGGTTGACGCCACTCGCCGAACTCGTCACGTATCAGGTGGCAGGGGTGCACCCCGACGAGATGGGCATCGGTCCCACCGTGGCGATCCCCAAGGCGCTGGAGGCCGCCGATTTGTCGGTTGCCGACATCGGGTTGATCGAACTCAACGAAGCGTTCGCCAGCCAGGCGCTCTACTCAATCAGGAAGCTCGGACTCGATCCTGCGATCGTCAACGTCAACGGCGGTGCCATCGCACTCGGACACCCGCTCGGGTGCACCGGAGCGAAGCTCACCGCCACGCTGCTCCACGAGATGCAGCGCCGCGACGTCGAGTACGGCATCGTGAGTATGTGCATCGGTGGCGGCATGGGCGCCGCAGCGATCTTCAAACGAGATATCTAGGGCGTTGCCCCGCTGACGCGAGGCCTGTCCCTGCCTCTGTGGTCGCCCATCGAGGAGGGGACGGGATGCGGATCTGGATCGCCGGGTCCGTCGCCGTTGTCCTCGCTGGCGCGTGCTCTGACACGGCAACCGAACCGACGCCGGCGGACATCGCAACGGTGCGTGCTGAGGTCTTCTCAGCTGTCTGCCTTGAGGCGCATTGTCCGGGGATCCCGGTCCCGGCGCCCGATACGCTCCCCGACAACGTCTGAGAGGCGATGTCGAAGTCCTCGAGCGCGACGGCGACGGCTGTGCAGGCATCTTCGCAACCGTCGGCCACTTCCCGTCGGATACTTCGTGACCACGTCCGTCAGCTGATGGACCCCCTGTGTTTCGGCTGATCAGCGAGCCAGACATCGTCGTCGAGAACACCCTCACGCTTGCCCAGCCCAACGTCGGTCTGAACTCACACAATGGGCAGGTTGTGCAGCGCCGAATCTGGCAGCGCCGACGGAATCGCCATGAAGACCGCGAGGGGGAGCACGTTGACCAGAAGACGCATCTTCTTCATATGCCGATCGTATGGCACGCCGAGCGGTCCCGCAAGGCGCCACGGAGTTGCGGGCGCAGGCTCGGGTTCAACCGATTCAACGATCCGCAAACCACCCACCGATGAAGCATGGGGCCGCCAGATGTGCCGACGTGAGCGAGTGCCTTTGTGACCGCCGGGTGCGCCGTTGGATTGTCCTAGGCCGGAACTATGTTCTGGTTCATGTGGAAGAGGTTGCCGGGGTCGTATTTCGTCTTGACCTCGACGAGTCGGTCGTAGCTGGTTCCGTAGTTGGCTGCCGCTCGTCCCTGGTCGTCAGCTGCCATGAAGTTGATGTACCCGCCCTTCTCGGAATGCGGGGCCAACGCCGCGGCATAGTCGCGCACCCAGGCCGTGTTCGCTTCGTTGTCCGCCGGGTTCTCCCACATTCCGGCGATGACAGGGGCAAAAGATGCCTCACGATGCCCAAACGCAGTGGCATCGGATTCCACGCGGTGGCACGCCCCGTTGATTGGGTACAGGTGCACGGTGGACTGCATCGTGGGCACCAGTGGCCCGTATTCGAGATGAACATCAACGGCCGCGTCGGTGATCTCAACCGCATAGTTCGCCTTCCAGTAGTGCTGAAGACCCGCAGGCAACAGGGCATCAAACGCCGAGTTCATCGCGGGAAACGGGGCAGGGCCGACATGTTCGGCCACCACCGGAGCCACATCGCGGAACGGCTTGAGCACTCCCTCAGCCTCATCCATCGGTCCCGTCCAACACGAGACGATCATGCAGAACGTGTCGCCGTGACGATCCCCAGGAATGAACGGCAGCGGAGGAGCCACCTGCCAGCCGAAGAAGCCGCCGAACTGCTCGGGGGCATCGGCAATGAACTCCCGGTACAAGCTCAGGACGTCTCGTGCGGCTTCGACCTCGAAGAACATCGGCCCTCCGTAGATCATCCCCACCGGGTGGAGCCGGAACTCCAGATTGGTCAGGACCCCGAAGTTGCCTCCTCCTCCCCGGATGGCCCAAAAGAGGTCCGAGTTCTCCACCTCGTTGGCGTGGAGCAGTCTTCCGTCGGCAGTCACCACATCGGCAGAGATCAGGTTGTCGATAGACAAGCCGTGGGCCCGAGAGAGGTACCCGATGCCTCCGCCCAATGTGAGACCGGCAACGCCCGTCGTCGAGATGATGCCGCCCGGCGCAGCCAGGCCGAAAGCATGGGTGGCATGATCGAGATCACCCCACGTGGTTCCACCCTGGGCACGGGCCGTCTGGGTTTCGGGGTCGACGCGGATTCCCTTCATCTGCCCCAGGTCGACAACCACCCCGCCGTCGTTGGTGCCGAATCCGGGGACACTGTGCCCACCGCCCCTGATCGACAGGTCCAAGCCACTCTCAGCGGCGTAGCGCACACCAGCAATCACGTCGGCGTCGTCGACGGCTCCGATCACCACGGCAGGCCGCTTGTTGATCATGCCGTTGTAGACGAGGCGAGCCTCCTCGTACCCCACGTTCCCGTCTACAAGGACGGCGCCTCGTACCTGTTCTCGTAGCGAATCCATGGACATGCCCTATCCCTCCCCAGAGATCCGTTGCCTCAACCGAACCTACCCGCGACGACCGACGGCAGAGCACATTGTTCGGAGCACCGATCACCTTCACCAACGCAACGACCACCCGAAGTCGCAGGCAGGTCGGGAGACTGATCGGCAACGGGGCGCGACCGGCGGCGCACCCGATGGGGGGGGAGGGTGTACGCCGCCGGCGCACCGAACTGCCCAACCATACGCTCACATACCAGACGCACCCGCTGATATCGCAGCAGCAAGATCTCCCCCTCTCGCTGACGCTGCGAACTACGGGTGCGTCACCAACGAACCTACACGACTCTGCACCAGACCGCCCGCCAATGCCTGCCTTTGCCGGCGGGGTCCGGGAGACAGAGATCTTCAACATCGCGCCACTCATGCCCGGAAACTCGAGGTTCGGAACCTCAACCACGACCTCGCGAGCATCGAGCGGCGAGCAAGGAACGCGCAGGGCTCCCTGGGATTCTTCTTTCCACACATCGGTTTCTGTCACACCCGTGAGATACGTTGTCGGTATGGATACGAAGAGCTCCACCACCGAGATACTCGAGCAGCAGTTGATCGAAGACGAAGCGGTCATTGCCCGGGCCCGTGGCCGGCAGATGACGGTGTTGCGGGAGCTCGATCGGCGGCAGGTGGCGTTGCGTGACGGTCACCGGTCCCTCAAGGAATGGGCCACCGGCAGGATGGATCTTGCTCCCGAGACCGCAGGTGTCCTCGTGTCAACTGCACGGCGCCTCGAAGACCTCCCCGATGTTGACGCCGCTGTCACAACTGGAGAGATCGGTTTCGACCGGGCCGTTGCGGTCGGCAGGCTTGCGGGGCGTGACGATGCATTGGACCTGTTGAGTGAGGCAGCGGATTATGACATCCAAGGTATCCGGGTCCTCGTAGTCCGGCGGCGGCGGATGTCTCGTCTTGATGAGATTCAGGCGTTCGAGGAACGGTACGTTTCGATCCAGCCGAACCTCGACGAATCAGCGTGGCGCCTGTCCGGGCAGTTGCCCGGCTGTGCGGGCCGCACCGTCGTCGCAGCCCTCGAAACACGCGGCGACACCTTCCCGTACGGGCAGGGTGTCACACCATCACGCACCACCAGGAACGCAGATGCCCTGTGGTCGATCACCCACGACGCCGTCGCCGGAAGCGACGGCGCGTCGATTGATGCGTCGACACCGGTACTCACCGTGTTCGTCGACGCCACCGAGGCTGCGCCAACCAACGGCACAACCGGCATCACCTTGGAGGCTGGTCCGCGCGTCGGTGCGAACGCAGTCGAAGCGATCCTGTGCAACGGCATTGTTGAAGTCATCGCGAGAACCCCGGGCGGACAACCCCTCGCCCTCGGACGCCGCAGCCGCGTGATCCCGCCAAGGCTGCGGCGGTTCGTCCTGCATCGCGACGGCGGACGATGCACAGTCTCGGGATGCACATCGCGGTACCGGCTCCAGGTCCATCACATCGTTCCCTGGTCCCACAACGGCCGAAGCGATTCGGAGAACCTGACCACCCTGTGCTGGTTCCACCACCACATCGTGATCCACGGCCAAGGCCACCGCATCGACCCATCCTCCCCACCCCAACGTCACCGATTGCTCCACCCAAGAATCCACGCACCTCCGGCCCGAGCCAGGGCGACCACCGGCCGCCAGGCCGGAGCGCAGCGGAGAGGCCAGCCTGCTCGGAGACCACCTCAAACCTGAGGATCGCACCAGAGCGCGCTGAACCCCATCCACCCGATCCCATCCCCCAGGCAGCCCCCTCCGTGATCAAGCAGCCGCTTGATCTCGTCTCTCCCACCTGCCGGCGGGCGAGACGAGGAATGGTCCGCGACGCCCCGCCTCGTTCGTGGCTCGCAGCTCGCAGCCCGCAACCGTCGTACCCTTCCGGATTGTGAGCCAGCCTCCCGACAACCTTCGTGGGCGCATTGACCGTCTGCCTCGGGCCGAACGGCGGCGCCTTCATCGGCGTCTGACCGGAGCCGAACGCGCCGAGGATCCAAAGCGGCGGGCCCAGAACATCGACAGGGTCGCGGAGATCATCGCCGCCGCCGAGAAGAGAATCACTGCCCGCACGGCGGCTCTCCCAACGCGGATTCCCTACCCGGAGGAACTCCCGATCACCCCATGGCGAGACGAGATCCTCGAGGCGATCCGCGAGCATCAGGTGGTGATCGTGGCCGGGGAGACCGGGTCGGGGAAGAGCACGCAGATCCCGAAGTTCTGTCTCGAACTTGGCCGGGGCGTGGCGGGAACGATCGGCCATACGCAGCCGCGTCGGATCGCGGCCCGCTCCATTGCGGATCGGATCGCTGAAGAGATCGACACGACGGTGGGAGAGGCGGTTGGCTACGCCGTCCGGTTCTCCGACCAGACCGGCGACTCGACGCTGGTCAAGGTGATGACCGACGGCCTCCTGCTCGCAGAGATCCATCGGGATCGACGTCTCGAACGGTACGACACGATCATCATCGACGAGGCGCACGAGCGGAGCCTCAACATCGATTTCCTCCTCGGGTACCTGAAGAACCTGCTTCCGAAGCGGCCGGATCTCAAGGTCATCATCACGTCGGCGACGATCGACACCGCGCGGTTCGCCGAACACTTCGACGATGCGCCCGTCATCGAGGTGTCCGGGCGGACCTATCCGGTCGAGATTCGATACCGGCCGCTCGACGACCCCGATCAGCCGGAGGCGCGGGACCAGATACAAGGCATCTGTGACGCGGTCAGGGAATTGCTCAGCGAGGGGAACGGGGACATCCTCGTCTTCTGTTCCGGCGAACGCGAGATCCGAGACGCCGCCGATGCCCTGAATGATCTCGGCCTGCCGCACACTGAGGTGCTGCCCCTGTATGCCCGCCTCCCGGCAGCCGAACAGCATCGGGTGTTCCGAGCACACACCGGTCGGCGGATCGTCCTCGCGACGAACGTCGCGGAGACATCGCTCACGGTTCCCGGCATCCGCTACGTCGTGGATGCCGGAACGGCCCGGATGTCGCGCTACAGCCGCAGAACGAAGGTCCAACGTCTTCCGATCGAAGCGGTGTCGCAGGCCTCGGCCAACCAGCGCGCCGGTCGATGCGGCCGTCTCGGTCCCGGTGTGTGCATCCGTCTCTATTCGGAGGACGACTTCGATGCCCGTCCGGAGTTCACCGAACCGGAGATCCAGAGAACGAACCTGGCGTCGGTGATTCTGCAGATGACGGCCCGGGACCTTGGGGCGATCGAGACGTTCCCGTTCCTCGATCCGCCGGACTCTCGGTCGATTCGGGACGGCGTTGCAAGGCTTGTCGAATTGGGAGCTATCGCCGAGGGACACGAGTCGGGCCGTCAGCGGCTCACCAAGCTCGGGCGGCAACTCGCCGATCTGCCGATAGACCTCCGTCTCGCCCGAATGATCTTCGAAGCGAGCCGCACGGCAAGCCTCCGTGAAGTGCTCATCATCGCAGCGGCACTCGCCATCCAGGACCCGCGAGAACGGCCTGCGGAGAAGCAGACGCAGGCGGACCAAGCCCATGCCAGATTCCGAGATGAGGACTCCGACTTCTACAGCTGGCTCCACCTGTGGGAGTACCTCAGCGAGGAACGCCGAGCCCGTTCGTCGACCCAATTCCGCCGACTGTGCAAGAACGAGTACCTGAACTACCGCCGAATCAGAGAGTGGCAGGACCTTCACGCCCAACTCCGCGATGTGACGAAGGACCTCGGCTTCGTCCCCAATCGCGAGCCGGCTCAGCGAGAAGTCGTTCACCGGACACTGCTCACCGGGCTCTTGTCGAACATCGGTTGGAAGGACCCTGGGTCGTTCGAGTACCGCGGCGCACGGAGCAGCCGCTTCTCGATCAACCCGGGTTCGACACTCTTCAAACGGGCCCCCGAGTGGGTGATGGCAGCCGAGCTTGTCGAGACGACCCGGCTGTGGGCGCGCGGGGTCGCGACCGTTCAGCCGGAGTGGATCGAGAGTGCTGCCAGCCACCTGGTGACCCGTTCGTACTCCGATCCAGAGTGGGACGCCAATCGTGGGGCGGCGACGGCGAACGAAACGGTGTCGCTCTACGGCCTCCCGCTGCAGACCGCTCGCCCCGTGCTCTACGGCAGGATCGACCGAGAAGCCGCTCGCGAACTGTTCATCCGTCACGCGTTGGTGGCGGGGGAGTGGGAGACACACCACCGGTTCGTGGAACACAACGCGGCAATCATCGACGAGGTGCTCGACCTCGAGGCGCGATACCGTCGAACCGACCTGCTCGTCGACGACGAGGTGGTGATCGACTTCTTCGACCGGCGCATCCCCGAGGACATCGTCTCCGTCCGGCACTTCGATCGCTGGTGGAAGGACGTACGGCCGACGGATCCGCATCTCCTCGACCTCACCGTCGAGGATCTCCTCGAACCGGAGGTGGACACACCGGGCGAGGAGGCGTTCCCCGAGATCTGGCAGTACGGCGGTGTCTCGATGCCTCTCACGTATGAGTTCGAGCCGGGCACCGCGACCGACGGGCTGATCGTGGATGTCCCCATCGGCGGGCTCGCACGCGTCGACCCGGCGATCTTCGAATGGTCGGTTCCGGGACTGCGGGAAGAGCTCGTCGTTGCCATGATGAGATCGCTGCCGAAGGCCATCCGCAAGCAGCTTGCACCAATCCCCGAAACGGCCCGATCGGTCCTCGCGTCCCACGACTCCACCGCGGAATCGCTGATGCCGTTCCTGCGGCGGGCGTTGACGAAGCGGGCGGGCGTGGCCATTCCGCTCGATGCATTCGATCTGGAGCGGATCCCATCCCACCTGCGGCCGTCGTTTCGCGTGGTCGCAGATGACGGCTCGGTCCTTGCCGAGGGCCCGGATCTCCCGGCACTGCGTGACCAACTCCATGCTGAAGCGAAGGCAGCGATGGCGACCTCCGGCCACGATGTCGAACGAACCGGGATCACGACGTGGGAGGTCGGTGATCTGCCGCACACGCTTGACATAGAAGGCCCGGGTCGGCCGGTGACGGCCTACCCGGCGCTCGTCGACGAAGGTGACTCGGTCGCCGTCCGCCTGTTTGCCACGGCGACAGAACAAGCGCAGGCGATGTGGGATGGTACGCGGCGTCTGATCGTGCTCGGACTGCCGTCACCGGGGAGGAGCCTCCGGCCTCTCGTCACCGAAGACGGGAAGCGGGCGATTGCCGCAGGCCCCTACGGCTCGTTCGACGACTGGGCGGCCGACTGCCTCTCGTGCGCGGTGGATGATCTGCTCGTCGCCGCAGGAGGCCCGGTATGGGAAGCTGCCGCGTTTGACCGTCTGGCCGCTCAGGTCGGTGCATCGTCGGCTGATCAACTCGTCGCGGTGGCCTCCGATGCTCTCGAGATCCTCGATGAACTCCGCGAGATCCGACGGACGTTGGACGACGGCTCGGTCGAGCAGTATCACGAAGCCACCGCCGACGTCGAGGAACAGGTCGACCGCCTGATCTATCCGGGGTTCCTCACCGCGGTTGGCATCGGCCGCCTGCCTGATCTCCTCCGCTATCTGCGAGCCATCTCGCGGCGCCTCGAGTCGCTCCCGAACCGGATCGAGCGGGATCGTGAACTGATGGGCCGCATCCGGGAACTGGAGGACGAACGCGACGACCTCTCGGATGCGGTCCCGAACTCGACAGAACTGATCGAGGTGGCGTGGATGCTCCAGGAGCTGCGAGTGAGCGCCTTCGCCCAGACCCTCGGCACCAAGGGCAAAGTCAGCGAAAAGCGCATCATGGAAGCCCTAGCCCGAGCCGTCGCCCCATAGCTACTTCGCCCAGGGGCTTCAGGGCTGCGAGTTCGTTCCAGGGGTTTTCGGCGACCGGCGACCGGCGACCGGCGACGTCTTGTACGTCTCCCCAAACCGTAGATACACGTCAACCCCATGGTCCTGCCGCTCGATCTCATCTGGCCGCAGTTCCCGCAGCGGCTTCGCCGGAGTCCCCACCGCCAGCGTCCAGGCCGGTATCTCCTTGCCTTCCGGCAGTACCGACCCGGCGGCCAGCCAGGCACCTTCGCCGAGGGTTGAGCCGTTGAGGGCCAGCGCTCCGACGCCGACGAGGCAGCGGTCACCGATGGTCGCGCCGTGGACCACCGCCGCGTGGCCGACGGTCACCCGTCTGCCGATCGTTGTCGGGATTCCCAGATCCGTGTGTACGACGACGTTGTCCTGAAGGTTCGTCTCCTCACCAATCACAATCTGATCGAGTTCGGCCCGGAGCACCGCACCGAACATGACCACGGCCAACGCCCTGATCTCGACCGATCCATACACACGAGCCGTCGGCGCGACGTACGCTGATGGATGTACAACGGGCTCGGACAGGTGGAGCGGTTCCATGTCCAGCAGCGTACCTTGGCCGCCGGAAGGGGAATGCATCGGAGCGATGCGGCATTGAACCGAAGCGAGCAACAAGAATGGATTCTACGATGTCACCGGTACTCCCAGCACTTGCCAGCGACGGGGAATCGACACGGGCGACCCTCCATGCCTACGCCCACGCCGTAGCGGCCCTTCCCCGCGCTCATGCGCTTCCGCACCCGCTGTGGTGGCACATCTCCCTGAGTGTTCGCCCCGATGGTCTGGTGACTGAGGCGATGGCACTTCCGGATGGGGGAGCAGCGCTGGTTCGCATGGACCCGAGGACGAACATGGTCGTGTTCGAGACATCCTCGGGCGCAACGCGATCCTTCCCGATGAACGCCGGGCTCACAGCGACCGAGATGGGTGACGCCCTGATTGCTGCAGCCGCCGAGTTCGGCCTGATCGGCGACTACGACCGTTCGAAGTTCGAGAACGATGATGCCCGACCGTACGACGCAGATGATGCGCTGGGCCTCTTCCAGGCTCTCGTGACGGCGCACGGCCTGCTGGCGATCCATCGGAGCCGCATCGGCGGGAACGCCGGTCCGATCCAGCTGTGGCCCCACGGCTTCGACCTGGCCTTTGAGTGGTTCGGGACCCGCATGGTCGCGACCAGCGATATGGCCGAATCCTCCGAGGCCCCGGCTCAGATCAACCTCGGCCTCTATCCGGCCGGTGACGCCTACTTCTACTCGAATCCATGGCCGTTCGACGCCGGCAGCCTGCTCGATATCGAACTCCCTGACGGCGCTGCGTGGTACACCGATGGCTGGGAGGGCTCGATGCTGGCCTACGCCGATGTCGCCGGTGCACCCGACGGTCCCGAACGGGTGCTCGCCTACGCCCGAGCCGTGTTCGACGCCGCCGAACCGGGTCTCACGGACTGACGCAGGCTCTCGCTGGTACGGGATCGACCTCGACACCCGGCCTGAATGCCGCCAGTCGTTCGCCCCCGGCTACGCTCGCGGGCAGGAGGTTGCATGGCATTCCCCGAACCGTTCTTCCGCTGGCGCCCGCATCCGTGGCACGGCCTCGACCCGGGTCCTGACGCGCCGGAGATCGTCACCGCGTTCATCGAGATCTCGCCATTCGACTTCGTCAAGTACGAGGTGGAGAAACGGACGGGCTATCTGAAGGTCGACCGGCCGCAGCGGGGGAGTAGCTCACCGCCGACGCTCTACGGTCTGATTCCGAAGACGTTCTGTGCTGAACGGGTCGCTGCGCTCTCACCGGAGGTCACGGAAGCCGATCGGGATCCGCTCGATATCTGCGTCATCTCCGAGCGAGCCATCGACCGGTCCGAGATCATGCTCAACGCCAGGGTGGTCGGCGGTCTGCGGATGATCGACCACGGTGAGGCAGACGACAAGATCATCGCAATCCTCGTCGATGACGCCGTCCTCGGAGGAGCACGCGATATCACCGATATCCCGGTCGCCCTCATCGATCGGCTCGAGCATTACTTCCTCACCTACAAGACGATGCCGGGAGAAGAGGACCAGGTCCAGATCCCCGAGATCTACGGCCACGACCATGCCGTAAGGGTGGTTGCCGAGGCGATGGCCGACTACGACGAACACTACGGCGGGTAGCGCAGATCGGAGGATCCGGGCAGTGACGATCGACTCCAGCGAACGCGGGCTCACGACGACCGAGGTCGCCGAGCGTGTCGACGCGGGGCAGGTCAACACCGTCGAGACTCGAGGCTCGCGGTCGGTTGCCGACATCTTGCGATCGAACCTCCTGACCAGGTTCAACGCGATTATGTCGGTGATGCTCGTGATCGTGTTGATCTTCGGGCATCTCGCGGATGCGCTGTTCGGATTTGTGATGGTGGCGAACGCCATCATCGGGATCGTCCAGGAACTCCGTGCAAAGAGGACGCTCGATCGACTGAGCGTGCTTGTCGCACCGAATGTCACCGTCGTTCGTGACGGCGCAACAACTGAGATACCGACCGATGACGTGGTCCTGGACGATGTCATCGAACTGTCGTCAGGAGACCAGGTCCCTGCTGATGGCACCGTCCTCGTGTCTGGCAGCGTTCAGGTCGATGAGTCGCTCGTCACCGGAGAAGCCGACCCGCTCCACAAGAGTCCCGGGGATCCGATCCTGTCCGGGTCGTTCATCGTGGCCGGATCGGTGACGATCCGGGCGACCGCTGTGGGGGAAGACGCCTACGCCCAGCACCTCGCGGCCGAGGCGAAGAAGTTCGCCCTCACGAAGAGCGCGCTTCAGCAGGGGATCGACCGGATCCTGCGTGTCGTCACCTGGATGCTCATCCCGATCGGCGGTCTGTTGATGTGGAGCCAGATGCAGACCGATCGATCGTTCGGCGAGGCAATGGTTTCAACGGTGGCCGGCGTGGTCGGCATGGTGCCCCAGGGACTTGTCCTTCTCGTGTCGATGGCGTCGGCGGTAGCGGTGATCCGACTCGGCAGGCGGAACGCCCTCGTGCAGGAGTTGCCTGCCGTTGAGACCCTTGCCCGTGTGGACGTCGTGTGCGTCGACAAGACCGGCACGCTCACCACAGGAATCGTCCGCCATCGCGAAACGGTCTCCCTCACCGATCGCGTCCCCGGCGATCTCGCAAGTGCGGTTGCCGCAATTGCGGCTGCCGATCCTCACCCGAATCCGACGATGCAGGGGGTTGCGCAGGCCTACCCGGATGACCCTGGATGGGACGTTGAACGCTTCGTTCCGTTCTCCTCCGAACGGAAGTTCTCGGCCGTACGATTCACGGACGGCTACTCATGGGTGCTCGGAGCGCCCGAGATCGTCGTGGGAGAGTCCGACCCGGCGCTGCTCAGCCGCCTGCGTCCGATTGCCGCCAGGGGCGAGCGGGTCCTGCTCGTTGCCGCAACCGATGCCCCGCTCCCCGACCACGATGGGGATCTCCCTGCCCGCCTCAAACCCATTGGCTACCTGACATTCGCGGAGGAGATACGGTCGGATGCCGCCGACACAGTCGCCTACTTCATCGAGCAGAACGTCGCGCCGAAGGTCATATCGGGTGACGCGGCGTTGACCGTCGGTTCGATCGCAGGGGCGGTCGGGATTCCCGGCGCCGACCGAGCCATCGATGCCCGCACGCTGCCGGAAGCCGACACCACAGACTTCGACGCAGCCATCAACGGAGGCTCGGTGTTCGGCCGAGTCGTCCCGGACCAGAAGCGCCACATGGTCACCGCCATGCAAAGCGCCGGGCACACGGTGGCGATGACCGGGGACGGTGTCAACGACGTGCTGGCGCTCAAGGGCGCGGACATTGGGATTGCGATGGGATCAGGAGCGCCCGCTACCCGGGCCGTCGCGCAGATCGTCCTGCTCGACAATCGCTTCTCGTCCCTGCCCTACGTGGTCGCGGAGGGGCGCCGCGTGATCGCCAACATGGAGCGGGTGGCGTCGCTGTTCGTGACCAAGACCATCTACGCGGCAATCCTGGCAGTCGCCATCGGTTTCGCCGGATGGGCCTTCCCTCTGCTCCCGCGGCACCTGACGCTGATCGGATCGCTCACGATCGGCATCCCGGCGTTCTTCCTGTCGTTCGAGGCTACCGAAGAGCCGGTACGACCGGGCGCCTTCAGCAGGATCATGAGGTTCGCGGTGCCGTCAGGGGTCGTCGCGGCGACCGCTGCCTATGGCGTCTACAGCGCAGCGCGGGTGATCGACGGTGACCTCACGATTGCGAGGAGTGCCACCACAATCACGATGGTTCTCGTTGGCATGTGGGTGCTGACCGAGCTCGTCATCCCCCTCACCCCGAGCCGCGCCGCGCTGGTCGGTGCGATGATCGCCGCGTTTGCGCTCGTGCTTGCTGTGCCGTTCGGACGAGCGTTCTTCGATCTGGTGATCCCTCCGCTCGACATCGCTGCCGTGATCGCCGTCGTCGCGGTCGTGTCGGCTGCCGTCCTGCATGTGGTGCTTCGCGCGATCGATCACCACGAAGGTCGCTGGGTACCATGGCTCGGCAGCGACGAGGAGGATGAGTGACGGCGGAACGGTCGACCACGCACCTCACCAGGCGCGAGCGGTTCATCAAGAACGTCGCGGGGCTGGCCGTCCGTCTGATCTACCGCAGCGTCGAGGTGCGTCAGATCGCCGGGGAGACCTCGAGCGGACCGCAACTTGCCGTCTCCAACCACTTCGGCGGCTTCTCGGATGCCCTCATTCAGGCATATGCCCTCGATCGGGTGCCCCGCTTCATCGCGCGTGACGTGATTTGGCGGTATCCGATTGCCAAGGAGTTGATGGAGTTCTTCCGCGCCATTCCCACGCACAAGCCGGAAGACAAGGGACCGGCCGGCAATGACCAGATGTTCCATTCGACCTACACCGCACTCGGCGAAGGCGATCTCGTGATGATCTTTCCGGAGGGCATCACCGTGGACGATCCGTCGATTGCTCGCGTGAAGACCGGTGCCGCCCGAATCGCCATGGGCGCTCGAGCATCAGGCGTCGAGGAGATCCAGATCATCCCGTCCGGAATCCACTACGACGACAAAGCTGCATTCCGATCGAAGGTGTGGGTGAACGTCGGCGCACCGCTTGATCTCGACGAGGAAATCGGCACCTATGCCGAGGCCGGCACGGCGCTGGATGCGTCGAATCGTGATGCCGTCCGGGCGTTGACGGCAGATATCGAAGAGCGCCTCCGTCGATCGGCTCCCGACTACGCGGATTGGGAAGAGGAACGTGCACTGACGTCCGCGGCATCGATCGCGCTTCGGTCGATCCCCGGTGCACCGGCCGATGTGGACTACGGCGAGGAGTCGGCACTCGCCAATCTCCTCTCGCAGCGACCGCAGGGGACCAAGAACAGCATCGCCGCAGCCGTGGACACCTACACCGCCGACCTCGACGCCGTCGGCCTGAACGACCAGCAGATGGTGACCTCTCACCAGAGTCGGCGTTCCTTCCTCTGGCGCATGATCTGGAACCTCATCGTCGGCATCCTTCTGCTGCCATTCGCCCTCGCCGGTCTCCTGATCAACATCATTCCGTTCGTGCTCCTGTGGCTGATCGGACGGATCAAGATGGATCCGGCCATGGCGGCCACGGTGAAGCCGGCCTCAGCCATCCTCCTGTTCTTGATCACGTGGGGGATCGCCGGTTGGTCCGGCTGGACCTGGTCCGGAATCGAGGGCGTGGCAGCGGTCCTGCTCGTCATGCCGCTGTACGTGTTTGCTCTGTTCGCGCTGGTTGAACGCGGGCGCCTCATCTGGCGGGCATGGAATGGCTGGTGGCGCTCGCACCGCACCGACCTTCACAGGGGCGTCCTAAACCACCGCCGAGCCGTCGTCCAAGCCGTCTCCGACGCCCTGTAGACCGGCGACCTCTTCAGCCTTCGGCGATCTTCGCGGCGCGCTCGATCTCGGACTCGCGGAGGCGGGCTTCTATGCTCTCCATCTGCTCGTCCGAAACATCCGTGAGGCCGTACGCGGTGCTGACGAAGTCCGCGAGGTCGGCGCGGTAGTCGTGGCCGAGCGCGTTGAAGGCGCCGGGAACGACGGTCGCTGCGTTCTTCGTATCGATGGCCGTCTGCCAGAACGTCACGGCAGGGACCCACCGCTGGGACCGTGAGACGTTCGGCGGGCGCTGTTCCGGTGGACCGAGCCAGGATGGCTCCTGATAGGCCAGATCGAGGCCGAAACGGGTCACAGGATCCTCGTGGTGGTCGAGAAAGAAGAACCGGATCGATTCCCGTTCATCGCCGGGCAGGGCGCGGTACTCGTCGATCGAGGCGAACCGCCCGAAGCGGGTGTCATCGATGGTGGGCCCGCCTTCGAGGAGCTCCTTCCGCCACTTGCCTGCATACGGCGTGCCCGCCCAGAGCCCACGATCGATGCGAAGCTCGTCGAGGATCTCAGTGCCGCCCCCTACGAACCCACCCTGGCTCGTCTGCGCACCGAGGCTCTCGCCGTAGAGCACGACACGGGGACGATGGGCAGGGTCGCGCTGGGACAGGACGTCGTTGATCGCCTGCAGGAGCGCGGTGTGTTGCTCGATGGCGAGCGGGATCTTCCCGACGGAGAGCATGGAAGGGAGCGAACCGTATTGGATCGCGACCGAGGCGACATCGCCTCGTGCCAGGTACTCGGCCGCTTCGACCGGGATGTAGTTGAAATAGCCCGTGCCGGCAGGAGAACCGACGATGAGAAGGGATCGATCGAACGCCCCGGTGCGCAGCAACTCCTCGATCGCGAGGGCGACCCGATCCTCGACCGTGTCTGCGGAGGCAACACCCACGTACACGCGGATCGCGTCCATCGCACCGCTCTCGCTGAGGACCTCGTCGATCTGCCCCCCGGTCGACGCCTCGATCACGAACCGGCGCCCCTGGAGACCGAGGTCCTCAAAGGAGACCACGCTGTCGGAGCTTCCGCTGACGGTCTCGGCCTCGGGTGGTTCCGCGTACCGGACCTCGGTGCGGCGGTTCGAGGCCGAGATCTTGCCGAGCAGGCGGCCGAGACCGGTCCGGACGCCATACACGAGGCTCCCACCGAGAACCGCGTGGGTGACGGGGAGCCATGCCGCACTGGGGCCGCCAACCTTGCCTTCGAGGAGCGACGCGGCAGCCTCGGCTGCTTTGCGTTCTGCCATGATCACGACGCCGGCACCGACCGCGATGCCCGTGCCAACCGCGAGCGTCCATGCGACGTTCCCGGTGACCGGCGCTTCGCGCCCGTCGACCTCGTAGCGGCCGAGGCGATCGCTGAGGTAGACGAGCGAGACCGCGTCGACTGCGGCCCCGGTCCCTGCGAATGCAGCGCCTCGCGACAATCGACCCCGCGCTGTGGCGGCGCCAACGGATCGGCGGGCGATGTCCATGGTGATGGCAGCGGCCGATGCATACGAGCGGGTCTGGGCGGCGGTGACCGCCAGGGATCCCAAGCGAGAATGCCGGAGCTTCGGACCGGCGAGAACGGCGAACGCGGCGGATGCAACCCCCGCTACGGCATCAGTGGCGACGGGGGCGGCGAGCGGAACACGCTGAATGACTTGTGTGTAGCCGCTCCCGGCAACGTATCCCGAGGCGAACGATCCGGCGACCACGAGGGCCTGATCCGTTCGGGGTCGTTCCATCAGGGACGGCTGGTTGGATTCGATCGCCGCTGCCGCACCGAGTGCGAGTCCGGTTTGGACGTGCGGCTTCTTCAGGAAGGAGGCCAGCGGCCGGAGCGGATTCATCATGGGCGGTACCTCTGAGTTGGGAACGCTGGGCAGATTGCGGGAGTCATTCGGGGCCGATCTGGTTGAGGAGCGACGCCACGATCGTGAGGATGAGCGCTCCGGTGAGTGTCGCCAGGAAGCTCTCGCTCGAGAGGCCGACGTCGGCGTCCCGGGCGATCCAGATCGCGGCCGCCATCAAGGAGACGTTGACGACGAGCGTGAACAGACCGAGGGTCAGGACTCTGAGCGGGAGCGTGAGAAGCTTGGCGATCGGCCGGATGATCGCATTGAACAGTCCGATGCCAAGGCCAAAGATGAGCCACCACCACCACTCGCCGGTGAATGAGAGTCCGGGCACGAGCCACACCGTCAGCCACGCTGCGGCGCTGTTCAGGCCGATTCGGAGCAGGAGGTGCATCTCCAGAACCCTACCCAACTCACACGATGCGGCGTTCGGACGCCCACCTGGCCAGTTCGTGGCGGTTCGACAACTGCAGCTTGCGTAGCACGGCTGAAACGTGCGTCTCGACGGTCTTCACCGAGATCGAGAGTCGGGTCGCGACCTGCTTGTAGGCGTAGCCGCGTGCGATCTGGCGGAGGACCTCGCGTTCGCGTGGCGTCAGCTGGTCGAGTTCGGGATCGGCCTCGACCGGCACCGTGTCTGAGAAGGCATCGAGTACGAAGCCGGCGAGTTTCGGTGAGAACACTGCGTCGCCGGCGGCGATCCGCTCGATGGCGTCTGCGAGCGCCTCCGGTTCGATGGATTTGGTGACGTACCCACGTGCACCCGCCCGGATCATCGCGATGACGTCCTCCGGGGCATCCGAGACCGAGAGCGCGAGGAAACGGATGTCCGGGTTCGTGTCGAGCACGTTGCCGACAACTGAGAGGCCGCCTCCACCCGGCATGTGGACATCGACGAGAACGACATCGGGCCGATTCTTGCGGATTCCGTCCACGGCGGCATCGACGTCTGTGGACCAACCCGCGACGTCGAAACGCTCTGAGAGTTCGGCGCGTACGCCGCTCAGGAAGAGTTCGTGGTCGTCAACGAGGTAGATAGATGTCATCGGCTCCCCGATCGTAGATGGACTTCGGTGCCTTCGTCTGGCGCGGACATCACGATCGCCTCGCCGCCGGCGCGTGCCATACGGGCGGTGATCGACTCGGAGATGCCCTTCCGGTCCTCGGGCACCGCCTGCGGACTGAACCCGACACCCTGGTCGGTGACCCAGGCGTCAACGGCGTCGTCGGTGCACTCGACGTAGACAGAGATGGATCGGGCTCCGGAGTGTTCGGCCGCGTTGGCCATCGCCTCGGACGATGCGGCCACGAGCGGATTCAGACCGTCATCGAGGGCACGGTCTCCGACAACGACGACTTCGACCGGCACGTTGAAGTCGGCCTCGACCTTGGACGCGGCCGCTGCGATCGCTCCACCGACGGTCCCGGTGGGCTGAAGACCGGTCGGTTCGAAGAGCCAGGTGCGCAGGTCGCGTTCCTGGGCCCGGGCGAGGGTGATCATGCGCTGTGGGTCATCGCTGCGCTGGATCATCGCGAGCGTCTGGAGTACCGAGTCGTGCAGGTGTGCTGCCATGTCGGCGCGTTCCTGCTCGCGGATCCTTGCGCGGCGTTCATCAGAGAGTTCCTCGAAGAGCCCCCAGATCCACGGCCCAAAAAGGAGCATGAACCCGGCCGCGGTGAGGAGTACCGCGATGGCGGCCGGCCCAAGTGACTGGATCGAATCGAGCGAGGCGAGTACGACGACGATCCCGACGGCCATCAGCGCCGCGCCGACGAAGATCTGGGTCTTGCTTCGTCCGCCGCCGTTCTCGGATGGACGGGTGAGGCGAGAGAGTCG
>Ga0316193_10000947_pt1 | contig 18905 bp, 17 predicted proteins | sample MerIslsedime2_MG_FD_207735 | JGI IMG/M metagenome (GOLD analysis project Ga0316193, IMG submission 207735) | Coastal sediment microbial communities from Maine, United States - Merrow Island sediment 2 | ecosystem: Environmental > Aquatic > Marine > Coastal > Sediment | place: USA: Maine... | reverse complement strand
CAGCAGCTCCACAGGTGGAAGTCATTACTGATGTAGTGACAGAGGAGGTGATGTCGCCTGCTGCTGAGGCAGATGTAACCGGGGAAGCTCCTGGAGCAAGTTCTAAGCCCGTAGTGGGTGACGATGCACCTGATTCGGGTGCGGCACTGGAAGAACCGGTAAACGTCGTACCGGATCTCAGTCAGGAGACCGGCAATGCAGCTGGCATCGCTACCAGCAGTCGCGAGCAGCCTGAGCCTGATGTTTCCGTAACCCGGAGCCGGTATGCTCAGGGAGCGGACGAAGACATGCAGGCTGTTACGTCTGTTGCTGCCACAGAAAGCGCAACCGTGACAGAACAGTCCGAGGTTCCGGTAGCGGCGGTGATTACATCCATACCGCTTGCAGAACCAGTCACGGAACCGGAGCCTGTGCTCGCAGCAGAAGAGTCACCGGTAGTTCCGTCTGCGACACCTGCACAAAGTGAAGCATTGACCGAACAGCCCGAATCGCCGGCACCGGCTATAATCCTGTCTACACCACCTACAGAGCCAGTTACGGAACCGGAGCCTGTGCATGCAGCAGAAGAGGCATTGGTAGTTCCGTCTGCGACACCTGCGCAAAGTGAAGCATTGACCGAACAGCCTGAATCGCCGGCACCGGCTATAATCACGTCTACACCGCCTACAGGGCCAGTTACTGAATCGGAGTCAGCAGCAGATGTGCCAGCTGTTGCAACTATCACAGCAGAACAGGGCGTTGCAGAACTGCCTGAGTCGACGGTGCCCGATGTAACGCCACCTGCAGTGACTGCAGAACAGACCGCTGATTCTGAGCCGGAGCCAACTGCAACAGCACCAGCCCCTGTCCTGGAGAGTAATACCGGGAAGAGTGCCTATGAGTCACTGGCAGCGGCACGTGAGGCATACTGGCTCCATGATTACGAAGGGGCAGAAAACCACTATCGAACGCTGATACAGCTCGAGCCGGATAACCCGGACTGGTATGGTGAACTGGCTAATATGTACTTCGCACAGGGGCAATGGGAACAGGCAGCGAGTGCATACTATGAATCCGGTGTCCGTTTACTAAAAGACGGAATGGTCGAGCAGGCAAGACAAATGGTCAACGTGATCCGTGGTTTAAACGGGCCAGGAGCAGATGATCTGGAAACACAGATCAATGCCGTGGATAAGTTAACTCGTTAAACGATATTTTATAAACATTAAGGGTGAAAGATACTAGCTATGATTAAACTGATCTGGAATCTACTGGCGTTGATTGGTCTGGCGATGCTGGCCGGCATAATATGGGTCGCTGTTACCTACGGCTTTGGCATGCAGAATATCAAGGATCTGCAGAATCTGAAGACATTTGATCCCATGTCGCCACAGGTTTATATGGATATGACGAAGTCCTTGCTGGCATCCGGTAATGGCGCCGAGGCAACTGTCTGGAAGCGCCCGGTTGCAGAAGGTCTGAGTCCGACAGACGTAGAAGAGACTATGCGTTTTGTGGCCAACGAACACAACTTCAAGAATGTGGGCGAATTGCCCCTTTCAGATCAGGTTGCCGCGATGACAGGCGAGGACCAGCGTTTCTGGAAGATCTATATGTTCTGTAACCCGCTGACAGCAGCCAAGATGATCGACTATTCCGATGCCTTCTCCGCCTACCTGCCTTGCCGCATAGCACTCGTAGAAGACAAGAGTGGACAATTGTGGCTGTATACCCTCAATATGGACATGATGATTCATGGTGGTGCTGAGCTGCCACCGGAACTCTTTGAAGAAGCCAGTCAGGTTAAGGAGATCATTCTGGATATCATGAACCGTGGTGCTGAAGGAGACTTTTGACAGGTATACGCAGGGTCTGGAATTTCAATGTTGTAACTAGCGGACAACAAGCAGGTGCCGTGAGGGAAAGAGATAACTGCCATGGACACCAGGTATTAACTGGACAATTAGCGGGAAGTATTCATGTTTGGCGCTGGTAAAATGATCAAGCAGCGACTTGGAAACCTTGAGCAGCACCTGAAGAAAGAAAATCCGGTGCTGGTGGAGGCAGTCCAGAGCTATCGGCACCTGGATCAGGTAGGACGGTCCATGGGGATGCTGACTGCCGAGCAGTCCTTCGCCACACAGATATCCTGGTGGCCGATGATCTCTGTCCTCGGTACTTTCTCTGCCGGCAAATCCACCTTCATCAATCATTACCTGGGGCAGTCCCTTCAGGATACCGGCAACCAGGCTGTTGATGACAAGTTCACCGTCGTCTGTTTTGGTGTAGATCATGGTACCAAGGCACTGCCGGGTACCGCACTGGATGCGGACCCGCGCTTTCCCTTCTTTCAAATCAGTAATGAACTCGAAAAGGTTGCCCAGGGCGAGGGGAGGCGTGTTGACACCTACCTGCAGCTGAAAACCACGCCCAGTGAGAAACTGCGAGGCCGGATAATTATCGATTCTCCAGGGTTCGATGCAGATTCCCAGCGTACAGCTACGCTACGACTGACCAATCACATCATCGACCTGTCAGATCTGGTGCTGGTGTTTTTCGATGCGCGACATCCGGAACCGGGTGCGATGCGTGATACCCTGACACATCTCGTGGGTGACACAATTAACCGCGCGGACGCCACCAAGTTTGTCTTTATCCTGAACCAGATGGACACCACGGCGAGGGATGATAATCCTGAAGAAGTGGTGGGTTCGTGGCAGCGTGCACTGGCACAGGAAGGTCTGACTGCCGGCCGGTTTTATTGTATATATAACCCGGAGGTCGCTGTCCCCATTGAGACTGAAGCTCTGCGCGAACGTTATGAATCAAAACGGGACCATGACCTGGGTGAGATTTACCAGCGCATTCAGGGTGTCGGGGTGGAGCGCGCCTATCGAATTGCCGGCACGCTGGAGAAAACGGCCCATGATATTGAAGAGAAGATTGTCCCGCAGCTCGAGTCGCTAAAGACTCGCTGGCGCAAACTCGTTTTCTGGTCAGATGGTCTGCTGGCGGGAGGATTCCTGCTTGCTGCTGTGCTTGTCACCGGGTGGCTTGGCTTCAGGGATGGCATTAACTGGCAAACCCCCGGATGGTGGCAGGGTTCGAGCAACAATATTGCCTGGACGCTGATCTTTTGCACGCTGGCTGCTGCTGTGTTTGTCTATCTCCACTTCAAGGTGCGTAAGTTTGCCGGGCGACGCATAGTCCGTCAGCTTAACAAGCAGTATGCACAAGGTGTTGAACTCGAGCGACTTCGCAGTGCATTCACTTTTAATACCCAACCCTTGCACAGTGTCTTCAGGAAAACCCCCGTGGGGTGGGGGAACCGCAGCCGTAAACGCCTGCAGCGGGTCATCGAAGAAGCAAACCAGCACGTGCAAGCCCTGAATGACGCGTTTACTGACCCGTCAGGTGAGCAGCTGGCTCGGGAAAGTGCGACACCTCCGTTAACGGTCGTATCCCCCGTTAACCAGGAAACAGCTTCACAGGACGCTCCCGGTCAGACCGAACAGGACAGGCAAGTCCCGTAAATCACCTTTCCCATCCTCGCAGGCATGCCCGGATGGACAGTCATGCAAATGTCTTCTCTAGTGCCAGGCACCGCACTTGTCGGCAGGTTGACAATTAGTCGTTCAACAATCAACAACTTGTTGCTATATATAATCAATGGAAGATTTATCCGCGCATTCGGGGTCGCAACAAACTCCTGATACCATCCAGGCAGCTATCGGGGACTTGCTGAAGGGACGACCTGATAACCAGCAGCAGGTCCTCGAGAAAGCTGCCGGCTGGGCAAGTGCTGCCCACCGTGAACAACAGCGTGCTTCCGGCGAACCCTATTACAGTCATGTTCTTGCTGTTGCCGAAATTCTCCGGGGCCTGAATCTGGATTACGAGACGCTTGCTGCGGCCATGTTACATGACGTGGTCGAGGACACCGATGTTACCCTCGATGATGTCAAATCAGAATTCGGGCCGGTCATTGCAAATCTGGTTGATGGTGTCACCAAGATGGAACGTATCGGTGAATTCCAGCGACTGGATCAGGAGGGCAACCAGGTGCATGCACAGGCTGAAAGCCTGCGCAAGCTGTTGCTGGCGATGGCGGATGATGTGAGGGTTGTCCTCATCAAGCTCGCAGACCGATTACATAACATGCGCACACTGCAGTATCTGGACAGTGACAGACAGCGACGTATTGCGCAGGAGACGCTTGATATCTATGCGCCGCTGGCAAACCGGCTTGGTATCTGGCAGGTCAAGTGGGAACTTGAGGATCTTTCCCTGCGTTACCTCGAACCCGAAGTATATCAGAAGCTGGCGAGGCTACTGGCCGAGAAGCGTGAGCACCGTGAGGACTATATAAAACGTGTCATTGTTGCTCTTGAAAACGAGCTGCAGAAAGCAGGTGTCAAGGCAAGCGTCAGCGGGCGCCCAAAACACATCAACAGTATCTGGCGGAAGATGCAGCGCAAGCAGATCGATTTTGACCAGGTTTTCGATATGCGTGCTGTACGTATACTGGTGAATGAGGAAAAGGACTGTTATGCCGCGCTGGGTATTGTGCATGGCCTGTGGCGGCATATACCGAAAGAATTCGACGACTACATCGCAAATCCCAAGAAAAATCTTTACCGTTCCCTGCACACTGCAGTGGTCGGGCCGGATGGTCATAACCTGGAGATACAGATCCGCACCGAGGAAATGCATCAACATGCCGAGCTGGGTGTTGCCGCTCACTGGCGTTACAAGGAAGGCGGAGGAGTGGATGCAGGCTATGAGGAAAAGATCGCCTGGTTACGGCAAGTACTGGAATGGAAAGATGAGGAAGACAGCGCCCGTGATTTCGTCGATCGCTTCAAGTCCGAGGCCTTTCACGACAGAGTCTATGTACTGACACCACAGGGCCGAATCATAGATCTGCCGCAGGGCGCAACGCCGCTGGATTTTGCCTATGCGGTACACTCCGAGATTGGACACCGCTGTCGCGGAGCAAAGGTAAATGGACGCATCGTGCAATTGACCTACACCTTGCAGAACGGTGAGCAGGTCGAGGTGCTGACGACCCGCCAGGGCGGCCCCAGTCGTGACTGGCTGAATATACACCTTGGCTACCTGAAAACCTCGCGTTCCAGATCACGGGTACGTTCATGGTTCAAGCGTCAGGACTACGAGCACAATGTTACGGCGGGCCGCAGCATTCTGGACCGGGAACTGCGCCGCCTGGGTGTGAACGACATACCCATGGAGAAACTTGCCAGTCGTTTCAGACACAGGCAGGTTGACGAGTTTCTGGAAGCTGTTGGCCATGGCGATATTACTGCAGGTAATCTTGCCAACGCGCTCAATGAAATGGCGCCACGGCAATCACTCCAGGAAACACAGCGTCCCCGGCTGGCGAGGAAGACACATGCTACGACTGCCGGTGGCTTCAAGATCCTTGGTGTGGGCAACCTCCTGACATCGACAGCGCGCTGTTGCAGTCCGGTACCTAATGACCAGATTGTCGGCTATATAACTCGCGGGCGTGGCGTAACGATTAATCGTCAGGACTGTGGTAATGTACTTCGCCTGCAAGGTGAAGACCGTGACCGGTTGATTGAGGTTGAGTGGGGCAGCGCGTCTGATGAAACCTACCTGGTGGATATAGTGGTAGAGGCTTATGACCGCTCCGGCCTGTTGCGCGATATTACTGCTGTTTTGGCCAACGATAAAATCAATCTTAACGGGGTCAATACGGCGACAGATGAGAGAGATGGTATTGCGAGAATGAGTCTGACGCTGGAAATTGCCGATATAGGTCAGCTGAGCCGCGTGTTGACAAAGATCGGGCAGCTACCCAATGTGGTGGAGGCGCGGAGGAAGATATAGTTCTTCGCCGGGTGCTGTTTTTTTCGGCAGTGCGTAATCATCGGTCCTGCCAGACCCGGTCAAATAAGTGCAAGCGTACTGGCCCTGGGAGGTGTTTAGCTAATCGCCCTGTACTTTCCTTAACAGAATCAGCCCCGCCACCGTGAAGCCAAAGATCCAGACGGTATCCAGCAGGTTTAGCGGGGCCTGATTGTTTGTCAGTCTGGTAGCTTGTGTGGCATTTCCGGTCCGGCTGAACAGCTCAGTTGGGTAATGCTGGCCGGCGCCAGGACTTACTGTTTGTTCAGCCGTTATCGATGCTGACAGAGTAATGAATGTAATACACAGGTAAGCAGCTGCTGCCAGATATTTATAATTCATCTACCAGTCCTTGTTCGGTTCGTTGTTATTTTCGTTATATTGTAAACAATTCCAGCATGCGTCTCAATAAGACGTAAGTAGTACTGGCCGGCACCTGTTTGAACAAACTGCCCGGTCCTGTTTCCCAGCATGAAGGCAACCAGGATATGGACAAGACACTGCCTGTGGGTGAAATTCTGTCATTGGGCTGCTTCATCTGGAATGATGAGGGAATGAATATGCAGGTTGGGCTTCAGCCCTGCAGCAGCGGGACGAAGAACCCGCTGCCAAATGAAACGGCGTCCTGCAGGTTGAACAGGCTGGTATTGTCACGGTCACCTGCCTGCCATTCCAGTGCAGTCGGCTGGTCCTTCAGAAATACCATCTCCAGGCATATGCTGTGGGCTGCACAGGCAGACGGGTTTTGCCAGCGTACGCCGACATGCACATCTCTTGAAGGTTTAACCTCCAGCAGAGCCTCGCCCTGCATACGAATGTTGATGGCTGTGCCGGTAACATGGCATTCGGAGCTGATTGCAACCTCTGCATTGAACATCGGGCCGACAGACAGTGCATCCAGTGCGCACATGGCATTCACCGGCTGTTTGTTGACTATGAGATAATGACGGGTCTTCTCGGTTGTCATCGGGTAGGCACCCGCGATGCTGTTGCCTGTCGTGTTCAGTACCACCAGGTCATCATCTGCCAGTCGCCTGAGTGCGGCATCGACATCACTGCCAGCCAATAATTCATGCAGTTCTTCCCGGTCAGGTGGCCGTCCCCGGTCAGCCAGAGAAGTGAGTGTGGCGCGGTGCAGGCTTAGCAGTTTGGGCGGCAGTGCGGACTGCCTGATTTTGAGGGGCAACAGGCTGTTCAGCCGTTGCAGGGCAACGCTGGTTGCAGTAGTCATTGTCTGTTGTTTCCTTGCAGGTTCATGCAGGTGCCCGTGTCGGCACTGGTTTAGCCGTCAAGGCGGTAAACCATGCCGAAACGGATCTGTTTCTGCAGGTGAAATGATTCGGGTGGCCGGGGCAGGGATAATGCACTCCGTACCGCCTGCTTTGCTGCCGTGCGCAGTACCCTGCTGCCACCACTGACCTGCAAGTCGCTGATGCTGCCATCCTTGTGCAGGTAGAAGGCTATCTTGACTTCGCCTTCCATGCCGCGATGACGGGCCTTGCGCGGATAAAATTTATGGCTGTCTATATGTGCCAGCATTCGTGTCAAATAGGAGTCCCTTTCGTTTATCAACACTATCTGGTCCAGTGCCGGTTTGTTCAGCGGTGCCTCTGTGTAGGATGATACTGCAGTCCGTTCCTCGACGGGTTCTGTTGTTTCCGGCTGCTTGCTGATTGTCGGTAGCGGCTCGATGGCCGGTTTCGGTGGTGGTTTCCGCGCGAGTTTGGGCTTGGAGACAGGCTTCTGGACGGGCGTTGGTGGTGGTGGGGGCTCGGTTATTGCTTCAGACGTTGCTAACGGGGCAGGTTTCGGTTCGGGTTGTGGAGGGGCCTGCCTGGCAGGAGCCAGGCTGATCAGCATGACACTGGCAGTGGACTGCGGCTGGCTTGCAGACGGGTCATCATGCTGACCGAGATAAACAGCCGCCGCCGCGTGCAGAGTAACTGATAGCACGGCGGCAACAACAACACTGCTGTGTTCATAACTGTTCATTTATTTGCCCCCTTACGCTGGTAAACTGCAACAAGCATGCAGAGGCAGCTTACCAGCAGATATTATTATCCTGTCATGTCATTTCTCTCGTCAGTCTGTTATGACAGGAACATTCTTTGTTGTTCTGCCTCTCAACCTCGCGAGGTTAAAAGTATGCACTCACGCGTAGCCAGTATTCCCGCCCTGGTTCATTAACCTGCACGGCATCCGGGTTGAAAGGATCGACATTCGCCTGGTTTACGTGATAGGCGTAGGCCTTGTCAAAGACATTATTGATGCCGGCGGATACGGTAAAATGTTCCGCACCTTCATAGCCGGCAAACAGGTCGAGTGTCCCCCATCCGGAGGTCGTGCCTGCATCCTGACCACTGTTCTTGTCAGGATTATCCTGCACCCGGTGTTGACTGGCATCGGCACGCACCAGGCCACCGATATTCCAGTCATTGCGCGCGTATTCCAGGCTGACGGTGCCTCCCAGCGGCGGCACCTGGGCGATTGCCCGGTTGTCATCGGTGTTATCCGCATGTACATAGGCCAGCGTGGCCCTACTGGACCAGTGGGATGCCCAGCGTATACCGGCCTCCATTTCAAAACCGTAGAGTTCTGCGTCCACATTGCGGTAGATGGAAGCGTTGTCATCCTGTTCAATGCCATCCTGGCCATGGGCGCGGTCACGCATGATGTAGTCGGATACGTTGTTGTAGTACACCGAGACAGCAGTGTCCCAGAAACCGGCATCGCGTGTATATCCCAGTTCCAGCTGGTGGTGTGCCTCCGGGTCCAGGTCAGGGTTACCGACCCAGCGCATACTTCCATCCATGCCGTTGTCACTGGCGATATACCGTTCCGTGGCATCTGCAGTCCGGACAGTCCTGCTCAGGGTTGCATACACGGTAGAGGTCGGGCTCAGCAAATGTTCCAGGGTAATGAAGCCGCCAAGGTTGTGCTCGGTCTGGTCGTCTTTTCTGGTGTTGTAATACAGATCATAGAGGTCAGAGGGACTGCGTTGTACTGACATGCCGGGCATGGTGGGTACGTTCGCATCTTCATTGGCCCGGTTCGCCGAGGTGTCGACATAATCATAGCGGATACCTGCCTTCAGGTTGTCTGTGTCGGTGAGAGGCCTGGAAAATTCGGCAAACAGCCCCGTTTGTTCCAGGTCGACATCCGGCCAGAGAATGGACTGCAGGTTGGTCGGACGGCCACCCGAAGCCATACCGGAAAACCGGTCGGCATCACGGTTGTTCTTCTGGTAGTCGGCACCGATGGTCCAGATCATGTTGTTACGGGTATGGATTTCGCCGCTCATCCGGCCACCACCGGTCCTCGAGGTACTGGGGACCCGCATTTTCATCGGGCTGGTCAGTTTGCGCAGCGAATAATTATCCATCAGGTGGTCGATGTCCGAGTAATACAGCTCGGCCCTGGCGCCAGCAAGGAAGCCCATGGGTGTGCCGGTTTCGAATTTGAGTCGCGTTGTATCGTTGTCGCTATAGGGCGAATCCATTCCTGCGCCTGCAAACAGCACATCCTCCTCTCGGTTGGCCTCGTAGGACAATTCAAGCCGGGTATTATCGTTCGGGGTATAGCCCAGAATGGCAACGCCTTCCTTGTTACGATAGGCAGAACGGACCGAATCTCCGTTACCGTCTTCATAGTTGTTGGCATCGGTGTAATCAGCGATACCACGCAGGAACCAGTTCGTGGTCCCCGCGCCTACATCAGCGCCATATTGTTGCGTATCGGAATTACTCTTGTAACCGGCGGAGGCCTCTGCGCGGAAGGGTTCATCTGCAGTGAACCGGGGTGTACGGCGCTCAAACAGTACCGTCCCGCCAGGGCCGCCGCCACCATAGATCACGGTTTGCGAACCCTTGATGACAGTGATGCTGTCATAGCTGTTCATTGAAGTGTAAGCCGTGGGCGGATCCATGCGGTTTGGGCAGCCGCCATGGACATAGGCGCCATCCAGCAGGATATTAAGGCGGTTATTGTTCTGGCCCCTGATGATCGGATCGATGCCGCGTCCACCCATGCGTGAGCCGGAGATGCCCGGAATATTGCGCAGCAGTTCTCCACCATCACTGGTCGGTGCCAGTTCGATCTCTTCGGGTAACCAGGTCTGGGTGGCCGGTTTGGGTGGTTCTACGTCTTCCACCAGGATGACGGGGTCAGCTGCCAGCAGGCTGGTAGCGGGAATAAGCAGGCAAATGATATAAATGATAAAAAGGTTATTATTTTTCATCGGTCATTCCAGTAGCAACGATGTAACGTTGCATTCAATTAGTTTGAACGGATCCCCCCCCCACAGGTGGGCATGAGAGGCATAGTTTAAGAGTTTTGCAATGATTTGAGATGTGACATAACGTCGCACATACAGCGATGCGCAAGCTGAACGCTAACGTGAAACTTATTGGCAAGAGGCGCCGAAACAACGGCGTCTTATGACAGCTGTGGTCAGGGTGTCAGGAGCAGGAACGCAATAATAGACAATGGCCACCCTGTGGATGGCCATTGCATGTTTCAAGATTTTGTTCTGCTGTCAGAATCCGGCTTTATCGATAATGAAGATGGCTGGCGGGACCAGGGCCACCAGAAAGATGAGTGCGCCGCACGTGGCGGCATAGATGGTTTGTATCATAGAAGCCCCCCAGCTCTAGATAACAGTACAACTGCTATTACGGCAGTCAAGATCGATTCTTGAGGGTGATTTTTAATCTAATGGGGGATCGAAGAGGGGGTAACGGGGTCGGCGGGTGTTATTCAGCTTTTTTTACTGATATTCGCAATGGCAGCAATGTCCCTTTGGCGATCAGATCGTGGCGAACTCGAAAGCGGCATGAGACGGTAATTGTCCGGTGAGGGGTCAGGAAACTTATTTGTGTGCGCAGTCCAAATTATAATAAATAGAGGAAAGTATCTCTATTGTTTGAGCATATTCATTGATGAGTTTCTCTACTCCCCTGTCATTTAAACCGTCTTTCATTTTCTTTTCCACGTATGAGCAGATCACGGTATTAAATTCTTCCATCGTGACGACTCGCTTCCCGCCAGGGGCTGCAAACGCTCCAGATGAAGTCGTTACAGACAGGGTAAGAAGAATGCACGCGCCATAAATTAGTTTCATATTTCCTCACCAGTCACAGCCTGGTTACCAACAAGAGTTAATGCAACAGGCCAGGATTGTCCGCGGCAATCTTTGCAGTTATGAGCTCTCCGGAGCATCTGTAAATCAGATATTTATTCCGTCCTGTATTAATCCTTTCTCACAATTATGCCTGCAAATTCTGTCACGAAAAATGCGATGACATGGTCGCAAATATCAGGAATATTTGTCTAGTGATGGTGCCCCGGAGACGATTCGAACGTCCGACCTAGCGCTTAGGAGGCACTTGCTCTATCCAACTGAGCTACCGGGGCAAAAATCTTTGTGTGGTGGAGCCGAGGAGGATCGAACTCCCGACCTCGTCATTGCGAACGACGCGCTCTCCCAGCTGAGCTACGGCCCCGAGAAGATTCCGGTTTGAATTACGATAAAGACAGAATCCGCTGAGCAGGATTCTAACACTATGCTCACGGCGTGATCCAATACAGATGGTTGGTTAGTGTGCTTTGGATGGTAATAACTGGACGAGGTGTCGTCTAGAGATGTTGCAGTACGCGTCTTTATCAAGTACTGCCAGCAAGCGCTAATTCCATGTCGATAAACTTGTCGGCAATTTGCTTGGTATTAACGAAATAATCATCTTCATCGAGTTGCGTGCGTATAGAGTCAATTCGGTTGATGTCGTATTCAGGTGTCGTGGTTGTTTGAATCAGCATGTGTGGCCAGGCCTTTATGTTTGGTATTCTGTTCGATAGTAAATGAAATTATTCTGCTGTTGTGCATCACTGACACACTCAGTTTATCGTCCATCGAATCAGGGAGTTTAGATGGAATTTGTGGTTCCACGCACAGTACGACAATAAATTGACGACGCCAGATGTGATGTTTTATGTGACTCGAAACTGGCGTTTTGCCGTCGTTGAGTTTCTCGATACTTAATGTCTCCCGGGATCATGTAATGCATGCGGTGGGCCTCAAAGCCGAATTACTGTGCAGATGATTTTTCTCTATATAAAACGTAGACACAACAGTGGGTTGTTGTATTATCAGCGGTTAAATAGTGGCGAGGTTGGTCGGAATCTTGCGCACTGATTGCTTTACTTTGACATCGTCTCTGTCGGGTGGTTAACTTCCGCTTATAAGGTAGGGGATAAAAATACTTTAATATTTGTCGGGTTTTTATCATAATCACGTCCACCAGATTCATTTAACTCTAGGGAACCCCATGCCTATAGAACCCAAGGTCTTGATTATTGAAGCAGATACCGAATTGGGTCTGGAAATGCAGGCCATTCTAAAGTTTATCAACTACGAACCTGTTCTCGTCAGGGACTGTGCTTGCTGGCAAGAAAAGGCTGGTGATGCAAACTGTATTCAGGCCGTCCTGGTGGGTAGCTGCCAGTCTGATAATATGCTTTCCACGCTGTTGGCAGAAATTCACAGTTTTGACGAGAATTTGCCAATTTATCTCCTCGCTGAAAAAGGCAGGGAACCCACCGTCACCATAGAAACCGGTTCATGCATACTCGGTCGCATTGAAATTCCTCCGCAATATGCCCAGTTGACCAGTGCCTTGCACCAGGCAGAGGTCTATGCCGAGTCGCACCGTTCTCCAGGTATTTCGGAGCGTCCGATAGAACTGTTCCGCAGCATGGTCGGGAGTAGTCGACCCATCCAGAATGTCAGGAAGATGATTGAACAGGTGGCAGGTAGCGAGGCCAATGTTCTGATTCTTGGAGAGTCAGGTACCGGTAAGGAAGTGGTAGCACGCAATCTTCACTACCACTCAGCCAGGCGTGAAGGACCCTTTGTCCCGGTTAACTGCGGTGCCATTCCTGGCGACCTGCTGGAGTCAGAACTATTCGGCCACCAGAAAGGTGCCTTCACCGGTGCGATTAACGACCGCGAAGGCCGGTTTGAGATGGCTGAGGGGGGTACGCTTTTTCTGGATGAAATAGGGGACATGAGCCTGCAAATGCAGGTCAAGATTTTGCGTGTACTGCAGGAGCGAACCTTTGAACGGGTAGGGTCAAACAACACCATTACATCCGATGTCCGGATACTGGCTGCCACCCACCGGAACCTTGAGGAGGCAATCAAGGCAGGGGGGTTTCGCGAGGACCTGTTTTACCGACTGAATGTGTTCCCGATTGAAATGCCACCGCTTCGTGACCGGGTCGAAGATATCCCGCTGTTAGTGAATGAGCTGGTACGTCGGATCGAGCATGAGAAGCGTGGCTCTGTCAGGCTGTCCCCAGGCGCGATCTATACCCTTTGCCAGTATAGTTGGCCGGGGAATGTCAGAGAATTGGCGAATCTGGTCGAGCGCTTGGCCATCCTGCACCCCTATGGGGTTGTGGAAGCCACAGATCTTCCTGAAAGGTTCCAGACCGGGGAAGGCGATGTGTCCGAGCAGCTGCTTGATGCGCTTGTCGGTGCGCCAGTGACATCAGAGGACCTGGATCCCCGGTTGCCGCGAGATGGTCTGAACCTGAAGGAGCATCTTGGTTATATGGAAATCAGTTATATTAAACAGGCGTTGACTGACTCCGGGGGGGTTGTTGCACATGCAGCAAAGCGCTTGGGCATGCGGCGGACAACACTGGTCGAAAAACTCAGGAAATACGGGCTGCAAAGACCTGCTTGAAGTCTGTTGAGTCGCTGGGCCGCGATTATTCTTCGTGACACCGGGAACCGGGCAATAATGCATTCAGCATCCTGTCATGTTCAGCAGCTGACTGCAGTACAGTGACAGGTTAAAAAATATATCCAAATAATAAAGGTCGGATGGGGGTCCAGGCTTTATTAACCCAATGGCATTAAATGCATGAGTTTGCCGTGGCCGTTGTGCTGCGAGCAGCTCGGTTGCTAATGTTCTTTTATGCACAGTCACGGGTGACAGGACTTTTGCTGTACTGTCACCTGCACAGAAAAAATAATCGCACAAAAGCATGGCTGAGGAAAAGAAAGATCGAAGGCGCAATTCCGGAGAGCATCATTCAGATGACTTGATTCACTGTACCCTGCCTGAATCCCGGGTGAAGGAGTACAACTATGTGCTGCGTGTTCTGCCTGAAGATCTGGCAATTCTCCAAAAACACCGGGAAGCACTGGTTGCTGGTACCGCCGGATTCGCGGAAGCTTACTACAATTGCCTGTTTGATAATCCGGATATTGCCGAAGTGTTGTATAGCTATGAACGTAACGGTGGCGATGTCGGTTCTCTGGTGCGTGCGGAACTTGCAAACATGCTTGGCAGTATCGTCGCTGTGCCGGAGGATGCCGGTCGGGAAACGGACCTGGTAACGGCGGGGTGTGCATTGCAGGAACACGGATTCAGACCCGTTTGGGTGATTGCCTCCTACAACCTGCTGATTGATTACATTAATGATTTACTACTTGTACTCGATATTTCATCTGCTGATAAACACACTCTCAGGTCGGTCATCGCCCGGCAGCTGCTAAGGGATATGGGCCTCACTATTGAGGGCTTCTGGCTTGCGGTTCACGGTAGTGTTCATCAGGTAATGCGGCACTTGGAGAAGGAACTCGGTACTGTTGATGACTTGCTTTCCGGAATTCCGCACTATGTGTGGAGTGTCGACATAAAGACCAACACAGTCATCTATGCAAATTCATCCCTGCATTCCCTGTATGCCGGCGAACTGGAAGCCCCGCTTCCCTGCCTGCCTGATACCAGTGAAGAAGATCAGCAGAAATTACTTACCGCATGGCAATCTGCCGTCAGTGGCGCTCGTGCTTATGCCGAAGTGCGCATGGTGCTGGCCGGGGGCGAACGCCACTGGTACCGGGTGTCCATGTTTCCGTCTGTGGGGCGCTCGGGACAGGAGCCGGATCTGGTCCACTGTATCCTTGAAGATATCAATCACCTGATCAGCGAGCGCAAGCTGCTTGAACGACTGGCAACGACTGACAAGCTGACGCAATTGCCAAATCGTGCGCTCTGGACCGATCATCTTAATATGGCACTGGCAGCATCAAGGCGCGTACCCGGATCACAGGTAGTCGTAATCTCGCTCGATATCAATCAGTTCAAGATGTACAACGATACGCTCGGTCGTGACGTGGGTGATGTTTTGCTGCGCGATGTGGCGGAGCGGCTTGATTCCATTGTGCGTGAATCCGACTCTCTGGCGCGTCTGGGCGGTGATCACTTTGGGATCCTGCTGCAACCAGTTAACAATGCACGGGTGGCGACAGAGCGGGTCATTACGCAAGTACTGGATTCGTTTGACATGCCGTTCTCATCCCGAGGCAAGCAACTATGTGTCAGCCTGACGATGGGGATTGCCTGCTTTCCTGAAGATGGTACCAATGAAGAAACCCTGCTGACCAATGCGGAAAGTGCCATGCACAGGGCCAAACGCAACGGTTTGCCGTACCAGTATTTTGATCCGCTGAATGATGTCAGCCCGGAAGAGCAATTGCGATATTCGGGGCAGATACGTAGCGCACTTGATAACAACGAGTTCATGCTGCACTACCAGCCACAGGTTGATATACAGACATCACGTATCACGGGCGTCGAGGCGCTGCTGCGCTGGGAACATCCCGTGGAAGGGACAGTCATGCCGCAGCGTATCATTCCGGTTGCCGAGCAGCTCGGAATGATTACACCCATTACCGACTGGGTGTTGGTCACTGCATTAAAACAATGCAAACAATGGATCTATGATGGGATACATATTCCGGTTGCAGTCAATTTTTCAGCTCGCTCATTCCGGAATCCCCGGCTGCTGGAAAAAATCCAGTGGGCCCTGAAGGTGGCAGAGGTGGGCGGTGAGTACCTGGAGATAGAGATCACCGAGGCGACCCTCATGCAGGATCTTGATCGTGCCACGGATGTATTGAATCGTCTCAGTGATACCGGGGTCACCATTGCCATTGATGATTTTGGCACCGGTTATTCTTCGCTTTCCTACCTCAAACAACTGCCCATCCATACACTCAAGATTGATCAGTCCTTCATTATGGATGTGGCATTTGACCAGCAGGATGTTGCCATCGTTCGTTCGATTATCGAGCTGGGTCATAATCTTGGTTACAAGGTTGTGGCCGAGGGCGTTGAGAACGGCATGGCCTGGGATGTGTTGAACAACCTGGGTTGCGATACGGCCCAGGGTTTTCATATCAGTAAACCGCTTGCGGATCATCATTTCTCCACCTGGTTGACTGCAAGCGGCCGTACGGCCTGAGTGACATGGCGCGTTACGAGGCATTGCCTTGATGGGGACTCGCTGCGTTTCTTTACTCCTCCTGCAATAAAAAAGACGCATCCCGTAATACGGGTAACGCGTATCATACCCGTCAAAACCGGTCCTAAGCCTGCATTTCCAGGTACTTTGTGGTCACCTGATGACGCCTTTTGTTAGTCATTTCTCCGGCGTATCACTTAAATAGTCAAAAGTGTGACGCAGTTCCATTGCTCGTCACTTCCTGGTTCTGTTAAATACATACCCATAATAAACAACAGGATATGGTTATCACTCCGATGTCTCTCCGGTATTTTTAATGTTGGCACGCAAGTTGCTATTAGTTCTGCAGGCTACAACATCAACGCATTGCCAGGAACAGGAAAACATGATCTTTGCACATAAATATCAACGTCACACGGGAAGTGATCTATATGCGGCCCTCTGATATGAAGCTTGGCCAGGAAAAACTCGCCTCGTCCAGGATGTTAGCGCCACCGGTACAGGTGATCGCGATAACCGGCGGCAAAGGCGGAACCGGTAAAACAAATATTGCCGTCAATCTGGCACAGGCACTTGCCAAGGAGGGCAAGCGCATACTGCTGCTGGATGCAGATCTTGGTATGGCGAATGTTGATGTCTTGCTGGGACTTGAACCCGAACATACCTTGTATGACGTGATATGCGGCAAGTGCCGGCTTGAAGATATCCTGCTGACAGGTGGAAACAACCTGATGGTCATTCCTGCTGCTTCCGGCATCAGGCAACTCGCTGTCATGAGCCGACAGGAATGTGCCGGACTGGTACGGGCATTCAGCGACCTTAAAGACCCGATTGATACACTCATTGTCGACACCGCAACCGGTATCACGGAGAGCGCTGCCAGTTTTTGCCAGGCAGCCAATGAAATCCTGGTGGTTACCTGCAATGAACCAACTTCCATACGTGACAGCATCTCGCAGCTGAGACTGTATTATTCTGAATACGGCATTACTCGTTTTCGTATTCTCGCCAACATGGTGAACTCGGCAAGTGAGGCACACGCTTTGTTTCAGGATGTCATGGCACATGTCGCAGACAACCACAGTCTGCAGATTTCATACGCAGGCTACATCCCGTCTGATGAGAACGTGCGGAAGGCTGTGCATGCTCACCAGGCGGTAGTGAATGCTTTCCCGCGCAGTCCCGCTTCTGTGGCTGTAAAAAAACTGGCCAGACGCGTTATGGAGTGGCCCCGGCCGGTGCGGGCGGGCGGACATGTTGAATTCTTTGTTGAAAGGTTGATTGATAATGAAAATATGGGAATGGAGGTGATGATATGAAAAACAATGCAGTCAAGATAGTCGTAGATCACAAGACAAGCAACGAACTGGTCGTGTTGCACGAACCACTGGTAAAGCGCATTGCGTATCACCTGATGAGCCGTTTACCGGCCAGTGTTCAGGCAGATGACCTGATACAGGCAGGGATGATCGGTCTCATCGAGGCATCCAGAAAGTTTGATCCTGAACAGGGTGCAAGCTTCGAGACCTATGCTGGTATCCGTATTCGCGGTGCCATGCTTGATGAGATCCGCCGCACTGACTGGACGCCCCGATCTGTACACAGAAAGGCGCGTGAAGTCGCTGAGGCGGTAAGAAAAATCGAGAATGAAAAAGGCCGCGACGCTCGTGATGTCGAGGTTGCAGAAGCCATGGGACTGGGTCTTCCTGAATACCACAAGATTCTGCAGGACGCGACGGGATGCCGCATTTTCAGTTTTGAGGATCCTGGCACACTCGGTGAGGAAGGCTTTCCACAAGCTGCGCGCCAGCCGAACCAGCCGCTTGATAATTTGCAAAACAACGACTTCAAAAAGGGCCTTGCCGATGCCATCAAGGGCTTGCCCGAGCGTGAACGTCTGGTGATGGCACTCTATTATGACGAAGAGCTGAACCTGCGTGAGATTGGTGACATTCTGGGTGTCAGTGAGTCCAGGGTATGTCAGATACACGGCCAGGCACTGATTCGCCTGCGCGCGCGCATGGAAAACTGGTTAACTGACTGAGCTTAATATGGCCTCTTCATGGCGACATACGCATGACCAGGGTCAAGATCCCTTGCGGTGGTATTCCCGGCGGGACGGCGTGGTCCGCGGACCATTTACAGCAGAGGATATTACCCGCTATCTATTGCTTGGTCGCATTCATCTTGATGATGACTTGAGTACGGACGCAACCATATGGTCGCCGGCAAACTCTTTTGCTGACATGTTGCCGCCCGAGGTAACAAGCCTGACAAGCTGGGGTGATTACCAGAAACTGGTTGAGGCACGCATGCAGGTAGATGAGCGCAAGTCCGAGCGTCGCTGCCAGCGGTGCCAGAAGCGTGGAAATTACCATCCCGAGAGGCGTCACAGCAAGGATCGACGCCGTGAGGATGATAACGGGCTGCTGCGACAGTATCTCTATAAGGACAGTGACCGGCAATCGGCACTCAGACCCCTGATACTAACCCTGCTGCTGGCTACCGTGTTGTATGCCTGGTTGTATCCCGCTCAGCGGTAACATTTAGCGTTTGTCTTTTCGGGTATCCGCGGATAATTATTGTGCTCACCGGGCCGCGTGTGAAACATCCTGCAGGCTAGCCTGCAATGCCATTCATTGGTGTACCTTTTTCGATATCCTTCACAGCAGCGGAGAACGATTCGGTTGAGTAACGCCAGACAGCTATGCTGTCAGACC
>Ga0316193_10000946_pt1 | contig 18905 bp, 13 predicted proteins | sample MerIslsedime2_MG_FD_207735 | JGI IMG/M metagenome (GOLD analysis project Ga0316193, IMG submission 207735) | Coastal sediment microbial communities from Maine, United States - Merrow Island sediment 2 | ecosystem: Environmental > Aquatic > Marine > Coastal > Sediment | place: USA: Maine... | reverse complement strand
GGATGAAAAAAACGAAAATAGTCTCTATCGCAAACGTTGGTTCGAGTATTGCGAGGCAAGATCAGAAACAGTCGAGTCTGCGAATTGAACGACCGGTTGAATCCGCAATGAAAGCAGACGTTCATTTATTCGGGTTAGCCTGCTACTTATTGGGATTGATTAAAAACTTCTCGCCGGTTTTTTTGGCGTTGTACTTTAAGATAGTGGCTGGGTCCATCGCTTCACCCAAACTCAACACATCCGAAAAATCTGTTGCAAAGGTGGTTCGTATTTCATCCGCGACACGTTTGTGTAATTCGCCCACGCGCAGTGGAGTGACCTTGCTCAGGAATTGCATCAATAGAAAGCCACCAACCCCCCAGGACATGCCATAGGCGCGGTTCAAAACTGTAGGAGAGATGTCCAAAGCACCATAGATATAAACTTGCTTGTACGTCGGTGAACCGTAGGTATTAAATCCAACCGCATCTTTACTGCCGTTGTATTCCATTGCTGTAAGAATATCGCTGGCGAGTTCGCCGCCACCAATTGCGTCAAACGCAAGCGTGGCACCCGTTTCTCCTATCGCTGCGGTGAGGTCGGTTCTATAAGAGTCACTGGAGGAATTAACGACATGGGTCGCACCGATGCTCTTAAGTATCTCAACTTGCTCATCTTTGCGAACAATATTTACCAGGGGAACGCCTTCTGCCAGGCAAATCTTCACCAGCATTTGACCAAGGCTTGATGCCGCCGCTGTGTGCACAAGTGCGGTATGGTCTTCCATGCGCATGGTATCAACCATGCCTAATGCTGTAAGCGGGTTAACAAACGATGAGGCTGCTTCTGCGGCCGTAGTGCCTTTGCGATGGGCAAGACACATCTGCGCCGGCACACAGCAGTATTGCGCATAGCAAGCACCGGACAACACGCCGACCGTCTTGCCAAGCAGTGCTTGTGCGGCCGGGCTATCGCCAGCTGCAACGACGGTTCCCGCACCTTCGTTGCCAACCGGCAAAGTCATATCCAAACGAGACTTCATCCGCGGCAAAATGGCAGGGTGAACAGGCGCTGTTAGCATTTTCCCATCATCAGATAAGGTGGCTGATCTCAAATCAGCAGGACCAAACATTGGCCACATATCTGAAGGGTTAATCGGCGCCGCTTCCATCTTGACAACCACCTCATGTGACTTTGGTACCGGGATGTCGACATCCACCAATGAAAACTCTAACTGGCCTGCCGAAGTGATGTTTGAAAAAAGCTGTTGCGAGGTGCTCATGCAGGCGATCCTTATCAGTGCTTCTGCTGTGTGTGTTTTTGGCCGTTCAGTCTAACACCCGGGCGTATCGACGACGTGGTGGACTTTCGCACTTGTCGTTTGTATCGGATGATCGTCAAGTGGCTCATGTTGTTAGGCCATAGGAACAAACAACGGGCGAGGCATTGTGAAACCAGAAACAATGATTCGGTTTTTGCGTATTGTTCCGTTGATGCCAACCAAGTATCTATAGTACTTGGCGGAAATAGAGGTTCGCAGCGCGCTCGATTTCCAAAAACATTGCAACCGCCAAAGTAGGTTCATAAACCTTTTCTGTTCCTTTGAAAGATCTGGGGAGATAACGGTGAAGTGGCATGTTCTGCGCCCATTATGGGTTGCAATCGGCTTGGTCGGTCTGATACTCGTTTCCCGACAGTTTCTTGTTCCCGATGACTTCGGAGTTCATGGAAGGAACTTCACTTATGGCTATCATCGGCTGAGCAATATTCAAGAATGGAAAGACTTCCCCGTGAAGTATCGCGGAAGAGAATCCTGTGTTGAATGCCATGAAGAAAACGTAATTAAGCTCAATGCTTCGACCCATGAGCCTGTCGAATGCGAAAACTGTCACGGCCCATCTGTAAACCACCCGGATGACGAAGAGTATCTACCTCTAGACACGACCAGAGAGCTTTGTCTCCGATGTCACGCCTGGCTCGAATATCCCAACAGTGCGCGTGGCGAACTGGTCAGTATCGAAGACAGGAGGCACAAACGGCGCAAAGAATGTATCGAGTGCCATAACCCGCACGACCCCACGGAGGAAGTGGAATGACTTGTTCTAGAAGGGACTTCCTGAAAAATACAGTGAGCGGTTCGGTTGCTTCCGTGTTGCCGCTGAGTGCGTTTAGCTTTCTGAGTCAGGCGGAAGCCAGTGCAGCTCTTGCTGAAACGAAAGTACGGTGGGCATTCCTGGTAGACACGATGAAATGCGTCGGTTGCGGGCTGTGCGTCAAGGCCTGCAAGAACGAAAACGAGATACCCTACGATGCAGCGGTCACGCGTACCTGGGTCGAACGCTATGTAGTGACGAAGGATGGCGAAACTCATATTGATTCACCGATGGGCGGACGAGACGGCTTCATAGACGACAAGATCCGGGATGAGGAAATTGATCCAGAGGACATCGCGAAGGCGTTCTTCGTACCCAAGCTCTGTAATCAATGTGAAAATCCTGCTTGCGTTCAGGTGTGCCCGGTCGGCGCGACATATCAGACCAACGATGGTGTTGTATTGATCGACAGAGATTGGTGCATTGGCTGTGGGTACTGCATTATGGCCTGCCCATACGGTGTCCGTTTCTTTCATCCAGAAGCCAAAGTCGCAGACAAATGCAACTTCTGCTATCACCGAATCAGCCAGGGCATGCAGCCGGCATGCGTCGAATGTTGTTCCTTTGGAGCCAGGCGAATAGCCAATCTAAAGGACCCGGATGATCCGGTAGCCAATATTATCAGGACCGAAAGAGTTGCGGTGCTTAAAGACGAGTATGGCACCAAGCCGCACGTTTTTTATCTGGGCCTAGACGCCAGTGTGAGGTGATCTGATGCTTGATGAACCTATCGTTCACGGAATTGAGTGGACTGTAAAAGAGCTTTTCGTTTATCCCAACGAATTCATTTACTGGAGTATCCAGATCGTCATGTATCCGTACATGACTGGTCTTGTGGCCGGCGCGTTTGTGCTGTCATCTCTGTATCATGTCTTTGGTCAAAAGGATCTCAAGGAAATAGCGCAGTTTTCCCTCGTATTTTCGTTGGCATTGCTGCCCGTTGCAGCGATGCCGTTGCTGCTTCATTTGCAGCAGCCAACACGGGCAATGGAGCCATTGCTCACGCCGCACTTCACTTCGGCAATCGCGGCTTTCGGCATCGTTTTCACTACGTACGCTTTGATCGTTCTTAGCGAAATCTGGTTCGTTTATAGAAAGTACTTCGTCGAGCAGGTTCACGCGCTCAAAGGAAAGGCCGGATTATCGAATGCGATGACACGAACGGTGTATCGCGTCTTAACAATTGGTGCCTACGATGTCAGTGATGGCGCGATACGAATCGACAAGAAGGCAGCTACCATTCTTGCGGCAATAGGTATTCCGGTCGCTTGTTTCCTCCATGGTTATGCTGGATTCATTTTTGGTTCGGTCAAGGCAAACGCATTGTGGATGTCACCGTTGATGCCGGTTATTTTCATTATGTCTGCCGTTGTTTCGGGCATCGCTCTTTGCATGCTGACCTACATCGTGATCATGGAATGGAAGGCTTTTTGGCGCAGACGCGGCGGCGGTGCTGAGGAGGCTGGTGAAATCAAAGGTGCGGAGGTGGAAGTCATCAGCAAGGCAGCGCGATATCTAATCGGATTCCTTGTCGCCGCGATCAGCCTGGAAATGCTCGATCTGATCTTTCGTGGTTACACTGCCATGAAGTCATGGGACATTCTGCGATCGGTTATGTACGGCAAGGATTTCATGAATATCTTCGTGCTGCAGTACACCTTGGGCAACCTGGTGCCGTTCGTTCTTCTGATCCTGCCGCGGCGAACCTTGCTGCGTACAGTTATAGCTCTGTGTCTGGTTCTGTTCGGTGTGTTCATGATGCGGTGGAATGTCGTGATCGGGGGGCAGGCTTTTTCACTGTCGTTCTCCGGCTATATGCATTACGAGATACCGATAATTCCGCACAGCCTTGAGACTTTCAAAGAAGGTGTGTTCGGGGCGCTGACGGTGATAGCGACACCTTTCTTGCTGTTCTGGATTATCAACAAGTTCGTACCCTCTCTGCGGAAGGATACAGAAGGTATTTAGGTCATGGAAAATGATTCTGCCGAGTTGGAATTACGCCTGGCAGCCATTGAACAGCGATTGAGGGTCCTCGAAGGCACGCGGCCGGGCGTGCCTGTTGCCGGACTGGATGACCAGACCGCGGAACTCGATTCAAAAATCATTTCCAGTGCCCCGACCCATATCGGAAAAGTCCTGCTTATTTTTGGTGGCGCATTTCTCCTGCGTGCGATTACAGAGGAGAAAATCGTTCCGACGGCAATCGGAATCACTATCGGCACCATATATGCGGTCTTTTGGCTACTAATGGCATTTCGAACCGGGCGCAATCCGGATCGGCGTCTGAACGCGCTGTTCTACGGTGCGTCATCAGTTTTTCTGGCGTTACCGCTATTCGTTGAGGCGACGACCCGCTTCGAATTGCTGTCCGGACGCCAGGGCATTGTTGCTCTGACGTTATTCTGTGCCCTGGCAATCTGGGTTGCTGTCAAATTAAACCTGAAGAGTCTTTGTTGGGTAGTAACGGCTGGAAGTATCGCGACAGCGCTGGTCGTTCTCAATACCTCCCACAGTGCTGTTGAAACATCGCTATTTCTGATACTGCTCGGACTCGGTTCAATGTGGGCCGTTTATCGGCAAGACTGGCATGGCGTGCAGTGGCTCGGTGCGTTTGGCGCAAATGCCGGAGTCGCCGTACTGGCTTTGCTCAGCGCCAGTGACCGTTGGTCAGTGCAGGTGCTTACACCATTCATTATGTCTGCTGTGTTGCTCGCCGCTTACCTGGGGAGCTTCGCCATTCGGACGCACCTTCGGGGGAGAGACGTTGGGATATTCGAGACCGTTCAGGGAATGCTGGTCATCGGTATCTCTTTCCTTACTGCTGTCATCGCGCTGTACGCCGGGCGCGATATTCTCGCTGATGCCGGATTGATGAGTCTCGTTTTGTGTGGCTGTGCTTACGCCATGGCGTTTACACCGAAGACTCGCGCTGTTCGCGGACGCAATTTCTTCTTCTATTCCACGATGGGACTGATTTTGGTCGTGGCGGGCAGCGCCCTGGTCGTGTCGCCCGGCAAAGCCGCAGCGGCCTGGTCGTTGATGGCTTTGGGCATGGCCTGGTTTAGTGGCCGATATGGCCGGGTCGCGCTGAGTTTGCAGTGCACATTCTTGCTGCTGGCGGCGGGATTTGGGTCCGGAATCCTGGTAACGGGAATTCATGCGCTGGTGGGTGATGTTTCCACCGAATGGCCGGCACTGGTTCCATGGCACGTGGTTATCGCTCTGACGACGGTCGCCTGTCTCTTTATTCCAGTAGCGCAACGCTCTGATCGATGGGGCGTCCTGGCAGGTTTGCCGCAACTGATTGTGCTGGCGCTATCGGTCTGGGAAGTCGGAGGACTCGTGGTGATTGTTTTCGCGCCGCTTTTCGCCGGTGCCGGTGGCGAGCAAATCAACCTGGCTAATCTCGCCGCGCTGCGCACCGCGGTGCTCGCCGCATCGTCAGTAACGCTGGCATTTTCAAGCCGCTACAAGCGATGGCCGGAGGCGCGCTGGCTGGTCTATCCGGTCTTGATTCTGGTCGGATTCAAGCTGCTTTTGGAAGACTTCCCAAACGGCGAGCCGGTGACATTGTTTGTGGCATTTGCTTTGGTTGGCGGCGCTCTGATCTTGGTCGCTAAATTACTGAGTCGCGATTAGCTTCTGGAGTCCGTTTAATAAGATTCAGCTTATTGTCCACCTATCCGATAGCGAACGCCGATGCCAACAACCCAGACGTCGTAGTCGTAGGAGTTTGCGCCCATCGTCAGTACCACCGGAATTGTGTCGGGTGAAACTCCGTCCAGTGCCCAGTCCGCGGTTTCGAAACGTTCGTAGCGGATACCTAGGTTGACATCCATCTTCTCGCTGGCGTTGTAGTTCAGTGACAAGCGCAGCGAGTCCATTGTCGACTCAAGGTCCGGCAAAGGATTATTCGAAACACTCTGACCAGCGAACTGAATCTGTGTTTCACCTTCACTGCGCGTGTAGTCCAGAGTCAGGTCGGTTTTCTCACCGAGACCGGCGATTCTGAATCCGCCACCGTAATGGTCGAACTTATCTTCATGCGTTGCCAACCACTCCGGTCCGGTAAACGACTCGCTGCCGATCTGGTTGGCGTCTATCGAGTCGGAGCCGGCACTAAGGTAAAGCGATCCTGATTCCGATATCGCCCAGCTAAAATCAACATTCAAGCGATTCTCTTCGCCATCCGTCATGCCGAGCTGGGACTTGGAATAGCTGTCCTCCGCCCAGAGGTAAGTAACGCCGATGGAGATCGGTGTCTCTGGCATTGACGCGGACACAGTCATCTCCGCAAACTCGCGATAGCGATAGGCGAGGTTGTACTTGCGCAGCAATGGGTTCTGCCCGTAGCTGGCAGCGATATCGGTATTGTAGGCGTCGATTTCGCGTCGCGACGCGCCGCCACGTATTGAGGCCTCAAGGTAATGAGTCGGCCTCCAGCGAAGTTTGCCCCAGCCAGTGTCTTCGGTTTGATTCGCGACTTCCTGATAGTTGCGATCAACCTCGACACGATCATAGCCACCAGAGACATTGACCGAATCAAGAAGCTTGATCGATGCACTCAAATTCAGTCGTCCGCGTTCGAAAGAGTAGGGGACATTCGCCTCAGTTGCGCTGGTCGGGAACGTATCGGTGATCACAGGCGACCACATCGAAACAGGCGTCTGGTTGTCACGCTCGTCATAGCGATAAGCGATCTTGATGCTGGCGCGTTTGTGAGGGCGTGAAGTGACGGTCACTGCGTAGTTGCCGGTGTCGACCTGGCCGTCCAGTGACGGGCTCGGTAGTGCCAGCACGGGCAGTGTCGGGTTGATCGTGTAGGGCAAGAACGCAGTGTTTTGCTCGCCGCGTCCGAAAGCCGTGGAAAACGCGACCACCGTATTGAAGGTCTCGGCCCGATAAAAGCCTGACAAGGAAAATTGCTGGAAGTCGTTGTCCGGCTCCAGTGCGAGTCGTCCCTGCTCGCCGCCCGGGTCTGCCGTGTACGGGTTGTCCCAGGTCAGCGCGTTGTTGTTATTACGATAGAACGATCCAAAGTAGGCAAGGCCAAGATTGACCGGACCAACTGCGAATCGCATGCCGACGTTTACCTGGTCGGTATAGTCATCAACCGGGCGGGGCAGGAAAGCACTCTGCGTGAATCGTGCGCCGGCCATCACGTTGACACCGTCGCGTTGTTGGCGACTGTAGTCAGCATACAGTTTGATCTTTTGGGTTGGCAGGTATTTCGCACCGAACTCCAGAATTTGTCGGTCCTTCTCGATATTGATCGGTGCAAGTGACGTATCGAGCGCTGTAAAGCCGTCAGTCGTCCCTGCGCTTACCCAGTCTGACGGAAGTGCAAGAACACCCGAATCGCCTGATGAATACACCGTGTCAGTGGTGTCAAACAGGCGGTAGGGCAGTTCTCTGTAGTCCAGCTCCACTTCAAATTTTCCGGGCTTGCCTGCAGCGATATTCAATACCCGGGAGCTTGTTCCGAGATCTTCTGCATACCAGGAAACCTCGGTGCCATTTTTGAGGTAACGCCCGTTTCCACCAAGGTCAAGATACGTGCCTTCTTCATCAAGACCCGTGCCGTTGCCAAAGCGGGCTGCATCATCGCTGACGTACAGCGCGCCTGCGTCGACTTCGGCGCGATAGCCGTCCTCAAATGGACAGTACTCACAAAGCCATTCGCTGGTGTCGACCTGAGCCTGAGCCCCGGCCGGCAGCAATAAAGCGGCAGCAATCGCCGAGTGTAGCGTAGTGTTTTTCTGCTTCATCGCATCAACCTCGATCCGGATGGATGATTAGAGCCATGTGACTGGGTGTGACAGTTCATGCAGTTCTGTCCGAGCATGAACTGCGACGGCATCTCATCGGGCAAGCCGTCGCCATCAGCAGGGATACTTGGGTGGCCGGCTTGTGAGTGGCAGCTTTGGCACAACATCGGGCCGCGCATCGAAAGCATGCCCGGGTGGTTTGATCCGTGCGGGTTGTGACAATTGCCGCAATCTTCGGAGACCGGTGCGTGCTCCCAAAGATACGGGCCACGTTTTTCTGCGTGGCAGTCAAAGCAAGTGTCATTCAGCGTTTGTTGTACGAACTGCAGATCGTTGGTCGCGCCATGATTGCTGTGACAGCTGCTGCAGTCCATTTTGCCCTGGCGTATGGGGTGGGCGTAAGGCTTCAAAGACTGCGTTCGCTGTTGCTGGTGGCAGTCGAAACAGACCTCAGGCTGTGTCGAAGTCACCAGAACCGGATCTTGTGCTGTATGGCTCGTATGGCAATCGGTGCAGGCAATCTCGTTGATGTCGTGGTCGTTGCCGTGCCAGCCGAAACCAGTGTCCGCGGTGTGACAATCCATGCAGAGTCCGTTTTGGGTGTCGACCGGCGTAGGTGAGTCTGCCCCGAAGACAGCGCCCGGTGCGGGGCGCTCCTGGCCGCGGCGTACCCGCCCGGCATGATCCCCGGATGGTCCGTGGCAGGCTTCGCATTGCAATTGGCCGTGACCGAACGGTCCGTTCGGGTCCGTCGGGTTGGCGTGCGGGCCTTTGAAAAGCGCAAGGACCGCGTCATCCTCGTGACACGAGAGGCAGGTATCTGCACCTTCGCGACTGAAGTTGGGGTCGTCCTGACCACCAGCGGGACTGGCGGCCAGGATACAGAACGCCGCTACGGCGATGATGAGTGTAGTCAGCCTCATGGCGTCAATGACCCTTTAGTCTACTGGTTCAGCGGAAAGTCGCGCACATGATGCACGGCTTCAACATCGGCTACGCCACCTGCGCCGTGGCAGAGCGCGCAAGTCTCGACGCCGGATGATAACAGCGTGCTATCGGCCGCTTTCGTCGCCTCGAAATCGCCACCATTTTGCTTCATGTGTTCGGCGGCGAGGGAGCTGACGTGGCAGGCAGAGCAGACCGATGTGTTCGGCGATACTACTGTGTCATCCACCGGCGTTGACAGATCAGCCCCCGCGTCTACGGTCGTTCCGAGTACCACATTCGGGTCAACCGGGTAGTAGGTCCCTTGAGCGTGGCAGCCTTCGCAATTGGCTACCTGTCCCGGAGATTGGAACAGGAAGGTATGGGCTGAGAAACCGTAGCCGCAAACTTCGTAAGGAACACCAGTTTCTCCAGAGGCATGCATCGCATGGATCATGAACTTGAAGTCAATCGATACATCGTCCAGGCCGAGTAAGGTGTCGCATTCATACGGATCCGCCGGCGGCGGTGGTGATTCAACCCGTTTCGCTGCATCCGTTGCATTCGGATTGTGGCAGGTGACGCAGACCTGGGGATTGTCTGTGCGGTTGTTACCGTGCAGTGACAATTCCTTGTGGCAGTTGTCGCAATTAGCAATGTCGACGACTTCGCGTCGCGCCATTGCGTCCACACCGTCGATACCGAAGTACTCGACTACGTTTAACACCGGTATGCGATTAATTGTACCTTCGATATCAACGGCTGGATGGCCGTCAATGGTCACGGCTGCCGTGCCGGCCGCACCCGCCGGAATTGCCTGTCCTGCGGTGACGCTGAATACGCCCGGGCTGCCCACTACAGGCGTTGAGCCTGGCGCACCAAAGCAAGGCAAAGCACTCACTGAGATGGGCTGCGCTGGTGAGGAGCCACTGCCGGTATTCGTGTAATCAACCGTATTCCAGGAAATGCCGACCTGCAGACGGCTGGCACCACCACCGCAGGTGGTGAATTCGGAATCATTGAGAATATCGTAGTACGAACCATCCAGCGGATTGGTGACTGATAGCTGGACGGTCGGCATGGAGCCAACAGCCATATCGGAAACGCCCTCGATGTTGTACTGGAAGCGCTTGCTTTCGATCTGAGTTGGAATTTCATGTGCTTTCGCAACCTGAACATTACCATCAGCAATAGTCGAATCGGGTCCATGACAAAGCAGGCACTGGGTGTCGTCGGTAAGCACCAGACCGAGCGGATGCTCACCGTCCTGGATCATGTAGTCATTGCGGCCGTTCGTGTCATCGCCATCGTCATAGTGGCAGGTACCACAGGCGGCACGATTCGGAACCAGGCGCCAATTGCTTGCCTGTGGAGTATCCGGGTCATTCTCCTGGTGGCAGGTGTCGCAGTTTCTGATGTCCTGAGTCCAGACCAGATCTGACCAATCGTGCACAGTTCCGCCATAACCGACGATTTGATAGTCAGAACGGGCGGAGTGAATATTGTGTACCAGCGCCTTCATATCAACGGTGTTGCCTGTGTCGCCGTCAATAGAGCTGGGGTTGTGGCAGGTAACGCAGTAGTCAACGTCGGTCCTGGGGCCGCCGTGGAATTCGAGGCGGTCGTGGCAGGAGTTACAGGTAGCGTTGTTGACGATCTTGCGCTCGAACAACGGGTCGCCGCCGACCGGCACGAAATCAATGATGCCGTTCGAAGAAATGGGTGCCTGACCGCGGATTTCGATCCCGAGTCGATGCGTTTTTGTGCCGTCGAATTCCGGCCCGGCAGGGTAGGCGCCCAGATCGCTCGCAAAGGTGTACTGATAGGTGCCGTCACCGTTGTCCACGAACGTGCCCGAAGATCCCCGTTCTGCGTCGGCCTGCGCATCGGCGATTCCGCCACTGGACCTCGTAATGTAGGACTGCCACTCGCTCGAGCCGCCGCCGGTGCCCGGTGAGAGCTGTGCCAGAGTGAAACGGATGTCGCCGGCAGGTAGGGCATTAAGACCCTGCTGAATATCATTGGTCAGCGTGAAGTTGACGACAGGTGCGCCGCCGCCGCTCGAAATCGCAACGCTCGATACGGCGATATTGATGAGGTCGGTTGAATCGATCGGAATGCCGCTGCCCGTTGATGGCCCTGGCGGACCTGCTGGTCCAGCCGGTCCTGGTGCGCCGTCCGTGCCGTCCTGACCGTCGTCGCCACCGCTGCAAGCAACGAGCACCAGACTGAGCAACAAGGGAGTTGCATGTCGAACGAGGGAATTCTTGAAACTTGCCATGATCTATCACCTTGTTATTGGTCGGCGGGAATTTTTCTACTGTACCTTTTTACTTAGATTTCATAGTAGGGGCAAGGTTGAACGGACGATATAGTCGGTCGCCGTTCGCAGGTCGGTAATCATACCTATTTGATCTGGATCAGAACTATCGTAGCCGCCGAGATGGTTTCTGCCAGGCAAAAAAAAGGCCGGGAGATTGCTCTCCCGGCGAATGGTTGATTTCCCTTACTAAGCTTATTCGAACATGCCCATGATATAGGGTCGCCGCGGATGTGTTGCTATGATGCCCCATCTGCTGGTTGTTGCGCGCGTGCCGCCGCGGCGAGACAGCCGGAAATCCAACCCCACCCGAGGCCTTACGCTTATGGTTTGGACCCTGAGTAACAGACTACTTTTTGCAGCCATCTTCATTTCGGGCGCTTCCGCCTTGATCTACCAGCTAATCTGGGTCCGGTTGCTGGGCCTCGTATTCGGGGTCAGCAGTTTCGCTGTCGCCACGGTAGTCGCGGTATTCCTGTTAGGCCTTGGCCTGGGGAGCTATGTATTTGGCCGGTGGTCAGAGCGGGCCCGTGACCCGCTGCGCGTCTACCTCTACGTGGAATTGGGGATTGCCGCGACTTCGCTCATCGCTTACCTCTTGATTGAGGCGGTGCCAGTCTATCGCTATCTCCACGAATACGCCTACAACAACCTCGGCTTCTACGGCCTGTCGTTGGCACGTCTGCTGCTGTCCATGCTTGTCCTGCTGCCCCCGGTCTTCCTCATCGGTGGCACCATGCCGCTGCTCGCCAAGTACTTCCTCCGCGACCCTGCCAACCTGGGCTCCGGCTTCAGCAAGATCTACTACCTCAACACCCTCGGGGCCTCTGCCGGCGCGCTGTTAACCGGCTTTGTGTTCGTGCGGTACTTCGGCGTGATCGGCACGCTGATAATTGCCGTCGGCGGCAACCTGCTGGTCGCCCTGATCATTGCGCTTAGCAAGCGAGGCACAGCAGTAACGCGTCCCGCGACAGGCGAGCAATCACCCTATTCCTACATGCTGGTCTTCCTGTTTCTCACCGGCTTCATCAGCCTGGGTTACGAGATGCTTTGGGTGCGCATTCTCTCGACCTATGGGCTGTCGACCTCCCAGGCGTTCGCGCTCATCCTCGCAGGGTTCCTGCTGGGCTTTTCGGTCGGGGCTTGGGTCGTGGCGCGAAAGGTGGACAGCTGCCGGGATCTCGAGCCCTGGTTCAGCGCGGTGTCCATCGTTACGGCCTTCAGCGGCGCCGTCGTGCTCCTGTTGTTCCGGCAGTTCGAGGCTATTACGATCCTGCTCGCGGACGCCACGCCGATGAGCCAGCTTACGCTCGGAATGGCCCTCGCATTCACCGTGTCTTTCATCCCGGCAGTGTTCATGGGGATCCTGTTCCCGCTCGGTGTGCGCATCTACGCGCACGATGTCGATCGGATTGGTGCCAAGGCCGGGAAAACCTTTTTTTCAAACACTCTCGGCTGCGTGCTGGGCAGCCTGCTGACGGGATTCGTGCTGATCCCCTTTCTGGGCATGTGGAACACCACGCTTCTCCTCATCAACCTCAGTCTGCTCATCGCGGTGGCTTTCCTGCTGCGGGGCCGCCGCCCCGCCAGGGCGCAATGGGTCTCGCTGGTCGTTGTCGCAGCCGTCGCGAACCTTTTGGTGTTCACGGATAGCAAGACGTTCCACGCCGAACTGAAGGGCCGCGACCTGCGCACGGCGACAGAAGGCTTCGATGTCATCTACTATGCCGAGGGTTTGTCGGGGACCGTCACTGCCGTCGAACGGGGCAACTATCGGGGGCTGTTCGTCGATGGCCAGAACGTCTCCGGAACGGATGCCGTGTTGCTTGCCGACTCGAAGATGCTCGCCCACGTGCCCCTGCTGTTAGCCGAGGATCCGCAGGTTGCGCTGACGGTGGGCTACGGCACCGGAACCACTTCGGGGAGCATGCTCTTGTACGATATCGAGGTCCATGCGGTCGAGATCGAGGAGAAGATCATCGAGGCGGCGCCGCTGTTCAGCGAGGTCAACCACGCGTCCTATGCCGACCCTGATCTCAATATCGTGCTGGACGATGCCCGCAACTACATCGCCACAACGGACGAAGAGTTCTCCGTCATCGTTACGGATGTGACCAACCTGAAGTACAAGCGCAACCCCTATCTTTACACCCGGGAATACTTCGAGATCATGCGCGGCGCGCTCAGCGCGGATGGCGTTGCCGCCGCGTGGCTCCCGGTCGGCGGCCTGTCTTTCAACGACCTGCGCACGCTGATTGCTACGTTCGACAGTGTCTTCCCGCACACGACAGCTTGGTATTTCAATCAATTCCCGACCCATTTCATCATCCTCGTGGGCACTCCGGAGCCGACGCGGGTGAACCTGACGGAGTTGAGGGAAAAGATAATGGGCAAGGTAGGGCGCGACCTGCGCAGCCTCAATGTCGACAATGTCTATAAGCTCGCCAGCATGCTGCTTCTGGGTGAGAGCGACATCGACTCGCTGGTGGATGGCGCGCCGATCCACACGGACAACCGCCCGATCCTCGAGTACTCTGACATGGACCTCTACAACGTAACGGACGTTGCGCCGAACCTCGGGCGGCTCATCGAGTTCCAGCAGGAGGACCTGCTCGGGTACTTCGCCGGGAGCGAGCAACAGCTCGCCGAGCTTGAGGAATATTTCGGTCTCTATACCGGAAAGTACCTCGACTACATCCAGTGGTACGAGCAGCAGCACCCCATCGATTGAACAGGCGCAAAAAAAGGCCGGGAGAGCAATCTCCCGGCCTCAGTCTTTTCTCCTAATCGGTGTTGCGGGGTGGGCTCGGAGGCCCGCCCCTGGACCCGATTCTTATTGCCCTGCGTCGATGATCGTCTTGCGACCCTCGGGGAACATCTGCGGATCCCAGCCATTCTGGATCGCATGACCCTTGGTCGCAAAGTCGGCATGGCAAGTGACGCAAGCCGTCGACGTTGTGCCTTGGAGCACATCGTCAATCTGGTTGTTGTAATCGTCCGTGCCACCGACATCGATGGTAGACGCCATCGACTTGGTCTGATCAGGCATGACGGTGAAATCCGCGTCGTGGCAGGCCGTGCACTCGTTCAGGCTCCGCGGGTAGGTCGGTGCTTCGAAGTTGTGGTTTATCGTAGCTTCCGGATCCGAACCGTAGACGACCTGCGGGCCCGTGCCCGGCCAATTCGGCAGATCTGAGGTATCGGGCGCGAAGGCATAGATGCCGCGGCCCCGATAGATCACGTACGGCGGCTGATCGCTCTCACCGGACGAGTGAATGCGATGCAGCATCGTCTTCATCTCGTAGGTCTCGCCGACCTTGCCGTCATAGGCTTCGGACGCATCAACACCCAGGCCCACGCGAACATTCTGCTCGTTGGAGGCCGCGTTGTGGCACATGAGGCACATGTCGACATTGTCGACGCGGTCGCCGCCATGCTGGTAGAGCGAACCCACGTGGCAACCCAGGCATTGCTCGGTGTCGACGACAACGCGGCGATCCACTGCAACGGAGCCATCAGCCACGAGAAAATCGTAGGTCGGCGTCGGGACACGTGCTTCCATGGTCAGGAGAGGATCGACGGCGCTAACAACGAGCGGTTTGCCGCCCATCGCCAGCCTGCCCTTGTCGGCATCGACAGCGTCCACCGGGAGGGTGGTAGTTGCGACGCCGGCCGCGCAGGTCGTGTTGTCGACCGTGAGGTCCACGTTGGAGGGCGCGCCTGGCACGGTGAGCGACGGGCCGAGGATGAAGTCGTCACCCTGGGCGTAGTTGCGGTACATGCTGAGGTCGCCGTCGCCAGCGAAGAACACCGGAGCACCTGCAGCGACGGTGTCGTTGCAAGGATCGACGCCAACGCCGTCGTAGGAGGCTTGCCAGGAGACCGCCAGGTTCGCGCCTTCATCGACAACTTCAACGCCGGTGATCTGCCAGTCGAACTTCGCACCCTCGGTGACGGAGGTGTCGACGCCATCAACGATGAAGCCGTGGCGTGGGGTTTCCCAACCGTTGTGCATTTTGGCCACGGTGTCCCGCGCGATGCCGCCATCCAAGGGATCTTTATGGCAAACCGTGCAGTCAGCCGTTTCCGGGTTCGGAATATCCAGGTGGAACGCCAGGTCGGTGAAATCCCAACCTGCCATCGAGCCGTGGCAGGTGAAGCAGCCTTCGCCCGAGACCGGCATTGCGTTCACCGCGGCCAGCTGCGCGTCTTCGCTATGGCAGACGCTGCAGTTGGTCATGTAGGTCGGGTAGGTTACTTCGACGATCTCGTCATCTCTGCCGAGCCAGATGCTGCTGTGGTATTGGTGGCTCGCATCCCCGAGGCTCAGATATTCGGTGCCGTGGCATACCAGGCATGGTTCGCCGCCGTCCTCCGCCTGGAAGTAGCCGCCGTGGACGCCGATGCCTTCCGGACCGTGGCAGTTGGCGCAGGCCTCTGCGGACACCGCGACGGGTCCAGCAAACGGAGACGCTGGGTAGTCTTGATAGAAATAGACACGCGTCTCTCTGTCCTCGCCAATCGAAACCCGGAACAGGTAGCGATTGTTGACAGCCGCCACGGCAGCGCCGCCGGCGACCTTGATGGTGTAGCTTCCGCCCCCGTTGTCGGTCAGCGTCAGGCTGTCAGAGATGGTGGTCCGCGCCGCCCCGTCGGTCCGATAGCCGCGGTTTATATCGTCGTAGCCCGCGGTCAGGGCGCCGTCGCGTAAAACGTCGAAGGTGACGTCCAGGTCAGCACCATTCACCGCGAAGGCGACGTTGCTGACCGATTCGATCGGCGGCAGCATGTGGGCTGCTGGCGCAGAGGCAAACGCACCATCGTCATGACATACCGCACAGCTTTCGAGAGGCGTCATGGTGGCCGAAGCTCCAGGCGGTCCCTCGGGGCCTTCAGGTCCTGTGTCACCGGTTGCACCGGTCGGGCCCGCTGGTCCAGTATCCCCATCGCATCCCCCAAGCGCGAACGCCATCATGCTCACCAGGAGGATGGACCATGTCCATCGTAAGAATCCGTCGAACCGGTTCATTTCCGTACTCCTTAACTGTTTATTATTTCGCCTTAAGCCTGAAAACCGCTTATGAGAGATCGAGGCGGTTTTCCGGCACTTGGCATAGCGTAGGACCAGTCACTTTTCAGAACACTGACATCCGTCAGTTTTGGTCCCGAAATTCACGGTGGATTCTGCGTATCTGGCGTGGTTGTAGCGTCGGTTTTTACGTACCGGATTTCAGTCGAAATCACAGGGTTCTTAAAATTGACAATTATCAGTTTTGGCTACGTAAAAACCGAGTAGTGACCTAGGCAAGCCGCTATCGACCCTGGCCGGAAAAACCTATACAAATTAAAGTCATAAATCAGAACAGATCAGGGGCCTGGCAATAACCGATGTCGTGTGGAAACCAAAACTGCCCGTTTTTTGAATTTCAAATTGACGGCGATCAATTCTCCGAAGCCGAGTTGCACTGCAATGTTCGCGACGCGCTGCAGGATGTGACTTTCGGTCAGGGCGAGGTTCTTTTCTCGCAAGGACAAACAAGCTCCAGCCTGTTTTCCCTAAGGCAAGGTATGGTGAAGATCTGCTCTCATACGTCCGATGGCCGAGAGCAAATCGTAGGTCTGAGCAGTCCTGGCAGCCTGCTGGTTGGTCTGCAGTCGATCAACGACGCGCGGCACGCTTACACTGCGATCGCTGTTACGCCGGTTCATGCCTGCAAAATTAACCACAGGACCTTGCTTGAACGGGTGCAGGACAGGGGCGATGTCGCTGTTCGACTGATTCAGGCGGCGAATGCTCAGCTGGCCCACAGTCGGGCGCTCATGGAGGTTCTTGGCCACAAATGTGCAGCGGCCAAAATCGCTTCATTTATTTTGATGATGACGCCGAAGTCCGAGCATGGAAATTGCGGGTTCGCGATGCCTTTCTCGCGTGGAGAAATGGCCAGCATCCTGAGCTTGAGCGAAGAAACGGTCTGTCGGTTGATGGCCAATATGAAACGTTCCGGGGCTATCTTCGCGCCGCGAGGCAAAGTTGAGATTCGCGACTGGAACCAATTGCAGACCATTTCGGAAGGCAACAACGTAGCAGACGCAACTAATTAATTGATTGGATCCTTCAGGTTTCGTTAATATCCGCTGTTGTATAGTTCTGTATTGTAATCAGTCCAAATCCTGTTCATCGCGACAAGTACTTATTGTCCGGTATTCAGTCAGAGGATGAAAATGGGGCATCTGCCAGAGGTATTTCAGGGCATTAGGAGATAGCAATGAAAGCGTACAAGTATCTGTTCGTAGCGGCGATGGTTGCCTGTTTTTCAGGCGCAAGCGCATCCGATATCGATTCGATAATGAAAGATTGCAATGGCTGCCACGGTGATAATGGCGTGAGTCAGTGGGGCGATGTGCCGACGATTGCGGGAATTGATGCATTCGGCATTGCAGATGGACTGTTCATGTATCGTGATGAAGAGAGGCCCTGTGCAGAAAGTAAGTATCGTCAGGGCGACACAAGTCGCGCGCCGACGACAATGTGTGCTGTTTCTGCCGATTTGAGCGACGACGACATAGAAGCACTCGGAGATGCTTATTCGAATCTGCCATTCGTTGCTGCGGTTCAGGATTTCGATGCCGCACTGGCCGAGTCCGGAGCGGCTATTCACGAACAGCAATGCGACAGGTGCCATTCAGAAGGTGGTTCAAACGTTGACGATGAAGCTTCAATTCTGGCGGGCCAGTGGATGCCTTATCTTGAAAGTGCTTTCGCCTCTTATGCATCTGGCGATCGCCCCCAGGATAAGAAGATGAAAGAGAAAATGGATGCTTTGAGTGCTGATGACGTTACGGCGTTGATTCACTACTACGCCAGTCAGCAGTGACATCAAGCGATTCAATACACTCCCGCCTTGATGATCTTTTCAAGGCGGTTGATGCTAAAGATACGGAACGATTTCTGGACTTTCTCGTTGATCAGGCGAGCTTTCGTTTCGGCTCAGCTCCACCCGCAAAAGGAAAGGAAGCCATCCGCAACGCTGTGGATGGCTTTTTCTCCACCATAGCGAGTTGTCGACATGTTCTGGCGAGAATCGTTGCCGAGGGGGATGTCATCATTTGCGAGGGTGAAGTTACCTACACTCGCCACGACGCCTCCAAGATCAGCTTTCCGTTTGCGAATTTTTTCGAATTGGATGGCGAGCTAATTTCGGCCTACAAGATCTATATCGACGCCGGGCCCCTATACAACTGATCGATCTCGACCAGCGTTTTACTGCTGCTTCGGAAAACCCGAATAGCAGTTTCGTCTACAGTGGAATATTAGACACTCTGAATCAGTAATGAGTTCGGATAATGACGATGCGTGCGTGTTCCACCAATTACCCCAGCCTCTCATTGATGCTCGTTCTGTTGTTAGTTCTTGCGTCGTTTGCGGCAGCGCAAGAGATCGATTGTGTTGAGTGTCATGAGGACGTTTCTTTTACGTCTACCGCCCACCCTGATCTTGTTTGCCAGGATTGCCACACAAATGTCACAACAGAGCACGAGGGAAACGACCTAGCGCCGCTGACCAACGAAAACAGTTGCGCGGAATGCCATGGCAAAATTCTCCGCACCTTAGGTCGAAGTGCGCATGAAGAAGACGTCCTGTGCATCGATTGCCACAATGGGCCTCACGAAATTACTATGGTCGACGATCTCGGGTCGGCCGTGTCGCCGGTCCGTCAGATCAAACATTGTGGCGGTTGCCACGATACCCCGGCATCG
>Ga0316193_10000945_pt1 | contig 18913 bp, 15 predicted proteins | sample MerIslsedime2_MG_FD_207735 | JGI IMG/M metagenome (GOLD analysis project Ga0316193, IMG submission 207735) | Coastal sediment microbial communities from Maine, United States - Merrow Island sediment 2 | ecosystem: Environmental > Aquatic > Marine > Coastal > Sediment | place: USA: Maine... | reverse complement strand
ACCCCCGAAGAGATCGCCGAGCGTATGGAGTTGCCGCTTGAGAAGGTGCGCCGGGTATTGAAAATCGCCAAGGAGCCGATCAGCCTGGAAACCCCGATTGGTGAGGAAGAAGACTCCTCACTGGGGGACTTCATCGAGGACAAGGGTGTTGTCTCCCCCCTCGAAGCAGTCATCAAGGGCAACCTCTCCGACCAGACGGCCAAGGTCCTCGCGACCCTTACGCCGCGTGAGGAGAGGGTCCTGCGCATGCGTTTCGGGATCGGCGAGAAGTCGGACCATACCCTTGAAGAAGTCGGCCAGGATTTTGCCGTTACCCGTGAGCGGATTCGCCAGATCGAAGCCAAGGCGCTGCGCAAGCTGCGGCATCCGAGCCGCGCCAAGCGACTGAAGAGTTTTATGGAAACCGGTGGTAACAACTAGGCTATGTTTATGTTGTCCATTTGTTGAAAAGAGATGCTGATGTATTGTTTGATCCTTTAGAGAGACCGGGCACTGGAAAGTGATTGACAGAGAAGAATACGCAACCTACACTTTCGGCCTGAACTTTAGCGGGCCCATAGCTCAGTTGGAAGAGCCACCGGCTCATAACCGGTCGGTCCCAGGTTCGAACCCTGGTGGGCCCACCACCCGCCTCAACACCATGATCGATGTTTACTGGTTCAGAGATAGATTTCAAGAGATGTAAGGAGAGTGCAGCCGAAGACCAGGCTGCACTCTTTTTACGTAAGGATGATGGCAAACAAAGGACAACGCATACAGGATCTGCTCGGCCTGATTCACACGCTGTACGATCCCGGCCTGGCGGAAGATTGGGATAATGTCGGGTTGCAGGTCGGTGACCCCGCCGCACCCCTGGCCCGCGTCATGGTGGCACTGGATCCCTCGCTCGGTGCCGTTCAGGCTGCCAGCGATGCCGGAGCCCAGGCCCTGGTCACGCATCATCCCCTGCTGTTCCGCCCGATCAAGCGTCTGACCCCTGATGACGCTGTCGGCCAGGTCCTCTGGACTGCTGTGCATTCAGGTGTCTCGGTGATCAGTGCCCACACCAATCTCGACTGTGCCGAGGATGGGCTCAACAGCTGGCTGGCCCGGCAACTTGACGTGCAGACGACTGTGCCGTTGCAGCCGGTTACAGGAGAATATCTCAAGCTGGTGGTCTTCGTCCCCGCCGGACACGAATCGCAGGTAGCCGAAACCCTTTTCGCTGGTGGTGCAGGCAAGATCGGTGCTTACGATCAATGCTCCTTCCGCAGCCGGGGAGAGGGGACCTTCCGTCCTGACGCGGAGTCGAAGCCTTTTGTCGGCGAACCGGGGAAACTGGAACAGGTTGAGGAAATCCGGCTCGAGACAATCGTTCCGCAACGCAAACTGGCGCGAGTCCTGGAGAAGATGCTGAAAGTGCACCCTTACGAAGAGGTAGCCTATGACCTCTTCCCCCTGCAGAATCAGGTGCCCGGCGCTGGATTGGGTCGGATTGGCAAGTTGGAACATGCGACGACGCTTGCTGCGTTTGCCGCCAGAGTCAAGGATGCCCTCGGTTGTGACCACCTGCGTTTGGCCGGAGTCCAAGATTTGCCGGTGCACAAAGTCGCTCTCTGCGGGGGTGCCGGCGCCGGCCTGCTGCAGACCGCCCATCGCCAGGGAGCTGATGTGCTGGTCACTGGCGATGTTAAATATCACGAGGCCCGACAGGCCGAGGAACTCGGCATCGCCCTGATTGATGCCGGTCACTTTGCCACGGAAAAACTGATGATTGACCTGGTCGCAGACGCATTGCGAAACGCCGCTGGAAAGCGGCACTGGGAGATAGAGTTTGTAACATACACCGGTGAACAGGATCCATTCCGGTTTTATTAAACAACCTCGACCGTCCGTGGGCAGTCGATACAAAGAGATTATTGACAAGGGAGGCGTTTATCGTGCAGAAGCAGTTGCAGTTACTGCGTGACTTGCAGGAGTTGGATACAGAAAAGAAGGTTATTGAGGTCGAACGGCAGACCGGTCTCGATGAGCAGCAGGCCCTCAATGCCGAGCTTGAGCGCCTGCAGGAAATGGTCGACAGCCTCGCCGACGAGATTGGTGCGCTGGAAATCGAGAAAAGTGAGCTGGCCAATGCCATGGCCCTGGAACAGCAGAATGTAGAGCGTTCCGAAGGGCGTCTTCCCCAGATCAAAACGCAGAAAGAATATATTGCGGTGCTCAAGGAAGTGGATACGGCGAAAAAGCTTGCCAAAGAGTTGCAGGATCAGATTGACGCAAAGAATGAGGCGCTCACATCGCTCAGTTCGGAAAAGGCTGAAAAAGATGACGAGTTTGCCCAGGCCAATGAACAGGCGAGCGGGCGTTGTGCCGAAATCGATGCCTCGCTGGTCTCGGTGATCAAGCAACTCGATGAGATGGAGCGCCAACGAAAAGCTTTCCTCCAGGAACTGCCGACGAAGCTGCGTAAGCGGTACGAACTCCTGATGTCGAGGCGCGCCGGTGTGGCCGTTGTCGAGGCCCGTGGTGGTGCCTGCCTGGGTTGCCATATGCACCTCCCGCCGCAGCTGTTCAACAGCCTGTTTGTCATCAAGGAGATTCAGACCTGTCCACACTGCAACCGGCTGCTTTTTGTTACCGCACCGGACTGATAACAGGACACTGTAAGGTGGTTGGAGAAAACCAGGCGATCGCCGCTTGCCGTAGCTTTGTGCGAAAGCAGGGGGAGGAAAGTCCGGGCTCCACAGGGCAGGATGGTCCTTAACGGGGACCGGGGGCGACCCCAGGGAAAGTGCCACAGAGAGTAGACCGCCCGCCAAGGCCTGGCCGTGGCGTGGTAAGGGTGAAAGGGTGAGGCAAGAGCTCACCAGTGCCGGCGGTGACGTCGGCAGCTCGGTAAACCCCATCCGGAGCAAGGCCAAATAGGGGAGTGTTTGAGGACGGCCCGTTCGAGACTCCCGGGTCAGGCTGCTTGAGGCCATCGGCAACGGTGGTCCTAGAGGAATGATCGTCACCACGCCGCGGGCAACTGCTGCGGGGTACAGAACCCGGCTTACGGTTCTCTCCGACCACTTTATTTTCCTGCCTCTTCGCGCAGGATCCGGCGGCACCTGGATATCCCGGTGCCGCTTCTTTCTTGGCCAATAGCGCTTTTTTCTCCGATTGAGTCCAGCTATGACCAGAGAACAAAAGATCATCCTCGCCGATTGGCCCGCGCTGTTGCAAAAACTCAGGGATGAGCTTGTTGCACTCGACGGGGCGGACCGGCAATGGCTCAGAGACAGGCTCGACTCGATTGCTGCAATCCAGTTGAACCTGGACGACCTCTTTCGTCTGGCCGGCGGCGTGCGGGTGTGTGCCGAATGTGATGGCGCCTGTTGCGGCTGTGGCCGACATCACGTAACCTTGACCAATCTGCTGGCCTATCTGCTGGCTGATGATGAGCCCCCTGCTCCCGATCTCGGCAAGACCTGCCCTTACCTCGCTGAGCAAGGCTGCCGCCTGCCGGTCTCCCGCCGTCCATACAACTGCATTACCTTCTTCTGCGAACAGCTGGAGGAAAACCTCTCCGAGCAAAGCCGGCAGCAGCTGCGTTTTATGGACCAGCAGCTACGTCGGGAATACCAGGCTCTTGCAGAGCGCTATCCTGCCGCCAGTCTACGCGGCATCTGGATCGCCCTCGAACGAATCGGCGATGGTGAGATTCTGTCCACGAAACAGTGAACCCGATGCCGGAAGTCATGCTAGAATGTACCCCCAATCCTATCGAAGGGACCACCATGGATATCAGTTTTAAAAAGACCAACGGTCGACTGGATGAGCTTATTGAAGAAATCCTCGCAATGGCCGATGTGCATCACCCGAAAATCATCCGCGAGATGGTGATCAGTGCCCTGAAGACCGGTCAGGAGAATGATTACCTGGCTGACCTGAAGATGCTGCGTGCGACCATGAAGGAAATGCGCTACACCAGCAAGATGTTCGGACCCTCTCGCGAACGCAAGAAGGTGACGATCTTCGGTTCGGCTCGCACCGCGCCGAACGAGGAGAGCTATCAGAAGTGCGTGACTTTCTCCCGGCAGCTCGTTCGTCTCGGTTATATGGTCATTACCGGTGGCGGCCCCGGTATCATGCAGGCGGGCAATGAAGGTGCAGGCGCCGACAATTCCTTCGCGGTTAACATCCGGCTACCCTTTGAGCAGGGCACCAACCCGGTCATGGAAAACAGCGGCCATACCATCACCTACCAGTATTTTTTCAACCGGAAAGTAGCTTTTTTGAAAGAAGCTGACGCGGTGGCACTCTTCCCTGGTGGTTTTGGCACGCTGGATGAGGCCATGGAAACGCTGACCCTGGTACAGACCGGCAAGAACCCGCCTATCCCCCTGGTCCTGATCGATGACGATGACGGCAGCTACTGGGAGCCCTGGCTTGATTTTATCAAGAAGGTCATGTTGAAGCGCGGTGTGATCTCCGGAGAGGATTTCAGCCTCTTCACGATCACTCGGGATCCTTTCGAGGCGGCACAGATCATCGATGATTTTTACCGGAACTATCATTCCAGCAGGTGGGTGGGGCCAACCTACGTTATCCGCCTTAACAAGCTGCTGAGCGCAGAGAACCTTGCGGTGCTTGAAGAGGAATTCAGCGAAATCATCGAGCCCGGAAGTCACCTTCAGATGACCACGGCCCTGCCGGAAGAACAGGACCAGCCCGACCTTGTTGACCTGCCACGCCTGGTCTTCCAGTTCAATCGGCGTAATTACGGCCTGCTCAAGGCGTTCCTGCGCAGACTGAATTCCTTTTAGAGAATGACGCCTTGAGGTAGACAGGCCCGAACGTTATGAATGGCGTTTCCTGTTGACCTTTTTCGCCGGCGGCCACTCTGGCGACAGGCTGATCAAGGTCGGTCTCCTCGCCGGCGAAGGTTGTTCATGGCCTTCAATAGCCTGTCAGAACCAGTTTGCTGCTCTCGTGAGTCATGTCATGACCATCGACCGGTACACAGGTGACACACACTTGTAGTGATTTTTGTGACTCGATCAGGTAACAGCCCCTGACCAACGTCCTCCGGGAGCACTTGTCGCATCTGCCTGGCCACAACGGTCTCAGTAATCTAAGTATCTTAGGTCTCCTGGTTGCGGAAAGCCCCTCTCTAGATAAAGGGATTTATTACAATCATCGTGTCCGCCGAGTGTTGCTGCCTGCCTCTCGTTTTTCCCTGTCGCAGAAAGCTGGGTTGCAATTTTTTTTTTTGCGGTTATAATAAAACACCGTTTTCATCATACCGAAATTGTTGGTTTTTTTAGATCTGGTTGCTTGCAGCCAGGAGCATTCTGGCCTGAACTGGCCACAAACCATCCGGTTTTGTTCACCGGAACCTGAGGGAGGAAGTTTATGAAAAGATTTGCAGTGATGATGTTGACCGCCGTTTTTGTTTTCATCGGTCTGGCCGATGCCCTGGCTACCGAGTATGTAACGATTGGTACGGGTGGCGTTACCGGTGTGTACTACCCAACCGGTGGTGCAATCTGCCGTCTGGTCAATAAAACCCGCAAGGAGCACGGTATCCGCTGTTCCGTCGAGAGCACCGGTGGCTCGGTTTACAACCTGAACACCATCAGGGCCGGTGAGCTTGACATGGGCGTTGCCCAGTCCGACTGGCAATATCATGCCTTTTATGGCACCAGCAAGTTCGAAGAGCAGGGCCCCAACAAGGATCTGCGCGCAGTATTTTCCGTTCATCCCGAGCCTTTCACCGTTGTTGCCCGCAAAGATTCCGGCGTCACGGATTTCATACAGCTGAAAGGTAAGCGCGTTAATATTGGTAACCCGGGCTCGGGTCAACGCGGAACGATGGAAGTCCTCATGGGCGCCCTAGGCTGGACCAATGATGATTTCAAGCTGGCCTCAGAATTGAAATCTTCCGAGCAATCCAAAGCCCTGTGTGACAATAAAATTGACGCCATCGTCTTCACCGTTGGTCACCCTAGTGGTTCTATTAAAGAGGCCACCACCTCCTGTGATTCAGTGATGGTCAGCGTGACTGGTACACAAGTCGACAAGCTGGTTGCTGACAACGATTACTATCGCACCGCAACCATCCCGGGCGGCATGTATCGTGGTACCGATACCGACACCAAGACGTTTGGAGTAGGTGCAACGTTTGTCTCTTCATCCAAAGTTCCGAATGAAGTTATCTACCAGGTTGTTAAAGCTGTCTTCGAGAACTTTGATGAGTTCAAAAAGCTTCATCCGGCATTTGCTAACCTGAAGCCAGAGGAAATGATCCAAGATGGTCTTTCTGCTCCTCTGCACGATGGCGCTGTCAAGTACTACAAAGAAGCAGGTATGATGTAACTTTGCTGATGTTATGCTGAAAAAGTGCACCGTTGCGGCGGTGCACTTTTTTTTCAAGACGATCTTTATTCGTAACACCAAAGGGTTATTGCCATGACCGAAGCCAATGAGGCAACCAAGACTGAAGAAGAACTCGCGGAGATGATAGCAGAAACCGAGTCTGGTGCTCGAAACCCGACCGGAGCATTTCCTAAGAAAGTCCTGTTTTTTGTCCCGCTCATCTGGACAATGTTTCAGCTCTGGTATGCCTCTCCGCTGCCCTTTCTCTTTAACTTCTTTGTTATCAATGATACAGAGGCACGGGCAATCCACCTGGCTTTTGCAGTTTTCCTCGCTTTCACAGCTTTCCCGACCTTTAAAAAATCTCCGACAAAGTATATCCCGGTTCAGGACTGGATCCTTGGCCTGTTCGGTGCTTTCTGTTCGGCTTATCTATATCTCTTTTATGCGGCACTCGCGGATCGTCCAGGCTTGCCAACCCAGATGGACTTGATTGTTTCGGTTGCCGGTATGATTCTGTTGCTTGAGGCGACTCGTCGTGCTTTGGGCCCACCACTCATGGTCGTGGCTACAATTTTTGTTACCTACACCTTTGGCGGTCAGTTTATGCCGGAGGTCATTGCCCACAAGGGTGCCAGCCTGGTTAAAGGAATGTCCCATTACTGGCTGGGGACAGAAGGGGTTTTCGGTGTGGCCCTGGGGGTCTCGACCGGTATGGTTTTCATGTTCGTGCTGTTTGGCGCGATGCTTGAATCCGCAGGTGCTGGTAACTATTTTATCCGCACCTCTTTCGCCGCCCTCGGCCATCTGAAAGGTGGTCCGGCAAAAGCTGCCGTGGTCTCTTCCGGTTTAACCGGCCTGGTGTCCGGATCTTCCATTGCCAACGTGGTGACCACCGGCACCTTTACTATCCCGTTGATGAAGAAAGTAGGCTTCAGCTCGGAAAAAGCCGGCGCGATTGAGGTCGCCTGTTCGACAAATGGACAACTGATGCCCCCGGTTATGGGCGCGGCAGCCTTCCTGATGGTTGAATATGTCGGCATTACCTATATTGAAGTCATCAAGCATGCTTTCCTTCCCGCGGTCATCTCCTATATCGCCCTGGTTTATATTGTTCATCTTGAATCCTGTAAAATGGGCCTGGAGGGGATGAAAAAGACCATTACCAACACCTTGGCGCAGCGAATGCAATCTTTCGTTTTTGCCCTTCTCTTGATGATCGTTCTTACGGCAGTAACTTATTACGGCTTAGGCTGGATCAAGGGTGTTGCTGGTGAAGCAACCATCTACATTGTTTCGGTGCTGCTGGCGGTTGCTTATATGTTCCTGCTTTGGTTTGCCTGCAAGGTTCCCGAATTGGAGCAAACCACCGAAATCAAGGAACTTCCTCATCTCGGACAAACCGCACAGGCCGGATATTATTTCCTTCTGCCGGTTGTTGTGCTGATGTGGTGTCTGACGGTGGAAAGGCTGTCTCCGTCACTGTCCGCTTTCTGGGCAACAGTGCTGATGATCGTTATCCTCCTGACCCAGCGACCTCTGAAAGGTGTCTTCCGCAAAATGCAGGGCGAAGAGTTTGCATTCAAAGAAGGGATTAATGACCTGATTCACGGCAGTGTTGCCGGTGCCCGCAACATGATTGGTATCGGTGTCGCAACGGCTGCCGCAGGGATCATAGTCGGTACCGTAACCCTGACCGGTATCGGTCTGGTTATGACCGAGTTCGTTGAGTTTATTTCCGGTGGCAACCTGATGCTGATCCTGTTTTTCACGGCAATTATCAGCCTGATTCTCGGTATGGGTTTGCCGACCACAGCGAACTACATTGTGGTATCAACCCTGATGGCTCCAGTTATAGTCAGTCTGGCCGCCCAGAATGGCCTGATCGTTCCGTTGATTGCCGCTCACCTGTTCGTTTTCTATTTTGGCATTCTCGCAGATGATACGCCGCCTGTTGGGCTGGCGGCTTTTGCCGCCGCGGGGATATCAGGTGGTGATCCGATCAAGACGGGTATTCAGGGGTTTATCTACGATATCCGCACAGCAGTTCTGCCCTTTATGTTTATTTTCAACACCCAGTTGCTGATGATCGGAATTGATCACTGGTATCACCTGATTCTGGTTGTTGTTGGGGCAATCCTTGCCATGCTTGCTTTTGCGGCCGGTACGCAGGGCTTTTTCCTGGTTAAAAGCCGGATCTGGGAGACCGCAGCCTTGCTGCTGGTTGCATTGATTCTGTTCCGACCGGGAATCGTCTGGGACAAGTTTTACCCCCCTCTGCACGAAGAGTCTCCAACTCGACTTGTGGAATGGGTTGAAGATATGGACCCCGGTGCCGCGCTCAGGATTAAGCTTAAGGGTGAAAAGACGAGTGGCAAACCCTTTACCAAGACCATTATGTTGACGATGGGGGATGAAGCGACTGGTTCTGAGAAGTTGGCTGGTGCTGGTTTCGAAATCCGCGATGAAGAAGGCAAGATATTCATCGACAATGTTGTGTTTTCCAGCGCTGCGGAAAAGGCTGGGATTGACTTTGATCAGGAAATCCTGACTCTTCAGATCCCCACTCATCGTCTTCCGAAAGAATTGATGTATATCCCGGCAGGGGCGCTTTATCTCCTGGTGTGGTTAATTCAGAACCGCAGAAGAAAGCAGCAACAACCTGCTGTTGTCACATGATCCGTTCAAAGGATGAAAATCCACCTGCACATCTTAAGTAGTATGCTTATGGTGTGCTGGTGACTTGTGTTACGGGTTAATGAAAAAAGGGAGGTCGCTATGGTTTTCAAACTTAAAAAGATTCTCGTTGCTAAAGATTTGAGTAAAGAATCTTCTCACGTGGTTCGCTATGCCTTGGAGTTGGGCCGCAGATTTCACGCACAGGTTTATGTGCTGCACGTCATGCCGACGGTCGATGCCTCAGTTTTGAATATGGTGGCCCTGACCATGGGTGCGGATAAACTGGCAAACTTCAATGCAAAAAACGAAGCAGAGCTGGCTGATAAAACACGCGAGCAGTTGCATAACATCATTGCGAGTGAAACTGAATTGATGGAGGAAGAAATTGCTCATCCTCCGAAGGTAGAGGTTCATCATGGTGATGCGGCCCCGGTGATACTCAGCGTAGCTGATCGTCTGGATGTCGATATGATTATTCTTGGAAGCCATAGCAAGGGTAAGTTGCATTACGCATTCCTGGGCAGTGTTGCAGAAAAGATTTTGCGCAAAACTCACCGGACTATTACGATTGTTCCCCCCGTAAGTAGCTGATTGTTTGCATGAAATAAGATTGTGAAAAAACCGCCTCTGTTTTCTGCGGGGGCGGACTTTAGATGTCACCCCGCTGCCTGTAAGCTGAACCCGTTGTTTACTGTGGATTTGGTTTAAGGATAGGGACCTCTCGTATCATGAACTATGACAGTTGGTTGCTTTTCACTTCAATTGCACTCATCGCAACGATTACTCCGGGTCCGGCAATACTCCTTGTATCAACCCACAGTGTCAGCTATGGCACAAAGTATTCCATTGCCACCATGGTCGGTAATGTGACTGGACTGTTTATTATGTCACTGTTGTCCGTAATGGGACTGAGTGCCATCATTCTTCACTCTGCGCCGGTTTTCTTCCTGGTCAAGGTGGTTGGTGCCGGCTACCTGATCTTTTTAGGTGTGAAACTTTGGAGGCAGGGCTTTGGCGTGGAGGCAATCCGGTCAGCAGCAGAAGGTGGCGATCAACCACGACCAAGAATCATGAAACTTTACTTCAACGGTTTGCTTGTGGCACTCAGCAACCCCAAGGCGATTGCTTTCACTACAGCACTTTTCCCGCAGTTTATCCATCCAGAGCAGTCAATGGCACAACAGTTTTTTATTCTGATTGCCACTTTTATGTTTCTGTCATTTGTCTGTCTTCTGGCTTATGCTGTTATGGCTGCAGAGACGAAGAATCGTTCCACACGGATTAAACTGCCTGGTGTGATGAGTAAGGTTTTTGGCGGTGCATTTGTCGGTTCCGGTGTCTTTCTCGCCACAGCGACGCAGAAGTAATCAACTGTTCAAGTTGGTGCTTATTGAGAGCTTTGTTGTGGGCGATCGGAAAAAGTTTTTACAAGCAAGCAGGGCCCCTTCTAGGGTCCTGCTTGCCTTTATCCTCTTTGTCTCGCGTCCTCTGAAGTCATATAGATAGATATTTACGATGTTCCAGCGGCGTGACGTGGGTGCGGTGTTCTTCCCAGTCAGCCATTTTAAGACTGAGATAGTTATTGAAAATCGATACCCCTAGTAACTCTTTGAGGAAGTCACTCTTCTCGGCTTCCATGAGGGCTTCAAAGATGTCCTTGGGAATAAAGCTTTTGTCGTAGATACGTTTGCGGCGGGTCTTCTGGTAGGAGCTGCCAGAATCCGGGTTGCCACATTCAAGTTCATCTTCAAGGCCTTTCAGGCCCATCGCGATCAAGGTTGCAAGCTGCAGGTAGACGTTGCCCGTAGCATCTGGGCAACGCAACTCAAGCCTGGTTGCCTTGGGATTTATGGCGTGCGGAATTCGGACCATAGAACTACGATTTTTCAGGCCCCAACCTCTAATAATTGGTGCTTCACGATCCATGATGTAAGCCTTGTAGGAGTTCAGTGTCGAGGCCATGATGATTGATGTTTCACGGGCATACTTGAGAATGCCACCGATAAAGTGCCGCATCTTTGTGCTGAGATGATACTCCGCATTGCTATCATAAAAGAGATTGTTGCCATCCAGATCTGTCATCGATGTGTGGATATGAAAGGCATTACGGTTCATGTTGTTGAAAGGCTTGGACATAAAAGTCGCATGCATGCCAAATTCTGCGGCAATTTCCTTGGTGACATGGGTGAAGAGCAGAGTACGGTCTGCCACTTCGAGTGGAGTGCCCGGCTCCAGGTTGATTTCATGTTGTGAAGGTGTGACCTCGTGATGGGTTTTTTCGTAATTGACGCCACATTTGCCTAAGAGATCGACGATCTTCTGCCGAACCAGCTCGCCTTCATTCCCTGGAGAACTGCCAAAATAACCATCCCGATCCGTGTGCATGTCGCCACTGAATTCATCGCCCTTAAGGAGGAAGAATTCGTGCTCGGGACCGACCAGAAAACGAACACCGAATTCGTTCTCTGCTTTTTCCAGAACTGCCTCTAGTATGGCCCTTGGATCACATTCAGAGCGCTCGCCAGATTGGTTGTAAAGTTTGCCGACAAAAAACGCTACCCGTCGGTTAGAGAATTCCAGAATTCTAAGGCTTTCCAGAACCGGATACATGATGCGATCAGAATCGTCAACGGATGCCAGGCCAGCGATTGAGCTGCCGTCAATACCAACACCGTGATTGAGAACGTCAAGAACGTTGTTGGGATTGATGTCCAGGTTTTTCAGCCGGCCATTGAGGTCGGTAAAAAAGACTTTCACCGATTCAATTCCCTTAAGTTGCTCAGTGATGCTCTGTTTATTGCGTGGAGTTTCTCTGTCCTGCTCTGAGGCAAGCTCTGCCATGGTCGTCTCCTTTGTCCTGATCGTCTGTTTGCTACTGGAGGCCGTCGATCTGTTAGCTAACGGACCTCCTCGTCAAAACAGCGTGAACGTTTACTCAGGTACGTTCGGAATTTTGGTCTCCTGCCCGAGGTGGTTCCGTAAAGTATATTCCGTGTCCGATTTGTCGACGATGGAGTAGTCCGGCATCAGGGGAATCTTTCCAACATTGGTGGCGATCACGTACATCGGCTGGGCGAGCCCGGTGGTGTGTCCACGGAGGGCATCACGGATCAGTTCGGCACCTTTCTCAACCGGGGTGCGGAAATGGTCGATACCCGGTGCCGGTTCGCAGTAGAAAACGTAGTAGGGACGGACGCGCACCCGCAATAGTTTCTGGTGAAGCTCGCGGAAGGTCTCAACATCATCGTTGATGCCTTTTAGCAAAACAGCCTGGTTGCCAACGTTGATGCCGCTGCTGAGCAGGTCGTAAACTGCTTTGGCTGTCTGTTCCGTGATCTCTTTCGGGTGGTTAATCTGAGTGTTGAGCCAGATGGGTACCCGATGAAAACCGCCGAGGACCTTGAGCAACCCCGGTGTGATCCTTTGTGGCAGAACGACGGGCAGACGTGACCCGAATCTGATCATCTCGATATGAGGAAGTTCACGTAGCTTGCTGACCAGGTAGTCCAGTTGCTCGTCGCTGAGAAGAAAGGGGTCGCCGCCTGTGATCAGAACGTCACGGACTTCCGGATGCTCGGCAATCCACTTCAGACCTTCATCGACATCGAAGCTCAGTTTTAAATCCTTATCGACGACCAACTCCTTGCGAAAGCAGTGTCGGCAATAAATTCCGCAAACCTGAGTGACCGTAAACGCAACGCGGTCTTTGTACTGTCGGGCAATGGAGTCCGGCCGTATTTCATCGGTCGCCCGGTTCTCTTTCCACACCAGGTAGTCCTGCATGCCAAATGTGTTCCTGGTCTCGTTCATTGAAGGGATGACCTGTTGGCGAATCGGGCATCTCGGATCGTCACGGTCCATCAGAGACGCAAAGTATGGCGTGGTACCCCAGGTTGTTTCCAGTGTTTCAAGAGCCTGACGCTCTGAATCGGACAGATTGATATACTTTTCCAGCTTCTCAATCGAGTCTACGTAGTTTCTCATCTGTTCCTGCCACTCTGTTTGCATCCTTTTCTGCCTTTCTGAAGGGTTAGGGTTTGTTGCCGCTCTGAGAGTTTTTCAATCGCCGTTCACCCAGTCACAGAGACGGTCGATCGCCTCGACAACCTTGAAGCAGCAGTTCCCCAAAAAATCATCCGGCAGCGGTTCGCTCAGAGGGTAGCGCTCAGACGTGGAGAGTGCTTTTGCGCCGTCAAAGTCGACCAGCGCGAGCCTGGTTGTCAACTCGTGGTCAGGGCGGCCGAAGGAGGTCCCGGGCAGGACCGCCACTCCGGTCTGTTCAAGGATTTTTTCGCACATCTCGGTTGAGGTGCTGATACCGCGTGCCGCGAGCTTGTCCTTGAGCGGCGTGAAGTCCGGGAAGATGTAAAACGCCCCCTGCGGCGGAGCGACCATCGCTCCTTTGGCGGCCAACTGGACACAGACGTGGTCAGACAGGGCTTTGAGGATACGCCGTGAGTGGCTCAGGTACTCCTCAATGCGGGGGCCCCCCCGAAAAGCCCTGACTGCAGCATACTGTATCGGCGCGCTGGTCGCGGTGAATGTTTCACTCGAAACGGCAGCCATGCCTTCGAGGAGCCAGTGCAGCGCCGCCGGGAAAGCGAATGTGCCGAGTCGCCAGCCGCCGGCGCCACACCACTTGCTCAGGCCGCTGCTGATAATGGTTCCTTCCGGGTAGTGCCTGGCGATAGAGGTATGCATACCTTCGAAGTTTAGTTCACCGTAAATCTCGTCGGAAAGAAGTATGATTTTATACTTTCTGGCGATCTCTGCCAGGGCCTTTAACTCATCGTCGGTATAGCTGCAACCGGTCGGGTTGTTGGGGTAGTTGAGGATGACAATGCGTGGCTTGGTCGGGTCCTTTCGACACAATTTTTCCAACTCTTCCGGGGTCAATAGCCAGCGGTTGTCACGATGGGTCGGCAGCCAGTAGACATGTCTGCCGATGATATGAGCCTGCGGTGCGTAGGAGACCCAACTCGGGGTTGGAATAACCAGGTCGCCGTAATAGACCAGTTGCAAAATAAACATCAGTTCTTTCGACCCGGGACCGACCAGAATATTATCTGGATGGAAATTGAGGTTCTGGGTCCGTTGGTAATACTCAACGACGGCACGCTGCAAGGCAGGCAGTCCTCGTACCGGGAGGTAATCCTTCTGATGGGCGTTGGCCTGAAGTTCCTCAACGACCGGGAGAGGCACCGGGAAGGGTGATTGACCCAGGCCCATTTTGAAGACCTGTCGGCCTTCGGCTATCAGCGTGTTGCTGAGTTCGTTAATGCCAAGGGTCGCTGAGACCGGCAGCCCGCGGACATTCAGGTTGAGATGTTTTTCAAAGTAGTACTGTTGATTCATTTGACCTCCGGGTGAGAATCCCTCGTTGAAGTGTTAAAGTCTGGCTTCGCGCTCGACAATTTTCTTCCCGGTTTCGATATAGTGCTGTCGAATCATCATTTCGATTTTCACAGCATCTTTCTGGTGGAGCGCGTTGATAATATCCAGATGCCGATCACGGATTTCTTCTGGGGAATAGACTCGCGACCAGTGTTTATAGAAGAGCAGGTGCAGTTTCAGGCTGAGTTGTCTGGTGAAGAGGACAATCTGGGAGTTGGTGCAATGACAAAAAAGCTCCTCGTGAAATTGCTGGCCAATGTCGATCAGCGCCTTGTGTTTTCCCTGGCGGGCATAGGTCTCCATTTTGTGCGCCATCTCCTCAAGACGAGCGAGGTCATTGGCTGTAAAATTATTGATGCCCTGGGCGACAGAGAATCCTTCCAGAACGCCGCGGGCGACGTAGCTGTCGATAATTTCTTTAGAGGAGAGAGTGGCAACGAAATTACCGACCTGGGGACGATAGACAAGCAAGCCGGAACTGACCATGTCTGCAAGGGCCTCGCGAATCGGTGCGCGGCTGATGCCAAGCTCTTTGGCCAGGTGACTTTCAAGGATTTTTTCGCCCGCCCGGTAACGGTTCTCCCGCATGCCATCGTAAAGGTATTTTATGACGTGGTCTTTGTAGGTTGAACGCTCTATTGCCATAAGCTTTCCTGGCCCAATAATTGTAGATTGTCGAATGTCGACATTATGTGAATTGTAAAAAAAATGCAACAAAAAACACAAGAGCCTGAGTACATATGACGTCTGCTTGCTCTGCCCAACTGAGATGATTCTGCCATGATTATTAGAATCTGCATGTAGATTTTTTTCTGTGCTAAAATATTTTTCCTGTTTTGGCAGGTCTCTTGGTAAGGCTGGGTGGCAAGGAGTGGCAACATGTTTGAAGCAATGAGTGGCATAGCCTGTTTTGTGACCGTCACGGTCAGCCTGCTGTACGGCACGAGAATCAGCTGGCTCTGCGGCAAGAAATGCGCCTTCAAGGAGAAACCTGAAATTAAAAGACAAACCCTGAATGAAAGTGTTCCGGCGGCAATGCTTGTCTATTTTTTCGGTTTTGTCGTTCTGTTCAGCTGCTTGATGGATGGCTCCATGGTCGTCTTGGTCTCTTCGATAACGAGCGCCATGATCCTGGCGACCCTGGTGGTTGCGATGGCCATGCCTGAACTGAGACGTAACCCCTCCAACAAGTAACCACCCCTTCTCGATAACCTTGCAAACAGAAATGGCCACCCGGCAATAAACCGGATGGCCATCAGTTTTTGAAAAAATCAGCTCGCCAAGCATGGGTCAACCAGTGGCAACTGATCGCTTATCCATGGACGGCTTTGCCGAATGCACCGAGTGCTGCCTCCTTGAAGGCCTCGCTCAGGGTCGGGTGGGCGTGCATGGTCAGCGCTATATCTTCGACACTACCGCCAAACGACATAACAGTGACCGCTTCACTGATCAGTTCCGAAGCGCATGGGCCGATGATGTGTACGCCGAGTATCCGGCCGCTGTCCGGGTTGGCCAGAACCTTGACGAAGCCGTCGACATTATCCATGGCGCGGGCGCGACCGCTGGCCATGAACGGGAAGCGACCGACCTTGTAAGCTGTCCCCTGATCTTTGAGCTGCGCTTCAGTGGGGCCGATCGACGCTGCCTCGGGGTGGGTGTAGACAACGCCCGGGATCAGGTTGTAGTCGATGACAGGGTTTTCTCCGGCGAATCGTTCAGCGAGGACAACACCTTCGTCCATCGCCTTGTGGGCAAGCATCGGGCCGTGGATCAGATCGCCGACAGCGTAGATATTCGCTGCGCTGGTCTGGTAGTTGTCGTCGACGATGATGCGTCCGGTTTCATCAAGCTTGACGCCCGCTTCATCGAGGGCCAGGCCGTCCGTACACGGCTTGCGTCCGGCCGCGACCAGCACCTTGTCACAGGCAAGGGTCTGTTCAACCTTGCCCTCCAGTTTGAGGGTAACGCCGTCGGCGCTTGTCTCCATGCTGGCGACCCTGGTGCCGGCATGAATGGTCATCCCCTGTTTCTGCAGGCTCTTCAGCAGGGCTTCGGTGACTTCCTGATCGGTGCCCGGCAGCATCGTCTCGAGCATTTCCACCACGGTGACTTTCGCGCCCAGTCGCAACCAGACCGAACCGAGTTCCAGACCGATATAACCGCCACCGATCACCACCAGATGCTCCGGGACCGCGTCGTAGCCAAGGGCATCCCGGGCCTGACCGACCTGCTTGCCGTCCTGGGGCAGGCTGGGGATGTCGACAGCCACACTGCCGGTTGCCAGCAGGACACGCTTGCCCTGCAGGGTCTGTTCCCCCTCATCAGTTGTCGCAATTACTTGCAGAGGGCCGTCGGCCAAAGGGGTGCCAAGTCGGCCGGTACCGGTGACCAGGGTGATCTTGTTCTTTTTGAACAGGCTGGCGATGCCGCGGGTCAGGCGGGTGATGATCTCTTCCTTGCGCTGCATCATCTTGCCCAGGTCCAGAGACGGCGAGTTCACCAGGATGCCATGTCCGGCGAACTTGTCGCGGGCCTGGACAAAGAGTTCGCTGGAATCGAGCAGTGCCTTGCTCGGGATGCATCCCTCGTTGAGGCAGGTGCCGCCGAGGGCATTGCGCTTTTCGATGACGGCTACGCTAGAGCCAAGCTGTGCGGCACGGATTGCCGCAACATAGCCACCGGGGCCGCCGCCGATAACGATCAGGTCATAAACATTACTCATAATTTGCTCCGCAAATTAGAAGCGCGAAACGCGAAGTGCGAAACGCGGAACATTAATTAAAGCTCCAGAAACAACTCTGAAGGGTCCTCGATATATTCCTTGATCAGCTTGAGGAACCCGACCGCTTCGCGGCCGTCGATCAGGCGATGATCGTAACTCAGGGCCAGGTTCATGATCGGACGGATGACGATTTCACCGTCCTCGACCACCGGGCGGTCCTGGATCGAGTGCATGCCGAGCACCCCGCATTGCGGGGGATTGATGATCGGTGTACTCAGCAATGAGCCGTAAATGCCACCGTTGGTGATAGTGAATGTGCCGCCCTCGAGATCGGCAAGGGTCAGCTTGCGGGCATTGGCTTTGGCGGCAAGATCGGCAATCTGCTGCTCGATCTCGGCGAAGGTCAGCTGGTCTGCATCACGCAGAACCGGGACCACCAGCCCGCGATCGGTACCAACGGCTATGCCAATATCGTAATAGTGCTGATAGACAACATCGGTGCCGTCGATGCGGGCATTGACCGCCGGATATTCCTTGAGGGCTTCGATGCTGGCCTTGACGAAAAACGACATCATCCCGAGTTTGATGCCGTGCCTCTTGGTAAAATTCTCCTGGTGGCGAACACGCAGCTTCTTCACCCACGACATGTCCGCTTCGTTGAAAGTCGTCAGCATGGCGGTCTGTTGACGGGCCTGCAGCAGGCGCGCGGCGATTCGCAGACGAATCGGCGTCATGGCCTGGCGGGTTACCGGACGGCCGTCATCTACTGCTACAGTGGCAGCAGATTCGCCCTTCGATGCCTGCTTCTCGCCCGGTTCTCCCTGGGCCTTCTGCGGTGGCTTGGCGGGCTTTGCGTGGGCGAGTACATCGTCAAGGATCACTCTGCCCTGACGACCGCTGCCGGCCACCTGATCGAGATCGATGCCACGCTCTTCAGCCTTCAGGCGTGCCGCCGGATTGACCGGGGCTGTGCTCGTCTGATCCTGGGTTGCCGCAGTCGGTTCTGTCTCAGGCTTTGAAGGAGGCGGTTCTGCTGCCGGCTCGGCCGCGGCCGTTTCGGCGACCTCGCCCTCTTCAATGTTGGCAATCACGGTGCCGATCGGCACCGTCTCGCCGACCGGGACGACGATGTGCAGGATGCCCGAAACCTCGGCGTTCAACTCGACGTTAACCTTGTCGGTCTCCAGCTCGCAGATAATCTCGTCCTTGGCAACAGCAGCGCCATCGTCTTTCAACCAGTTGGCAACCAGGGCTTCGAGGATCGATTCGCCCACTTCAGGGATTTTTATCTCCATTTTTTCAGTCCTTGTTGTTCAATGCGCTGTCAATGATCTGCTGCTGCTCTTCGCGATGGCGGCGATGGGAGCCGACCGCAGGGGCAGATGCAGGCCGACGACCACAGTAGTCCGGTTCTCTTCCCAGGGCCCTTATCAGGCTGGTGTGCAGGTGCGGCCACGGCCCCATGTTTTTTGGCTCTTCCTGGACCCAGGCCACGCGGCTGGCCTTGCTGTAACGGGACAGCATCTCTTGCAGTTTCTCCTCATGCAACGGATAGAGTTGCTCAACGCGCATGACACCGACGTCGCTGCGACCTGTCTCCTCAATGGCGGCCTGGATTTCATAGAATATCTTGCCGCTGCAGAGCAGCAGGGTTTTCACCTCATCGTCGGGAATGGCGCAAGGGATGAACGCCTGGAAAGCCCCATCGCTCAGCTCCTCCAGCGTGCTGGAGCAGGCTGGCAGGCGCAGGAGGCTCTTCGGGGTGAAGACGATCAGCGG
>Ga0316193_10000943_pt1 | contig 18921 bp, 13 predicted proteins | sample MerIslsedime2_MG_FD_207735 | JGI IMG/M metagenome (GOLD analysis project Ga0316193, IMG submission 207735) | Coastal sediment microbial communities from Maine, United States - Merrow Island sediment 2 | ecosystem: Environmental > Aquatic > Marine > Coastal > Sediment | place: USA: Maine... | reverse complement strand
CTGCATCATGGTCGGCAGTATGTTCGCCGGTACTGAAGAAGCACCGGGTGAGGTGATTCTGTACCAGGGTCGTTCCTACAAGTCATACCGTGGCATGGGCTCACTGGGTGCTATGAAGCAGGGCTCCAGTGACCGCTATTTCCAGGATGCTTCTGAAGGCACTGAGAAGCTGGTGCCGGAAGGCATCGAAGGCCGTGTTGCCTACAAGGGTCCGTTGGCGGCTATCGTGCACCAGATGCTTGGCGGGCTGCGTTCCAGCATGGGTTATGTCGGCTGCGCGACACTGGATCAAATGCGCACAGTACCGAAGTTCGTACGCATTTCCGGTGCAGGCATGCAGGAATCGCATGTGCACGACGTGACCATCACCAAGGAAGCGCCGAATTACAGGTCTTCTTGATATAACCGCAGAGACGCAGAGGCGCTGAGGTCAAAACCTTATTGCTGTGGGTTGTTCACTAAATAATTTTGTTTTCTCCGCGCCTCAGCGTCTCTGCGGTGAAAATAAAACATAATAAAACTGACTTCTATGCACGACATTCATTCTGACAAGATTCTGATCCTGGATTTCGGTTCCCAGTACACGCAACTGATTGCGCGCCGCGTACGCGAGGCGGGTGTGTACTGCGAAATTCATCCCAGTGATGTCGATGACGCTGACATTACGGCGTTCAGGCCCAACGGCATTATCCTCTCCGGAGGCCCGGAATCGGTTACCGCTGCAGATACTCTGGTTGCACCTGCTTCGGTGTTTACGATTGGCGTGCCGGTGCTGGGCATCTGCTATGGCATGCAGACCATGGCCGCGCAGCTGGGCGGCAAGGTGGCTTCGTCCGATCATCGTGAGTTCGGTTATGCGCAGGTGCGCGCGCGTCATCACAGCAAACTGCTGAAAGACATCGAAGACCATGTCAATGAAGAGGGTCATGCCTTTCTCGATGTATGGATGTCACACGGTGATCGGGTTGATGAATTGCCCGAAGGTTTCGTTCGTATAGCCAGCACAGACAACGCGCCTTTTGCCGGTATCGCTGATGAAAGCCGCGGTTTCTATGGCGTGCAGTTCCATCCGGAAGTGACTCACACGCGGCAGGGGCAACGCATTCTCGAACGCTTTGTGCACGAGATCTGCGCTTGCGCTTCAGACTGGACACCCGGCAATATCATCGAAGACAGCATCCAGCGTGTACAGGAGCTGGTTGGTGATGAAGAAATCATCCTCGGTCTTTCCGGCGGTGTTGATTCGTCTGTAGTCGCTGCGCTGCTGCACCAGGCCATCGGCGATCAGCTGACCTGCGTGTTTGTCGATAATGGCTTGTTACGTTACCGTGAAGGCGACCAGGTGATGGCCGTGTTTGCCGAGAACATGGGTGTCAAGGTGATACGCGTTGATGCCGAGCAGCGTTTTCTTTCCGAGCTTGCGGGTGTCAATGATCCGGAACAAAAACGGAAAATCATCGGCCGTGTTTTCATCGAGATCTTTGAAGAACAGGCCGGCAAACTGACCAGCGCGAACTGGCTCGCGCAGGGAACGATCTATCCGGATGTGATTGAGTCGGCCGGCAGCAAGAACGCGCACCTGATCAAGTCGCACCATAACGTGGGCGGCTTGCCGGAAGATATGAAGCTGAAGCTGGTCGAACCCTTGCGCGAGCTGTTCAAGGACGAAGTGCGCAAGATCGGTGTTGAACTGGGCCTGCCATCTGAAATGGTCTATCGCCACCCATTCCCGGGCCCGGGTCTCGGTGTGCGCATACTCGGCGAAGTCAGGAAAGAGTACGCGGATTTACTGCGCCTGGCCGATCATATTTTCATCCAGGAACTCTATAAAAATGATCTGTACGACAAGGTCAGCCAGGCTTTCGTCGTGTTCCTGCCGGTGAAGTCTGTCGGCGTCATGGGCGATGGCCGCAAGTACGACTATGTCGTTGCCTTGCGTGCAGTCGAGACCATCGACTTCATGACCGCGCGCTGGGCGCACCTGCCTTACGAATTCCTCGATCATGTCTCGCGCCGTATCATCAACGAGATCGATGGCATTACCCGCGTGACCTACGACATCTCCGGTAAACCGCCTGCCACTATTGAGTGGGAGTGAAGGGTGCTACAACTAATAAAATAACACTGACCCGCAGCTGTCCCGCTAATTTTCACAGTAATGCCAATTGATTGACGGCGGTCTCTTTATCAAGAGGCGGATCGTCTCGCAAGAGCGCGATCAGGTCACGTTTTTCAAACAGATTGAGCTGTAATAAACGCAATATCTGTTGCATGCTTTTCTTCAGTTTCGACTGGAATTTGATGAATGCCAGCAGCAGATAAACACATAGGGCAATCCAGATCTGTGTCATTACCGCATTCTTACTCGTGCCGACGAAGGACTTGATTTTCAGATTCTGCTTGATCCATTTGAAAAACAATTCGACCTGCCAGCGCGCTTTGTATATATCGGCAATCGTCTTGGCAGCCAGCTTGAAATTGTTGGTCAGAAAAACATAGTGCTTGCCGGTTTCTGGATTGTGATAACCAATACGACGCAGTTGAACAGGACATTTCTTTGCCGTCTCAATACCAGTGAACTCAATGGTCTGATCGCTGGTCAATCCTTTGCTCGTCAAGACCGGTCGGCGACTGACAACACGGGTTTTTGTATTGGATTTAAGTCGGGTAACAAAGTATATTCCTTTTGTTGTCAACTGGTTGTACCAGCCATAGTCGTTATAACCCCGGTCGATAGCCACCATGCTGCCCTTGGGGAATTCCAATGCACGCCCCGCTTCAATATCACTGGTCTTGCCGTCAGTGATGGTGACAAATTCAGGGAGATAGCCCGAATGATTCAAACCGACATGGAGTTTAATCGCGCCCTTGGTCGTTCTGAAATCAGCCGCCTCTTGCTGCGAGCTTGACTGACGCGGCAGGATATCGCTTGGTCGGCTGGCTGGAATTGGCCTGGACGAGGTTGAGTCAGCGATTGAAGCGTGCGGTTTTTGGTGAGATGATGATGGAATTCGGAAGGAATTCGTCATTGGGGCTGGGTGAATGGCTATGACTGGCTGGGTAAAAACGGTTGATTTTCGGAAAACAGGGCGTTTATTCTTCCTATTCTCAATATTTTCAATTAAGTCAGGATCTTATTATACTGAAGCCCCCAAAATGCCTGTCTGAATATTGCTAGTGTATGGAATACAAAAGTTGGATGCTTTGAACTCTTTGTTTCACACGTCTTTTCGCATGATCCGGACCACGCTTATAATCGTGGTCATTGTACTAGCTATTGCTGGCTGTGCGACGAAAGGGCCCCTGACTGAAGCTGAGAAGCTGGATTATAAAAGCCGGGCAGTCACGCGCAGCGATGGTGCCGTACTGGTATCAGCCAGTGTGTTATCTGCTGATGAGAGCCGTGATGTCTACGGCGTTCCCCTAGAGAAGAAAGGTATTCAGCCCGTCTGGATCGAAGTCGAGAATGGCGATGATATTGCTTACTGGATGATGTCGCCGGGTATTGATCTGAACTTTTTCCCTGCTTCCGAGGCTATTGAAGCCTTTTCTGATGATTACAAGCCAAGCAAAATAAACAAGCTCGAACAGCATTTTGATGCCCTGGCTTTCCGTAATCCGATACCCCCGGGAAAAACGGTTTCCGGCTTTGTGCTGGTCAATCTTGACCAGGGTGTAAAGATGGTTCATGTCGATCTGGTTGCGAACAATCGTCACAAGTCTATTTCCATTTTTGCTGTCATCCCGGGTTTTCGTTCTGACTACCGCGCACGCAGGACTTTCATACAGGAATTATTTAAAGAAGAAGAAATCATCGACTACACCGATGAGCAGTCTTTTCGTGCTGCACTCGAGGCGCTGCCCTGTTGTGTCACTAACAAGGACGGCACACGCAATGGCGATCCGCTGAATCTGGTCATTGTCGGTGGGCAGGATGACGCCTTTCCTGCCCTTGTTCGACGTGGCTGGCGTCCGACAGAGCAAACCTGGTCAGGCTCTGTGCTCAAGATGATCAATTCGGCAATGTCTGGCGACCGTTATCCCTATGCTCCGATTAGTCCGCTGTACGTGTATGACAGGCCGCAGGACTTTGCCCTGCAAAAGGCGCGCGACAATATTCACCAGCGTAATCATCTGCGGCTCTGGCTGAGCCCGATGCGTTACCAGGGTAAATCGGTCTGGGTAGGTCAGATCAGTCGCGATATCGGCAGCCGTTTTACCATCCACTCACCTTACCTTACTACACACAAGATTGATCCTGATGTGGACGAGGCACGCACAGCATTGATGGAGGATTTGGCTTATTCACAATCGCTGGTAAAACTGGGTCTGGTCAAGGGCGTTGGCGCTGCAACCAAGGAAAACCCACGTCGTAACCTGACTACAGATCCATACATCACTGATGGTTTTCGCGGTGTATTGATATTTGATTTCCATTCAACTGCGCTTACTGAAATAAGGTTTCTTACCTGGGAAGGCCGTGAAGAAGGCTTTATCGACCAGTTAACTGGGAAGCAGCAACAATGAGTGCTACGGATTTAATATTAAAGTCTGTCGCTGTTCAAACATGTCAATGGCGCTCAGTTGAACTGTGTCTGATAATCATGCTTTATCTAGTGGTTACCGGATGTGCAACCTGGCAAGCTCCCCCTGCTTTCGATGATTCCGGATTGCGAGCCCGAGCCGAAACCGAGGAATTGAGAGGCGTCAAGCTGAGTGCGGCTGTTCTGAGTTCAGATGAAAGTCAGCGTATGTTTGGTGCAAAGGTAAATGAAACTGGTGTACAGCCGGTATGGATCGAAGTTGAAAACAATACTGACCAGGCACTGTGGCTATTGCGCAGTGGAGCCGATCCGGATTTGTTTTCACCCCTGGAGGTTGCATGGTCATTCCATAAGACTTTTGGCGGAGAAACCAACCTCAGGCTGGATGAACATTTCCATGCCTTGAGTTTTGAAAATCCAATTTCAGCAGGCACTACTCAAACAGGTATCATTTTCACCAATCCTCATCGCAACACAAGAATGCTCAGTATTGATATTCTTGGGCAGGGTGAGTTGTTTCCTTTTACGCTGTTTCCTCATGTACCTGATGACCGTGCAGACGAATCCAGCACGATTGTCAATATCGAACGATTAATTGAACAGGCTGAACACAACTACCAGGATGCTGACAGATTTCGTGCCAGGCTGGAGCAATTACCCTGCTGTGCCACGAGTGTGGATGGATACGAACAAGGTGATCCTCTCAACGTGATACTGGTCGGTAGCCTGGCAGATATAGTAACGGCAGTTGTCCGGCGTGGCTTCAGGACAGATAGACAGGATTATGACATGGTGCAACATCTGTTTGGACGACCTCCTGATGCTGTCGCAAGAAAAGCAGGTCAGGGTGGAGTGCCTGCGAACTGGTTACGTATTTGGGTAGCGCCGTTACGCTATCAGGGTAAGGCAGTATTTGTCGTCCAGGTGGGGCGTCCTATCGGTTGGCGTTTCAACGAAGATGAAGAAAAACCCATGGTACTGAATCCTAACGTGGACGAAGTCAGAAACCTGCTAATTCAGGATATGGTTTACTCCAGTGGTCTGGATAAGCTTGCATTTGTTACCGGTGCTGGTGCCACTGCAGCAGGTGAACAGCGTCGCAGTCTCGGTGGTGCCAGCTATCATACAGACGGTCTGCGTGCAGTCATGTTTTTGTCAACCCGGCCACTGTCATTATCAGATGTAGAATTACTTGACTGGCACCCGGCTTTGAAACTGCAAGAGATCGAGGCAGTCAAGAAGATCGAAAATGAAAATAACTAAGACGCTGCGCTTCGTGCATCAAAAACAATTGTTGCCACTGTTTGCCGTTGTTACCAGTGTGATTTTCAGTGGCTGTGCGACGGCTCCACTTGAGCCCTACAGTGCAGACACACCTCCACTCATACTTGTACCTGCAGCACAGACGGGAGTGAAGGATAAACGCGGACGCTTCCGGGAGATCTTTTGTGCCGTCCTTGAAGAACGCGGAGAGACAGTGCCGGATTATCGGCCATGTGATTAGGCGCTGACGCATGTTGGTGTTGAGCCAAAAGGTACTGGCAAGAGTGTTGGGCTTGGATCTTCAAGGCGTCATCTGATCGCAGTGATTGCGCCGGGTGTTGGCTGGGACTGTTTCGCCAACTGGCTGGATCTTGAGAATACCGGGCAAACACATATTCGACAGTTTGGTTACGACGAAGTCATTTTAAGGGTGGATGGTTTGTCGAGCACCTCAAACAATGCGAGCCAGATTCGTGATGCGATTATGTCAATGGAAGCGACAAGTGAGCGTCCTGATATCGTACTGATTGGATACTCCAAGGGGGCGCCGGATATTCTGGAAGCGGTCGTGTCCTATCCCGAGATACGGTCGCGAATTGCTGCAGTTATAAGTGCAGCGGGTGCGATCGGTGGATCGCCTCTGGCAAATGATGCAACACAATCACAACTGGCAATGCTGAGACACTGGCCTGATGCAAATTGTACCGAGGGTGACGGTGGTGCAATTAAGAGTCTGCTTCCGTCAACACGCAAAGCCTGGCTGGCAGAAAATCCGCTGCCGCATAACATCCCGTATTACTCGCTGGTCACTTACCCGCAACCCGAACGCATATCTTCTGTGCTTGAGCCCAGCTACAAGAAATTAAGCCGAATTGATGCGCGTAATGACAGCCAGGTACTGTTCTATGACCAGATCATTCCGGGCAGTACATTATTGGGATTTGTAAATGCGGATCATTGGGCGCTGGCAGTACCGATTGCCCGCTCTCATTCAACAATAGGATCCATGTTTGTTGATCAAAACAATTATCCGCGGGAAGCATTGCTCTAGGCGGTGTTGCGCTTTATAGAAGAAGATCTCGCGACACCTGCGAAGTGACTCAGCTGTATGTTGTCTGATTTATATGTCAGTTGCTTAATCTTTCCAGTTCCACCACTTCAGCTTTGATGGTTCGTGTTGCTTGTTGCTGGCGTAATAAACGGCGCAGCGAAAAGTGTATAAAACACAACGGTCGATATGTGTTCCTTTTGAATCTTCAAGCTTGCGATACAATTCTTCCGGGTTTCTGTTATTCAGGTCACTGATTTTTTTGACGCCGATGTCATTGAGAAGACTGGCTATTCTCGGGCCTATTCCAGGGGCGTTTAAAAGACTCTCTGTTGGTGTCATTCGGTATCAAATAAACGTTATGATTTTTTTACAAACTCAGATTTAAGTTTCATTGCACCCACCTTGTCGATTTTACAATCGATATCATGATCGCCTTCGACCAGACGAATATTTTTGACCCTGGTGCCAACTTTGACAACCAGAGATGAACTTTTGACCTTAAGATCCTTGATGACAGTCACTGTATCTCCGTTCCTTGGCATTTTGATTACTGATCACCTTAGCGCATCAGAAACGGAAAATAAATCTAACCCCTATCTTTCATTTAATTCCGCCTAATCACGAACGTGGCTATGAGCCGGGAGAACCCTTAGGTGGATAGTCAAGGATATCTTCGAGCTGTTCGCGTTCTTCCTCATCAAACTCAGGAAACGGCAACTTGCCGGCAAGGCGTCGATGTCCGACTTCGGTTTCTGCTTCTTCCCTGCGCTTATTATCCAGACCAGGGTCGCGCGTAAGATATGCGGTTTGCGAAGGATATGCAAAACCACTGCCAGCCTCTTTAATGATATCTTCAATGCGTAGCAGTACATCTTCCTGGATGGCAAGAAATTCATTTTGCTCCCTGCATTGCAGATAGCAGAAAATCTCAATATCTTTGGAATAAGCCGCATAGCCAAGGAAGCGAACACGGGCCGGATCAGGTGTAACCTTGGGATGCCCCAGCAACAGTTCCCGAATATTAATGAGGATATAGCGAAGCTGTTCCGCCGTTGTCTCATAGCGAAGCTGGAGTGTGGTCCTCATTAGCCGTTGATCGCGCTTGGTGAGGTTAACGATGTGCATATTGGAGAATTCGGCATTGGGAATGGTTGTAACTGTTCTATCGATGCCACGAATGCGTGTCGAAATCCAGTTTATTTCTTCGATAGTGCCAATGCGCATCCAGTCTGGCGATGGGTCTTCGCCATAACGGCAAAAATCTCCTACACGAACGGGCTTGTTGGCTAATAGAATCAGGCCACCGATGAAATTCGCAATCGTACTCTGTGCCGCCAGGGCCACGGCAAGACCACCAATACCGAGTCCGGCAAGGAGCGGGATAAGGTCAGCGCCGAGCTCCCGAATGCCGTCGATAATAATCCAGACAGCAATTAAAAAGCCGAACACCCGTGCGCCAATCCGTAATAATGCCGCCTCTGAACTTTGCTCCCGCAGCCTCGGGGTGGCAATAATCGTCTCCGCGACTGCTTTAAATAACATGAACACTACCCAGGCCAGTAATACGACTATAACCGATGTAATACCGGTGGTAACGATGACGTGTAAATTACCCGTCAAGTTCAAATTAGAGTTGATGAACATGCCAATCATCATGACAAAAGATAAGATGATAATCGGTGCGATGACATTCAGCCAATCACGTAAGGGGGAAGTCGTGTGTTTTGCCAGGAGGTGAAAATACTTATTAACGATATAGGTGGTGAGTATAATCAGCAGCACACATAGAAATAACCCGGTCCACTGCCAAACCATTTGACCACCATGCGTCGTCTTGAACCAGTCCGGTAAGCTGTTGACCAGTCTGCCCATGAAATGTGCGTGCGGAATCAAATAGCCGGATGCCGAAATATATTGTTCGTAAAAGCCAGGTGATAGTCCAGCAGACAGATACTCAAGTTCAATCCCGCCGAATTGTTCTTGACGGTAAGGGAGGTCCTTTATTTTATGGTAAGTATCACTGACTTGTTTTACAGTGGCGGGGCTGAATAGAAATTGACCCTGTTTTTCCCCTTCCAGAATTTCCACTATTTCAATTTGGGTTATCGGTAATCTCCAGCGGTATGGTGCCGGGGTTTGCGAAAGTACGCCACTGTCGGATTGTCGTGCAGCTACTATCATTTGCGAATTAGGTACAGAGTCAATCGGCGGGAGAAGCATTCGATCGAAGATTTCCTTTAACTTAAGCACGGTTTCAATGCTGACATCCTGACGTAAGGCTTTGGGTACCTGACTCAGATCAAAGGTATCGCTTGCGAGCTGGAGAAGATGGGCTGCCTTTTTTTCGATCTCACGGGCCTCTTGCATCGTCTTGGTGGGCGGTTTGGCTTGTAGCGCTGCATTGGCTTCTGTGATCAACACGTATGCGCGGTTGGCACTATCAAGAAAACCTTCCAGGGTAGATCGTGGACTGGACGTACCCACTTTTTTCAACCGCTCACGTAACTGTTGCTCCTGCGACTTTATCCATGTGTCAGCACTAACCAATTCCTCATATATGCCGACTGTTGCGCCTGGCTGATACGGTAGATGCTTGGCTTGTCGGTAAAGACCTTCCAGTTGCTGAACGGTATCGGCCGAGAACAGGAACTGACCGGTCCGAGGACCCTGTGTAATCTTTGTGATTGTTATACTGGTGTTGGGGATTGTCCATTCAGTGATGGTACCATCGGCTACTTCAGGATCGCCCGGTATCTGATTATCAGGCGGTAGTTCGATGCGGGTGAGCAGTTCTTGCAATAACGCCATTTGGCGGTTTCGAACAAACCATGAATCTCCTTCAGGGGTATTGCTGAAATCAAGTGTCTGGCTGGCGCGGCGATATGCCTGGAAAGTTTTTTCGCTTCTCGTGTTTTGGCGAAAATCTTCTATGTACTGACTAGCATCTGTCAGGAAGCTGCGCAGTGTGTCTCTTGGGCTTGAGTTGTCAGCGGGCCGCAGAGGATCCAGATTTAAAATGGAATCCTTGGCAGATACTATCGAAATAGACGATACAAAAAGCAGGCAACAAAGAGAAATAGATATAAAAAAACGTAACGGCTCTACGATATATTTATCAGTAATTCGGGTCATGATAATTGTCATTTTTCAAAAAGAGCCCAAAAATGCGAATTAAAGGGCTAGGAGTGGTTTATTTTAAATCACTCCTAGCCCTTTAATTTATTTTAAAATTTTCATTCAAAACAATCCTCTTTCAAATACGCCTGAGGAATCAGCCATACTGAATTCTGTTGTTCCTCTCCCTCCAGCTACGACCATACCCGAGAGCTTGGTATTGTTAGTGCCGTCCGGATTGACCATGTACAGCTCGATAATATCATCAGTTCCCTGGTCGGGAATATAGGCCAACAGGCTGCCGTCGTGGGAACAGGCTAAGAGGCCAGCATCACCACCCGCGCGCACAACTCAAGACACTATTGTTACCAACCATATAAACCCCTCCCAATTTTATATACGTACTTATGAGTACTTGAATACCGAGCAAAGGGATAGATTTCTTTAATTATCATGTAAACTAATCACATTTCCATGCCCTACATCAAAGCAAGCAAAGTTACTACAATAAAGTGCTGACAAATTGACTTCAAAAGGGTCAGAGTCACTTGATTTCGGCGTATTCCAATATTCCAATCGACGCTGACACTTTTTAGTTCGAAACAGGATTGATCAAACTTGATTCTCTCCGTCACCCTTTCGCTTTTTGTTTCAGAAAAATAGCAGTCTGAAGCATATTGTCCTTCTCTGACTCTATTTATGTGATTTAAATCAAATAAATCTGTTCCCTTTGGTTATATCATATTTAGAAGTAATGAGAGGGTAACCAATGATTCGAACAATAATAGTAAGTACTATTGCGCTAACGCTGATGGGACCTGGCTTTGCAGCAGAGCCTGCGCAGTCAAATCGTATGTTTTTTGGCATTAAAGGTGGATTCATGAAGCCCGATGGCTCAAACAACGACTCGGCTGGCAATATTGGTGGCGTTATCGGTAAGCCTGTAGCAAAGTATTTTTCATGGGAAGCGGAGCTAAATGCCACTGTTTTCGATGGAAAAGTTGGCACTGATAGTAACTGGGACATCAATAACGTCGCCGGTTATGCAGTATTTCGTACTCCAGGGAATGTCGGTTTCAAAGCCAAGGCTGGTCTAACCTACTGGGACACGCCCTCCAACAGCGATATAGATTTGTCATTTGGTCTTGGCGCCGGAATTAGAATGGGCAATAGTGGCATGCTGGATATTGAATATACGAGTATTTCCGATAGCGTTGACTATATCAGTGTGGGTTACCTTTTTAACTTTTGAAGATATTAATAGGTGTCTGACACCTATTATTCAATTATCAGTACCTGATCGAAAAAACCGATCTACATGGTAAATTCGAAAACGAGAAAGGGTGTTTACAGGCAATAAAGCTGAATCCGTCATTAGTGCGATTTGTTCCAAACATCATCGACTGAAGGCTGTTCATTATTTAAGGTGAAGACAGAATTAAAAAAATAAAAGCAATATTGATACTAGCAAATTGTCTGTCTCTGTTGTTATTGACTGGTTGTGCTGATGAGAAAGCAGGTCAAACCAATAATGAAAAGGCGAGTCAATCCACTGATGTAACAACGGATAACTCCTCTGACGGCTCTGTTCTGCCATTCCCTACAACACCTATGGGCGGTAAAGCTGGATTGACGTTGAAGGATTCTGTACACAAATGGCGTGAGCAGCCGCGACGTTTACCTGAAGATGCCCCGAATATTGTAATCGTGATGTTAGATGACGCAGGTTACGGGCAGGCTGATACTTTCGGTGGTGAGATCGCGACACCATCACTTTCTCGTCTCGCCAATGAAGGCATTTCCTACAATGCGTTTCATACTGTAGCGATGTGCTCACCGACAAGGGCTTCGTTATTAACTGGTCGTAATCATCATCGTGTCGGTGCCGGCCAGATAGCCGAGTTCGCCAATGACTGGGATGGTTATACCGGTGTTATACCACGCTCATCTGCAACCATTGCCGAGGTTTTAGGCCACTATGGTTATGCCAGCGCTGCTTTTGGAAAATGGCATAACACGCCTATCGATACGCTGGGTTCAGGGCCCTATGATCGCTTCCCGACCGGACACGGTTTTGACTATTTCTACGGTTTTATTGCGGGTGAAACCTCGCAGTGGGAGCCCGTGCTCTGGGAAAATACCACGCCTGTTGAAATCGAGCATCCAGAAAATCACGAAGATTATCACCTGACCGAGGACATGGCCGCTAAAGCTATAAACTGGATGCGCCGTCATCGTGCACTGCATCCTGAAAAACCATTCCTGGTCTACTGGACACCCGGTGCTGTTCATGGGCCGCACCATGTCGCCAAAGAATGGGCCGACAAGTACAAAGGTAAATTCTCCGATGGCTGGGATGCTTATCGTGAGCGTGTATTCTTCCGTCAGAAGGAAATGGACTGGATTCCGCAGAATGCGAAGCTGTCACCGCGCCCTGATACTCTCGCAGCATGGGATGATATACCAGATGAAGAGCGTGCATTCCAGGAACGCTTGATGGAAGTATATGCCGGTTTCCTTGAGCACACAGATGTGCAGGTAGGCAAGCTCGTCGATGAATTGGAGGAAATGGGTGTCCGTGACAACACGATATTTATCTACATACTGTCGGATAACGGTGCATCTGCTGAAGGCATCGAGGGCAGTATTGCCGAGCTGAATGCACAGAATGGTATTCCATCAACCATTGCTGAACATATTAATGTTCTTGACGGTGTTGGTGGTCTGGAAGCAGTAGGTGGACCGCGCACTGACAATATGTACCATGCAGGCTGGGCCTGGGCCGGCGATTCGCCATTCCGTTATACAAAACTGGTGGCAGGTGATTTTGGCGGCACCCGTACACCCATGGTGATTTCATGGCCAAAAGGCATCCAACCGGATAAAACACCTCGAGCTCAGTTCCACCATGTCAATGATATTGCACCGACAATCTACGAGATATTGGGTATCACATCGCCTGCAACAGTAGACGGGCATGAGCAGGATCCGATCGATGGTGTAAGTCTTGCATACACATTTAATGATGCCAACGCGAAAGGTCCAAAGACCACTCAGTACTTCGAGATTATGGGAAGTCGCGGTATCTATCATGATGGATGGTTTGCCAGCGCATTCGGAATTCGAGAGCCCTGGGTCGCAAAAACCCCAGATATTTTGAACTGGGATCCAATGCAGGATGAATGGGAGCTTTATGACCTGCATGCTGATTTCGCACTTGCAAACAATCTTGCAGCAGAGCAACCGCAGAAGCTCGAAGAGTTAAAAGAACTCTTTATGCAGGAAGCCGGGAAAAACAAGGCACTGCCGATTGGTGGCAGTTTCATCGTAATTATTGATCCAGCGCAACTCAAGCGCACTACCAATATTGAGTGGGAGATGGTAGAAGGCATGACACGTATTCCTGAAGCGGAAGCACCAAACATCCGTAGTGGCAATGTACGCGCCGAGATCGATGCGGTTATTCCAGAGAATGCAAACGGTGTTGTGTTCGCGCTTGGCGGTTACGCTGGCGGTGCTTCCTTGTTTATCGTTGACGGTCAATTACATTACGAATATAGCTCACTGATGTTAAAGCGTAGCAAGATCAACGTTGGTACGTTGCCAACAGGTGACGTGCAGATAATCATGGAAATGCGTACCGAGCTCGGTATGGCAACACCCGCAGCTCTTACTTTCTGGGTGAATGGTAAACAGGTCAAACAGGCAACAATAGAGCGTACTATTCCGCTTTCTTTTACCGCCTCGGAAACTTTTGATGTCGGTATGGATACCAACTCACCTGTTGCTGATGCCTACTTTGATGCTGCACCGTTCAAGTTCAATGGGAAATTGAAGCGCTTGTACTTTAAATATCTGGATACCGCTTCGCCTGAAGCGCCGGCATTTATTGATGATTAGAAATTTTTATCAATTTATGATTTATGAGCACAATATATATTCGACTTTGGATGCTTATTATTCACAGTGAGGTGAGTCATCGAATGTCCGCTTTTAATTGACGTCAGCAATTCCATAGATCTTTATTGTTGGTATGTTGACTATTAGTTTTAGCTAACTTGATGAAGCCTGGGCCTCCCCGAATGTAGAGAAGGTAAAGTTATTTCTTTCTGTGGAATATTTAATATTTTGAGAACAATGAAATGAACATCCGATTCTGGGTGCTTATTGTTATCAGTGTCGGTATGGGCACACAATTTACAGTGCAGGCAGCCAGTGATCCTGAACTGGCGGTGAGCAATTTAGCGCTTGCACAGGAACTTACGAATCCGGTCGCTGACCTCATGACGATTCCGATACAAGTGAATTTCGACGACAACTTTGGCGCGAATGACGCGGGAAGCAAAATCACCACCAATGTCCAGCCTGTCATTCCATTTGAAATGAATAAAGACTGGAACTTGATCACGCGAACAATAATTCCTGTTATTCACCAGGATGAAGTAATCCCAGGCCAGGGACATCAGTTCGGTTTGGGCGATATCAACCTACAGTTGTTTTTATCACCCAAGCAACCGACTTCAAGTGGCTTCATCTGGGGCGCTGGAGCAGTTTTATATCTGCCTACGGCTACAGATTCGCTTATCGGTGCGAAGAAGTGGGGCGCAGGACCAACAGGTATAGTTTTGAAGATAAATGGCCCCTGGACCTATGGAGGACTCGCCAACCATATCTGGTCGTTTGCCGGTGACAGTGACCGGCCAGATATCAACAACACTTTCGTACAGCCCTTCGTGGCCTACACCTGGCCGAGTGCCTGGACCTTTTCGCTGCAATCGGAAACTTCCTATAACTGGGAAATTGAAAAGTGGTCGGTACCGGTCAATGCGGCAATTGCCAGGCTGATCTTCTTCGGCAAGCTGCCCGTCAGCCTGCAGGCAGGTGTCGGCTACTGGCTGGAAACACCGGTACAGGGGCCTGAAGGATGGCGCTTTCGTCTGCAGGCAAATATTGTCTTACCCAAGTAGCTGTTGCCATACAGTATTATTCGGCAGATGTATTGTTTATGCTATATGTCCGCAACCGAAAGCAGTCACCGGCTACTCAGGTGACAAACAAAAAGTGGGGTCAGTCTGACCCCACTTAATTGAATATTCCACCCGCTGAATATGAAGTGCAGTATTATGAGCAAATTGAAGGATCAGCCATGGTGGCTTGACTCAAACAAAACTCCCTCCGGAAAACTCGGGGCGGTTCATATCAGTCGTCTACCAGCAGTAACATCAGCAAGGGGGCAGCAATCGGTGCCGCGACTGGCGCGGCGGTCGGCGCGCTTTCAAGAGATGTTAATAAAAACAATAAGAAGAACAAGAAGAACAAACGTGCACTTATACTTGGTGCAACAATACGATAAATAAGTGAGGAATGATGGACGTCATTACTAAATTCTGGCGCAGTGCCACCACCGTTACTTTTTTCAACTTTGCTTTGTGCTTCGCTGGTGGTCTCGCCCATGCAGCGGAGGAGACAGGCGGCGACCTGCGTGCCGCCGTACAAAATCCCATCAGCTCGCTGGTCAGCCTGCCGTTCAAATTCAATTTTGACTACGGTGCGCAAAATGGTGATGGCACGATATTAAATATACAACCGGTCTATCCCATCACGAAAGGTGACTGGAACTATGTCAGCCGCTTGATCCTGCCGGTCGCCAGCGTGGACGGTGCGATATCGACGCCAGAGAATCCAAATCCGAGCGGTTTAGATAGCGCCTCGGGCCTGGGAGATACCAACTATTCACTTTTCCTTTCTCCGGTTAAATATGGTGATGTAATCTGGGGTGTGGGCCCATCGTTGATGATGCCCACTGCAACAGAAGACCAGCTCGGCAGCGGTAAGTGGAGCGCCGGTGTTACGGGTGTTGCACTGACGCAACCCAGCTGGGGAACCATGGGTATACTTGGTCGCCATCTGTGGTCGTTTGCCGGTGATGATGACCGTTCTGATGTCAATCAAACCCTTATCGAGCCCTTTGCCAACTATAACCTCGATAACGGCTGGTTCCTGATTACTGATTTAATCATTACATCGAACTGGGAGGCTTCATCCGGTCAACAGTGGACCGTCCCACTCGGCGGCGGTGCCGGCCGTATCTACAAGATTGGCAACCAGGCCGTAAATAACCGTATTGAATTTTATTACAACGTAGAGAAGCCTGACTCTGCCCCCGACTGGACCTGGGCCTTCACCTTCCAGTTCCTGTTTCCTAAATAATAACTTCCACAAACTATTTATCAATTGAAGCCTCAGCCATTAACTGCCACTCATAAAATCGTATATAGTACCCTTTTACGAATATATTGAGCAGTTCATTGAAATGTAAGCCTTAATCCGATAATCGCCGTTGTAAAGTGCGAACAGACATCTCGGCGATGTCGGCAGTTTCTTCGATAGTGATATTTTTTGTTCGTGAATAGGTATTAATTATGTTGCGTATGGAATTGGCAACGTCTTTGTTTTTATCAGCATCAGCACCGCCTGTTCTGGGATATCCGTCAAATCCAGTTATTTGGTCATATTAATAGCAATAGATGGAATATATTGGTTAGAAGCAGAGGGAAGGGGCCTGGTTTGGCTATGGTCAGAACGGGTATTTATATTTCCTATACTTAAACCGGACAAGCAATATGCAAATCAAAACAACTTTAGTTGTCACGGCACTAATCATCACAATGGCGATCTTTCCCAGTTCCTCGGTGATGGCCGACGACTCTCCCAAAGTGACGATTCAGAATTACGTCCGTGCGGAGACCGACCTCCAGATGCGGACCTATGTCGAGAACATGGACGCGTTCGGGAAGTTCGCTCACATGAGGGTAGCCTACGATGTCACCAACAAGGACACGATCCGTCCCAACCGGGACACGATCTATTCCTGGTCGGTCTTCGACGTGACCTCGCCGCTGACCATCGGCCTGCCCGACCCGGGGGGCCGCTACCAGTCATTGATGATCGTCAGTCAGGACCACTCGATCTGGGCGGAATACGGCCCGAAAGAGGTTGTCCTCGATGAAGAGACCGTCGGGACGCGATACGCGCTTCTCCTGCTCCGTACCTTTCTCGATCCCAACGACGAGGAGGACGTGAAGGCAGCCCACGCGCTGCAGGACGCTGTCACCGTCAAGCAGGCGGACAAGGGCAAGTTCGAGTATCCCGGCTGGAACAAGGAGGAGGTCGAGGCGATGCGGGAGAAGATCAATGTCGTCGCGGCCGCGTTGCCAGACAACACGAAGACGTTTGGCCGCAAGGAAGACCTCGACCCGATCTACTGGCTGCTCGGTGCCGCCTACGGTTGGGGTGGGTTACCGGTGCAGGACGTCGCCTACACCGGCGGTGTTCCGGAGAAGAATGATGGCAAGACCCCCTACACCCTGACGGTCAAGGATGTGCCGGTGGACGCCTTCTGGTCGGTGACCGTCTACGACGACAAGGGGATGTTCATCGTCAACGAATACGGCGCCTATTCCTACAACAGTGTCACCGCGAAGAAGAATGAGGACGGTAGCGCCACCATCCACTTCGGGGGCGACCCCGGGCAGGACAACTTCCTCCCGATCGTGCCCGGCTGGAACTACATCGTCCGCATGTATCAGCCGCGTAAGGAGATTCTCGAGGGTACCTGGAAATTTCCAGTACCGGTGACGCCATAGATCGCGACCCGCAATACATGGCAAATTGAGAGAATAACAAGGAGAACGACCAATGATAAAGATGATGAAAACACGAATCCTTAGCCTACTGGTCACTGTCATTACCATCGTCCCCTGTTTCTCGGTGCTGGCCGCAACTAGCGCCGATGAGAAACTCACTACCGCCGAGGCAAAGGAAATCGCCAAGGAAGCCTTCCTGTGGGGCATGCATCCGGTCGCGATCTACCATCTGCGCTACAACTTCGCGCAGAATGAACTGAACCCGCGTGCTGCGGGCATCAACCGCTTGCATTGGGACCGCACACCGCTGAAAGCTCTGCCGCGCGTCGCTACTACACCCAATGCCACCACGCTCTATGGCGTTGGCATGTTTGATCTGTCAGAGGAACCCGCGGTCATTATCGTCCCCGAAATCAAGGATCATTATTGGAGTGTCCAGCTTTACGATAACTACGCGCGCTGGTGGCACATGATCGGCAGCCAGTTCAATGCGCCAGGCCCCGTTCGGCGCTTGCTGATCGGCCCGAACTGGAGCGGCAAGTTGCCCGACGGGTTCGTCGGGGCCGACATCGTGCAGTCCCAGTCCGACTTTGCCGGGGTACTGGCACGCGTCGCTCTCACCGACGATACGGAGGAAGAGGTCCAGATCGTCAACGCCATCCAGGACCGCATCACGGCCATGTCGCTCAGCCAGTGGATTGCTGCTGGACGCAAGGAGGTGAGGGCTGAGGATGTGCCGCTGACCAAAGCCGACTATCCCACCTATCCTGGCATGGAGAAGGTCCGTGAACCGGGCAAGCTCACCGGCGTGGACTTTCTGCGCTGGGTCAGCCTGGTGCTGAACGATCCCAGTTTCACCAAACAGACCGATAGCCATCGTGAAGTCACCGCCTTTGCGCGTTTCGAGCGCCTTGGACTCAAGGCCGGCACACCCTTCGATCCCGCCGGATTGACACCCGAGGTCGCGGCTGCGGTAGAGGCGGGGATCGAAGATGGAAAGAAGGAAGTGCTGGATGGGATGGCCATGAACTTCACCGAAGGCCGAAATGGCTGGAAGTTCGACAACGATCTTGGCTACAAAGACACCAACTGGCAATGGCGGGCATGGGCCGGGTTGCAGGCTGTTCTCGCCCCCGTTCCCTCCCGATCGCATACGGCCGCAAACTGTTGGGACGATTCCGATGGCCGGCTGCTCTCGGGCGAGCACCGCTACGCGATCACCTTCGACCTGAAAAACATGCCTCCGGTCACCGAGTTCTGGGAAATGCCGCTCTACGATACCGAGGGCTATTTCTACGATAAC
>Ga0316193_10000942_pt1 | contig 18928 bp, 15 predicted proteins | sample MerIslsedime2_MG_FD_207735 | JGI IMG/M metagenome (GOLD analysis project Ga0316193, IMG submission 207735) | Coastal sediment microbial communities from Maine, United States - Merrow Island sediment 2 | ecosystem: Environmental > Aquatic > Marine > Coastal > Sediment | place: USA: Maine... | reverse complement strand
GCCAACGACGTCGCTAACAATGTCGGGCCCGCGGTCGGCTCGCGCGCGCTGACGATGGTCGGTGCGATCGCGATTGCAGCGATTTTCGAGGCTTCGGGAGCCCTGATTGCCGGCGGTGACGTGGTCAGCACTATCAAGAAGGGAATTATCGATCCTGCCGCCATCGAAAGCTCCGATGTCTTCGTCTGGCTGATGATGGCGGCGCTGCTGGCCGGGGCCCTGTGGTTGAACGTCGCCACCGCCATCGGTGCGCCGGTATCGACCACGCATTCGATCGTTGGCGGCGTGCTCGGCGCGGGCATCGCGGCCGGCGGCTGGGATGTGGCCAACTGGGAAAGGGTGGGGCAGATCGCCGCCAGCTGGGTCATTTCCCCGGTGCTCGGCGGGCTTATCGCGGCCGGCTTTCTCTACCTGATCAAGCGAACGATAACCTACCAGGATGACATGCTGGCCTCGGCCAGGCGCATGGTGCCGATCCTGGTGGGGATCATGGCGCTGGCTTTTGGCAGTTACCTTGCGCTCAAGGGATTCAAAAAGATCTATAAGGTCGACATGCCCACCGCGCTGATGATCGGCTCAGTGGTCGCGATCATCATTTACTTTCTTTCCAGGCCCTGGGTCAACCGTAAATCGAAGAAGGAGTCGAATGACAAGGCGGGGGTCAACTCCCTGTTTACGATTCCGTTGATTTTCGCGGCGGCGATGTTGAGTTTCGCGCACGGCGCCAACGATGTCGCCAACTCGATCGGGCCACTGGCGGCAATCGACGATGCGCTGACCACCCACGGTATCTCGACCAAGGCCCACATTCCGTTGTGGGTCATGCTAGTCGGTGCCATCGGTATTTCGCTCGGCCTCGCGCTATACGGCCCCAAGCTGATCAAGACGGTGGGATCGGAAATTACCGAGCTGGACAAGATGCGGGCTTTTTGCATCGCGCTGTCGGCGGCGATTACGGTGATTATCGCGACACAACTGGGATTACCGGTGAGTTCAACGCATATCGCGGTGGGGGCGGTGTTCGGGGTCGGATTTCTGCGCGAGTACCTGAAGCGGAATTACTCCCGCATGATGGAAGAGATCCAGTTGCATCACATGGGGCGCGACAAGACCGATGTCGAGAAGTTTCTCGAAGACTTCCATGCCGGCAACCTGGAAGAAAAAGCGCACATGTTGTTGCAGTTGAAAAATCACTCGGCCGATGCCGATCTTTCCAAGAAGGAACGCAGGCAGGTGAAGCGGGCTTATCACCACGAACTGGTGAAACGGTCCGCCCTGCTGAAAATCGCCGCTGCCTGGATCATTACCGTACCGGTATCCGGGCTCCTGGCCGCGATGCTGTTTTTCATGATCCGCGGCATTATGCTTCCCTGATATGGCGATAAATTTCGTCACCATCAATGCTCCGCCGGCGCTCGGCTTGCGAGTTATTGCTCAACTTGTTACGAGGTCGGCACCATGTTAAGTCGGGTCATTGCTCCGCTGTTATTCCTGGTCTTTGCCTGGTTTGTAGTCTCAAATAACGACGCAAGGACGATTATTGCCGGGGTTGCTATTTTCCTGATTGGCATGCACTACATGGAAAATGGTTTCAAACTTTTTAGCGGCGGCGCACTCGAAACTGTGCTCGAGCGCTTTACCGGAACGACCCCGCGCGCGATTTTTACCGGGTTCCTGTCGACGTCGGTAGTACAGAGTTCGTCGCTGGTATCGGTGATCATCATCTCGTTTTTGTCCGCCGAACTGATCGGGCTAACCCAGGCTGTGGGTGTTGTGTTTGGCTCAAACATCGGCACCACCACTACTGCCTGGCTGGTTTCAGCATTCGGTCTTAAAATCAAGATTTCCGCCTACGCCCTGCCAATGCTGATCTTCGGTGTGGTGATGCAATTCTCAAAGCATGTGAGCTACAAAGGTATCGGAAGCGTGCTGATCGGGCTGGGCTTCATTTTTCTCGGTATCTCCTACATGAAGGAAGGATTCGAAACCCTCAAGGAGGGGCTGGATCTCGCCGAGTATGCGATGGGGGGCTATGCGGGCGTGGCGGTTTATATCCTTCTGGGTGCCGTTGCGACGGTTATCATCCAGTCCAGTAGCGCGACCATGGCGATCATCATCACGGCACTTGCGACGGGCCAAATCGATTACATCAACGCGCTTTCGCTTGCAATCGGCGCCAACATCGGCACCACGGTTACCGCGGCGATCGGTTCGCTGGCGTCGAACCAAAACGGCAAACGCCTCGCGGTTGCGCACCTGATTTTCAATCTTGTTACCGCACTTTTTGCCGTTGGTTTCATTTACCAGCTAAAAGATCTGGTGGAATGGCTAGCACCGTACCTGGCAATACCGGCGGGCGACGACACTATGCGTCTGGCATTGTTCCATACGATTTTCAACGTGATTGGCGTCCTGCTGGTCGTGCCCTTTTTGAAACAGTTGGTCAACTTTCTCGAAACCCTGTTTCGTGATGACGAGAAAGCTCGCGGTCGGGCGAAATACCTGACCCCCGAGGTCATGGAAATTCCCGCAACCGCATTGGCAGCGTTACGCAAGGAAACGATCCACCTTTACGACAAGTCGGTGGAAGCCATCGTCCATGCGATGAATCTGCACCGCACGGAAATTTTTTCGGATGCCGAAATCGACGAAGTGATCGAGCGCTCGACTTCACCAATAAAGATCAATGTTGACGAGGTTTACCAGAGCGAGCTAAAAAGCCTGTATGGCGAAATTATCGAGTATGCGTCGATGTCGCAAACTTATATGGACCAGCAGGGTAATAATGAAATATTCGAACTAAAACAGGCTGCCAGAAAAATTATCGAGATGGTCAAGGATGTCAGGGAATTGCAGAAGAACCTGAATTTTTACTCGAAAAGTCACAATTCGTTCATAATCGAACAGTACGATAAGCTGCGTGCTGAATTGGTCGAAGTACTGCGCATTATACAGGAGCTCAGGGAAAACGATTTTGACGAGGAAGACGTTCTAACCCGGGTCGAGGTCGAGAAGGTCAACGCCAAGGAGCGTGAAATTGCGCAGAATTACGAGGTCGATGCATTGATCCGGGAACACAAGATCGATTCGCACAGCGCATCGTCACTGATCAACGACATTACTTTCGCCCAGAGTATCAGCAAGAAACTGCTTACCTGTGCGGAGACCTTATGGGTCAGGGACGAGGAAATGAAAGAATTGGGAGATGAATATGGGTACGAATGAGCTGATTGATAAGCTGGAGGATTATTTCGATTTATCGAAGAAGAAACAACGCAAGAAACACGATAAGCTTGTGAAAATAATCCACAAACTCGAAAAAAAGAAATCCAGACTTGAACATAAAGCGCTACGGGAAAAAGAGATCGATGCAACCAGTAGTCGTTACCATGACGTGGAACGGGAATTACGGGTAATTTCGAAGCTCATCAGCAAGGCCGAAAAAAAGGACCTCGACGCGTGAACGCTGTGGCAGAGCGATGTGGCTTTGCATTGCGAGATCAGGTGTTTAAGTTCACAGCGCATCGGTAGTCCGTAAAAACGTCTTCGCGATTGGGTCTGTGACCACCTCTCACCTCAATGCTTCGATCTACATCCACCTGTGAAGAAACACCTTCACTGAAAAACTATTCCAGTTCTGGCAAGCTATTCTGGCCGCAGCAACCAGTCGCTTTCCTCAGTACAACGCCTGATCAGAATCATCTACTCGATCGGACTGGTTTCTGGCGTGGCTGCCAGAATCAATTGCAGTGTGGAAGCAAAGTGCCTGATACCTGTCTGTTGCGAAGCCATGTGGGAAGTTGTCCTAGATTGACCCTGCAACACCCGGTGCAACGCCCACCGAAATCAGGATCCATTCGATGTTGTATTAACGGCACATCTGGCGAACAGATGACAACTGTCCAGGCTCAGGTACAGAGCAGAAATCGTCTTGCTAAATACGTAAGTAATCGAGGAATAGTGGCTTTAAATGACCTGTGTCATAAAAGCGGGCGAGTCGTTGTACTAATATCCCACGGCTATAAGAAAGCTTAGATGGGGATAAAAATGACAATAGCGCTTACCCAGGTATCAGGTATTGGTCCGAGTACAGTAAAAGTTCTGACAGAAAACGGTTTCACATCCGCGCAGCAACTTGCGGACACGACGATCGAACAACTTTCCAAAGTGCCAGGGTTCAGTACGGCACGCGCCAGCAGGACGATCAAGGCTGCGAATGCACTACTCTCTGTTTCCGCCGATGCAAGCGCAAGCGCAACCACAACCACAACCACTACAGCCAATGCTGCTCAAACTACGATGCGGCAGCGGCGAACTGCTAAAAAACCGGCTACCAGGTCAACCAGTTCCGCTTCTGTTTCAGCCACCGGCACTAAAGCCGGTGTCGATACTAAGGAGCCCGAAGTGGAAGAAGTGACCGGGAAGGAGCAGAAGAAGGCTGAGAAAGCGGCGAGGAAGGCTGCGAAGAAGTTGAAGCGAGCGGCGAAGAAGGCTGAGAAGGCGGCCAGGAAGGCGGCGAGGAAGGCTGAAAAGGCTGTCAGGAAGGCGGCGAGGAAGGCTGAGAAGGCGGCCAGGAAGGTGGCCAGGAAAGCTGCGAGGAAGGCTGCGAAGGCGAAGAAAGCCGCCAGGAAAGAGGCGAAGAAAGCCAAATCCAGAAAAAATAAAAAGTAAACGTTCCAGGTAACACCCTAACTTTCAAATCAGGCATCCCCCGCTCTGGCCTTTCGGTCAAAGCGGGAATTAAAGATGGTATGCCACGTAACGGACGCTGCCGTCTAACCCCATCAGGGTCGATTAAACCCCGCCGAATGAATCGCTCGGCGGAATTGCTGAGCTGCGCGCCTCCTCAAGTCAGGGTGATTCTATGTATAAGCAGCTCAGGCTCCAGATGCCATATAACGCGCAGTGGCATCAGCCAGGCGCATCTAAAAAAATATGCTCAATAAAAGCAACAAGCTGTGTTAAACCAGGCTCAGGCAGTCCCGGGTTATTCGGTTGTCATTTGACCAGTGTCAGGAGGAAATCATGCGGCAGGTCTTTATGCTAAAATTGTGGATTTGCTTCAGTAAATTGCTCCCGACATTCCTGAGAGTGCAATAGCATGTTGATTTTGGTAGTAGAAGATGACCGTGAAATTCGCGAGATGGTTTGCCAGTCGCTGGGGCAAAGTGATTTTCATACCATCGAATGCCCCGACATTCGCGATGCCAAGCAGAGCATTAAAAAACACATTCCGGATTGCCTGGTCGTCGACTGGATGTTGCCCGATGGATCCGGCATAGATCTGGTTCGCTGGGTCCGTAAGCAGAAACACTATCAACATATTCCCACCCTGATGTTGACGGCACGTGCCGAGGAAAGTGACATGCTGACCGGCCTGGAATCCGGCGCTGACGATTACCTGACCAAGCCGATGTCATTGCGCGAGTTAAATGCGCGCATCAAGGCATTGCTGCGCCGTCCAGCGGTTTACCAGGAGCAAATGCATATTCTGAAATTCGGGCCGATGAGTATGAATTTGCGCAGCTATGAGTTTTTTGCTGACGACAGGCCGATTGAACTGAGTAAAACCGAATTCCGTCTGTTGCGACTGTTCATGGAGTATCCCAAAACAGTCTTCAGCCGTGAACAGATTCTGGACAAGGTTTGGGGAGTCAACAGCTATCTGGATGAACGCACCGTTGATGTGCATATTCTGCGACTGCGCAAACTGTTAAAACCGCATGGCATCGATGATGCGATTGTAACCGTTTACGGTACCGGGTATTGCCTGTCCAGAGAAAGTCAAAAATGATGGCATAGGCACCGCATGTTAAATATCTGGTCAACTGAAGCCTGGTCGCTTTCGATAGCTGCAGTGGCATTTGGTCTGCTGGGCTTCTTCAGCGGTAACTGGTTTGTTGCCAGTCTGATAACACTCGGAATGTATATCCTCTGGCTATACGGGCGTTTGTTGAAGTTGGAGCAATGGATTAGAAAAGGCACCAAAGCCAGCGAAGTCTACGAAGATAACGGCTTCGTCGGTATCATCATTCGCCAGCTCCATCAGCAAAAGAAAATTCATAATCAACGCAAACGCCGTACCAAGAAATTACTGCATCGAATGAATGAAAACATTTCGGCGCTGCCCGATGCCACGGTGCTGTTGAATAAGGAGTTACGTATCGAATGGTGTAACGACCCGGCCAGATATCTGCTCAACTTACGTTCACCACAGGACCTGGGTAATAAGCTGAAAAACATCATCCGTGATCCGAGTCTACTGGCCTACATGGAGAATCCTCTTGTGCAGGAACATATTGAAATCAATTCGCCGGTCGATCCGAAGGTCACCATACAGGTGAGGAAAGTATCATTTGGTGCAAACAAGTCACTGTTGATCGCAAGAAACGTCAGCGATCAGAAACAATTACAGGAAAGTCTGAAGAATTTCGTCGCCAACGCTTCACACGAATTGAGATCTCCCTTAACCGTTATCTGGGGCCATCTTGAAATGCTTGAGGGCGAACAGGAAATGAGCAAATCGGGTAAGCGCTCGCTGCGTATAGCGCAGCGTCAGGCCGAACGGATGAAGGAACTGATCCAGGATCTTTTATTGCTCTCGCAGGTCGAAAGTTATCACCTGGCGCCCGATGAAGGTGAGCGGATTTCGATTTCGGAACTAAAGACAGGCCTGCTCGAGGCGTTGGAAAAATATGATGACCGCCATCGCGTTCATCTGGATTTTCCCGCCCATATGTTTCTGCGCGGCATCAGTATCGAAATCCAGGGCATTTGCATCAACCTGGTGGAAAACGCGATTAAATACTCGCCACCCGACAAACCAGTTCGAGTCAGATGGTTTGAAAGCTCAAATGCTGAATACGTGTTTGATGTCGAGGATCAGGGGTCAGGTATCGAGCAGGAAGAAATTTCGCAGCTGACCAATCGCTACTATCGTGGGCAGAAAAGCAGGGCCGAAGTTTCCGGTTCCGGCCTTGGTCTTGCGATCGTACAACATGCCGCAAACAAGCATGGCGCGGTATTTAAGATTGTCAGCGAACCCGGTAAAGGCAGTTGCTTCAGCGTCACCTTTCCCAGCTATCGTTGTTTGCGAGATGATCAACAATTCCATGCTGTTCCCCCGCTAGCCAACCACTAGAAGACATATTTCTAGCGCTTCAGAATTTCGCCACCTACCCACAACAGGCTGATTTTTCAGGTCTTTTTTTACCGGTTATCCGTTTTATGCGAGTCGGTTAAAACAAATGTCATTTTGTAACATCAGTGTCATATTTATTGTTTTTAATAGCATCCTCAGTTTTGCCAAGGTCCTGGCAAGCCGGGTAAGTTCACCGTCGCCATCGATTAGCAGTTAGCGGTTGATGCTACATCAGCGAATATAACAACAGGGGATAAATATCATGAAATCAGCACAACTAGCCTTACTGTCATTTTTGACTGTAGTTGCCATGGGTAGCCAGAGTCTGGCAGCGGGTACTCTGATTCAGAACAAGGGTTCGGATACCCTGGTCAACGTGGCTCAGGCCTGGGCAGAAACCTACCCGACAATCAATCCCGATGTCACCGTCGCAGTCTCCGGTGGCGGTTCTGGAACCGGCATCGCGGCGATGATCAACGGTACCGTCGACATTGCCAACGCCAGCCGCTCGATGAAAGACAAGGAGATGAAAAAAGCGAAGGAGTCCGGACAGGATCCGGTAGAGCACATCGTCGGATACGATGCACTGGCGGTGTTTATAAATGAGAACAATCCCTCAACGACATTTACCTTTAATCAACTCGGCAAGATTTTCGGGCGTGGCGGTGAATTCACCAAATGGTCTGACCTGGGTATCAAAGTGCCCGGCTGCGACAGTGACCAGATCGTGGTTGTCAGTCGGCAGAATAATTCGGGTACCTATGCTTATTTCAAGAGTTCCGTTTTGAAAAGCGCGGCCAAGGCGGGCGTTATCTCCAAGGGCAGTTTCCGCCAGGGCACCCTGGACATGCACGGTTCCAAGGACGTTGTCGACCTGGTTGAAAAGACTCCTTGTGCAATCGGCTATAGCGGGCTGGCTTATGCAACGGAGCACCTGAAACTGGCCTGTATCTCCAAGGCGGAAGGTGAAGACTGTGTGAGCCCAAACGTCGCCACCGCCAGCGATCGTAGCTATCCGATTGCACGTCCTTTGTTCATGTATACCAACGGTAAGCCGCAGGGCGCTATCAAGGGTTACATGGACTGGATTCTTTCAGACGATGGTCAGTGCATACTGAAAAAGAAAGGTTATGCACCCATCCACGATGTTACCTGCCAATAGAAATTTATCTCGCCGGGGGAAGCGTAACGATATGCTTCCCCCCTGTTTAAATAGTTGCCGGAACTAGCCATGTCTCATCTTGAAGAACGCCTGGAACACGATCTCACCGAAATACGTGATCAAATTGCTGACCTGGGCTCAAAGGCTGAACAAGCCATGGATGGGGCGCTTCGTGCGCTCCACACGGCTGATGACAATCTTGCTTTTACCACCATACTGTCCGATCTGCCGATCAATCGACAGATGCGCAAAATCGATCGCATGTGTCACTCGTTTATCGCTGTCCACTTGCCGAGTGCCGGACATTTACGGCTGATTTCTTCGGTCATTCGAGCCAACATCATTCTCGAACGCATCGGCGATTATGCGGTCACCATTGCGCGCGAATCTGTGCAACTGGGCGACATCCCCGAAGGCCATATGTCGGTAGAACTGAAAAGTATCAGTGATGATTCCATGTCGGTGTTGAGTGAATCCATCAGCGCCTTCAACACTGGCAACGCCGAGCGTGCGCGTGAAACGAAAGCGCTGGCGCAACGGGTCGAGCACGACATGGACGGAATCTATGCTGAGTTGCTTGATAGTTGTGAAGAAAGTGGCGCAGGTTGCAGTCGTCACACCCTGATTTACCTAATCATATTCAGCCAGTTGAAACGTGTTTCCGACCAGGCCAAGAATCTGGCGGAAGAGACCATTTTTGTCGAAACCGGGGAGACCAAGGCGCCCAAGGTTTATCAAATCCTGTTTCTCGACCAGGACAGCAGCTGCCTCGCGCCGATGGCACAACTCATCGCGCGCAAGATTTATCCAGATATTGGCGAGTACATGCACGCCGGGGTCAAGGCTGCGGGAGAGCTCGACCGTAACATGATGAGCTTCATGCGCGAGCGTGGATTCGATCTCAGTGGGGTTCTTCCTGCGCCACTGAATTCGAGTCGGGAAGCATTGTCCGAGTACCACGTCGTCGTTGGTCTCAATCAGCAAGTACAGGATGCCGTGGACAAGGTGCCGTTTCGCACTTCGGCCCTGAACTGGCAGCACCTCGAAGTTCCCAGCGGTGACGACCGCGAGGGCTGGGAAGATCTGTATAAGAATATAGCGCTGCAAATTCGTGAATTACTCACGTTGTTGCGTGGGCCTGAGAATTTGTGACATGGCACAGTCATCTCAACAAGCGACGGGTAATCTTCCCAACATCAACCAGCGTAACCTCGACTGGTATATTGATAAAGTTGTCCAGTACCTGGTTTTCCTGAGTGGTATCTCGGCCATCCTGTTGATCGTTGGTATCTTCGTGTTCGTTACCATCGAAGGTCTCGGCTTTTTACTGGAAGATTTCAGTTTCAGGGAGTTTTTCCTTTCACCCTGGTGGGAACCCACTGACGACGACGAACCTACTTACGGTATTCTCGCGTTGATGGCCGGTACCGCGAGTGTCACTGGCCTGGCGATGCTGATCGCAATCCCGTTTTCACTTGGCAGCGCAATTTATGTCGCCGAATTTGCTACCGGCAAAACGCGGGAATTCCTCAAGGTGCTGATCGAACTGCTGGCTGCGATACCCTCCGTCGTGTGGGGATTTATCGGTCTGTCGATTATGAACCCGCTTATTATAGATACCTTCGATGTGCCGGTCGGACTGAACATTCTGAACGCTGGAATCATACTCGGTCTGATGGCTGCCCCGATCATGACGTCGATCTGTGAAGACGCGCTCAAGGCAGTTCCGGATCGCTATCGGGAGGCGGCCGAAGCGCTCGGTGGCACTCGCTGGCAGGTCATTTACAAAACCGTGCTACCAGCAGCCAAGAATGGTTTGCTGGGTGGCGTACTGCTGGGTGTCGGCCGTGGTTTTGGCGAAACCATGGCAGTACTGATGGCGACCGGACACGCGATTAATATACCCGGCAGCGTTTTCGACTCGGTCCGCGCGCTGACCGCAACTATCGCTGCTGAACTCGGCGAAACAGCCGTCGGATCGCCCCATTATCAAGCCTTGTTCACGATTGGCATTTTCCTTTTCACCATCACTTTTATTATTAACCTGACTGCTGACCTGATCGTTCGCGGTATACGCAAGAGTTAGGAAAAAAACATGAGCAATACCAGTATTATCGACAACCAGTTCCTCGAAACCGAGCTGAACGTCAAGGCTAAACGCAACGAAACCCTGTTTCGAATTCTCTTCATGATGATGGCCGGCCTGCTGATTTTACCGGTATTGATCATATTGACGACGCTGGTGGTCAAAGGCGGCTCAATGATTTCCTGGGAGTTTCTGTTCAGCGATCCGACGAATGGCATGACCGAGGGTGGGATTTTCCCTGCCCTGCTGGGTACCGTCTGGCTGGTCGGCGTGGCCTTGATTATTTCGGTTCCGGTCGGCGTGGCGGCAGCGGTCTACCTGAGTGAGTACGCACCGGATAACTGGTTTACCCGCGCGATCAATCTCGCGATTATCAACCTGGCGGGTGTCCCTTCTATCGTGCACGCATTATTTGGTGTCGGCGCCTTCGTCATATTCTTTGATTTCGGCACCAGTATCCTGGCTGCCAGCATGACGCTTGCGGTCATGACAATGCCGGTCGTTATCGTTGCCACGCGTGAATCGCTGCAGTCGGTGCCCCATGCCTTCAGGGAAGCCTGCTGGAATATGGGCGCAACCCGTTGGCAAACCATACGCCGTGTCATCCTGCCTAATTCGGTAAGTGGCATCCTCACTGGCGTCATTCTCGAAGTGTCGCGTACCACTGGCGAAACGGCGCCTATCATGTTCACCGGGGCCGCGTTCTTCATTCCAGTTCTACCCCAAAGTGTGTTCGATCAAACCATGGCGCTGTCACTGCATTTGTTCGTGGTTGCAACCCAGGTACCTCATGTACCGGACGCGCTGCCCTATGGTGTTGCTTTGGTGCTGGTCTCTATGGTGTTGCTGATGAATAGCGCATCGATCGCATTGCGCATGCATCTGCGCGGTAAAAAGAAATGGTAGCCACGATGGAAAGCAATACAAGCTCCGAATCTGCCGTGGAACCTGCAATAAAACTGCAGGTGCGTGACCTTGCGGTTCGCTATGGCAATACCACCGCAATCTCCGGGGTTAACCTCGATGTCAGGGAAAATGAAATATTTGGCATCATTGGCCCTGCCAACGCCGGCAAGACATCGTTTCTCAAGAGCCTGAACCGAATGAATGATTTCAACAGTGAAATGTCGGTCGATGGTGAAATTGAGTTTGACGGAACCAATCTTTGCGATGTACGCAATGTCTATGCGCTGCGAAGTCGTATCGGCGTGGTTTTTCCGTTACCGGTGGGATTGCCGCTCACCGTATTTGAAAATGTGGCCTTCGTACCGCGCCTGCGCGGTATCACCGACAAGGCCGAACTGGATGTTATTGTGGAGCGCTGCCTGACCCGTGCTGCCCTGTGGGATGAGGTGAAGGACCGGCTGGATTCGTTGGGGAGTCTGCTTTCCGGTGGGCAACAGCAACGCCTGACCATTGCGCGCGCGCTGTCGCAGGAACCGGAACTGCTCATGCTGGATGAGTTTTCGATTGCTGTTGACCCGGTAACCACGATGCGCATCGAGGATGTGCTGAAAGAGCTGAAGCACGAGATGACGATCATACTGGTGACCAACCTGGTGCAGCAGGCACGCCGCCTTGCCGATCGTACTGCCTTTTTTCTCGAAGGGAAATGCGTCGAAATCGGTAATACCGAGGACCTGTTTAACGGTCAGGTCAAAGATCAGCGTACCACCGACTATATCGAGGGCCGATTCGGCTAAGCAGATGAATGCTGACAATAATACAGCCGCAAGCGGTATCGCATCTGATACTGAACTGGCGATAGACACCACCGATCTGAATCTCTGGTACGGTGATTTTCAGGCACTGTTCGATGTCAATCTGCAAATCAAGAAAGGCAGGGTAACTTCGATGATCGGTCCCTCCGGCTGCGGCAAGTCCACTTTTCTGCGCAGTGTAAACCGCATCAACGAACGCCTTGGCTATGTGCGTATCGATGGTTCGATCGATGTTTTCGGGAATAACATTTATGCGCCCGAGGTTGAACTGGTTCAGGTTAGAAAGCAGGTAGGCATGGTGTTCCAGCGACCCAATCCATTGCCGACCACGATCCGGGAAAATATTTTGTTTGGCCACAAACTGCACAATCGTGATCGAAAATACAGCCGCGATGATGAAGACGAAATCGTCGAGGATGCGCTGCGCCAGGTAGTGCTGTGGGACAAGGTGAAAGATCACCTGAAACGCAGAGCCACCGAACTGTCGTTGGAAGAGCAACAGAAACTTTGTATCGCACGTTTGCTACCGGTTAAACCCAGTGTCCTGTTGATGGATGAACCCTGCTCGGCACTCGATCCGAAAGGCACCGCTGCGGTCGAGGAGTTAATCTGGGAGTTGCGCGGGAAGTACTCGATTCTGATAGTGACTCACAACATGGCCCAGGCGCGCCGTGCCAGCGAAGAATGTATCTTCATGCTGATGGGTAAAGTCGTCGAGCACACCGCGACCGCAGACATGTTTGTCACCCCCCAGCATCAGGAAACGGCAGACTATATCGAAGGGCGTTACGGGTAGAACATGGCAACCCGGCAGCTGGTTGCCGGGTTAATACAACTTATGCCGCTGCTGTGAGATCTCGGGCCTTTGGGGTAAAAAATGCCCAACCACCCCGGACTCTGTCGTCAGAAAACCCACTCACCGAGACCGGTGTCAACCAGGTCACAGTACTTAGCTGTTTGCATATCTCGGTTAACCCTATAAAATGTGCGTTTTATTAAGCATACCCAATTCTGCCAATTGGGGGGTACGTGGCCAAAACTTTAGTAGAAGACCCCGACGAACAAACCCGCATACCTTTTCTGCGCGGCATACTCATTCACAGTCTGCAGGATTCGGGACTGGAATTTAATCAAGCCCTCGAAATTGCATCGGAAGTCAGAAACCAGCTTGCAGACGTTGCGCTGATTTCGACCGATGATCTGGAAAGCATGGTAAGCAAATGCTTGCACGCGTCTCGAGGTGAGGACACCGTTTTTCGTTATGAGAATCGCGCTGGACTGTTAATGGTGCAGGTTGAGCAGCAATGCGGGCGGATTAATCCGTTTTCGCGTCTGCTGTTTCGGCATAGCCTGGAAACCATAGGGCTGAAATCCAGGGAATCTGACGACGTCGTGCAGATGCTGCAAGCACACCTGAGTAACAAGGCGATTAAAACGATCAAGTCCAGGCATCTGGCGATGTTGATCTATCGATACCTGCGCCAGTCTGCCAGTCTCGGGCCGGCCGTTGCGCAGCGCTGGCTGGTGTGGCACGACTTTATCAATAGCGGTCGCAATTTGATTTTCCTGATTGGTGGTACCGCAGGCAGCGGCAAGAGCACCATAGCGAACGCGCTTGCGAGCCGCCTGGAAATTGTACGCACCCAGTCCACCGACATGCTGCGCGAAGTCATGCGCACCATGGTCCCGGAAAAACTGATGCCGGTGTTACACCAATCCTCGTTTACTGCCTGGAAGGGTTTGCCCGGCCATGGTGAAACCAAATCCGGGGTGTCGGATGAACTGCTGGTGCAGGGTTATCTCAGCCAGGCTGACTCGCTTGCGCTTGCCTGCGAAACGGTCGTGGAACGCGCCACGCGCGAACATGTTTCGCTGGTGCTGGAAGGCGTACACATTCACCCTGTGTTCATGGAGAAGCTGCAAAAGGAAACCGACTCCATAGTGATACCGGTGATGGTGGGCCTGCTGAAAAACAAGCACCTGCGGCAACGAATCAAAATGCGCAGCAACAACGCTCCGGACCGGGGTTCAGAGCATTACCTGCAATATTTTGACGAGATCTGGCACCTGCAGTCTTATCTTCTGTCAGAAGCCGATCGCGCCAATATACCTATCGTCGTCAACGAGAATCGCGACAAGGCCTTTTCCGAGATCATGCGTTTTACCATTTCCAAGCTCGCCGAAACCTTTAATAACAGCGCCGAGGAAGTTTTTGGCGAAAAGGCGTTTGTAGATATCAGGGAATAGGCGCTAAGGTACAGAGCGGGCAAAGCTATCAGGAAGAGCCGAGGGCTTGCCTGGCTGGATCACACAAACTCAGGAAACCGCGCGAGCTCTGCTAAAGGGCATTTCGATAACGCCATTGTCCACAAAGCCTGAAGCCTGGCCGAGTTCGTCGTAGCGCACACAATTCTCGCCCTCGAACAGAAAATCGCCGATATAGCGAAAAGGCACTTTTTGCTCGAGATTGGGGGCATATTCGAGGCCGAGAAAATGACTGACAATGCCGCGGATCATACCCGCGTGTGACACAATCAATATCGTATCATTTGCATGCGACAAGGCGAGCGACGAAAGACTGCGAACACCGCGTAACTGCATCTGCCGAAAGCTCTCGCCGTCGGGATACACCAGGTCCGGATTTTTCTTGTGTTCGGGGTATTGCTCATATGCCCATGTTTTTGTTTTGGTTTGCAACTCGCCGTAATTGATTTCCTTGAGTTCCGCTTTGCCGGTAATCTCCGCAACATCGAATGATTGAGCGTACACCCTGGCGGTTTCGCGAGCGCGTTGCAAATCACTTGAGTAAATAGCGTCGAAGCAAATACCCTGTTCACGCAATCTGCCATCAATGAAATCAATATCGTCCTTCCAGTCAGCGCAAGGTGGCGAATCCAGCCAGCCGATGATTCGGCCATCTGCATTGGATTGTGTCTGGTAGTGCCGAACAAGAATAACGCGCATTCCGGCAGCATAGCTATTTAGGCGAACATTGCCAAGCCGGGTGCCGCGCGCGGGACAGACACTTTGCCAGTTCTACCAGGGGACAGACACTTTTCCAGTTCTCTCGACACAGCCCGGGCACGGCCCGGGGACAGACACTTTTCCCCCGCCATTTTTCAAGGACATTTTTCCCACGGGGACAGACACTTTCCCCCTTCCCACGGGGACAGACACTTTCCCCCCGTTTTCTGGATATTTGCTCCGCCATTTTTCAAGCGCGTCACCGCCAGCATTCCGTGTCTGGTGGCGCAAGCCAGTTATAGGCCCCGGCCCCTGTTTCGATGGGACGATAGCTAAAGGTTTGAGCTGGGGGTTCGATGCTTTAAGTGATCCCTGCGAAGCTGTTTCATTTCGCTGTTTTTTTCACAATTCCCGTTGTTCACAAGAAAATGGGTTGAAATTACTAAATATGGGAATATAATCCCAAATTAGGTTTTAGTGCCGGAATCGAGAGGTTACCGGTTTTTTTAGGGATAATTTAATGGAATGGGAATACAATCCCAAAAGGAGTGTGAGATGAAGCAACTGGAAAGTCTTAGAATAACACCGGTGGCTCTGGGCCTTTCGCTACTGCTGGCCTCCGGTTGCGGCGGCGGTGGCGGTAGCGGTTCTGACGCATCGGCCGTTGGCGATGCCTCTGTTGTCAGCCGCGGCATTATTACCGGTTTCGGCAGCGTCTATGTTAATGGTGTTCGATACCACACCAGTGGGACGAAATTCACCATCGATGATGGTGAAGGCGATGAGTCTGACCTTAAAGTAGGCATGATTGTTACCGTACGGGGATCTTCACAGGGAAATGGAGAAGGTAGTGCTGACAGTATTGTCTACGACAACGAGCTCAAGGGCCCGGTAAGTGCTATCACCCCTGATGCAGTGGATGCCAGCCGCAAGACTTTGACGATTCTGGGTCAGGCGGTGCTGGTCTCAACGGATACTACGATCGACGACGATGGTGGGTTGACCTTTGATAGCATCGCACTGAATGACGTTCTGGAGGTCAGCGGTTATGTCACCGCTACAGGATTCACGGCGACACATATCGAGTTACAGGACAACGCCGATAAAATTGAAATCAAGGGGCATATTGATAACCTGGACTCGGACAGCTTTACCATTGGCGGATTCGCGGTCAGTTACGACGGCACCACAGAGCTCGACGATATCAAGGTGCTGACCAAAGATATGTTCGTCGAAGTCAAGGGGCAGCTTGATGCCGCCGGGACCACTCTGATCGCCATCAAAATCGAGGGCGAGGAAGAGGGTTTCGATGATGATACGGATGAAGCCGAGATCAAGGGTGTCATCTCCGACTACAACGCCGCCGATGACACATTCATGCTTCAGGGCCAGAAGGTCGATGCCAGTAGCGCCAGGCTTGAGCCGGCGTCCCTGGTGCTGGCTGACGGCGTCACCGTCGAGGTCGAAGGTTACGTATCGAATGAGCTACTGATTGCCAGGGAAGTTGAGCAAAAAGGACGCAAGATAAAGATCCAGGCAAACTTGTCGGCGGTAGATGAGCCAGTTGGCACCGTGAGTTTCAAATTCAATGGGATCGATGTTGTGGCCCGTGTGAATGTTGGCACCGAGATTGAGGACGATAATACTGGCAACGATCTTCTGTTGACTGATCTGTCGGCGGGTAACTTTGTCGAGATGGAGGGCTTTGCCGAAAGTCCGGGCGTCATCAATGCGGTCGAAATCAAGCGCGTAGACCCGGATGAAATCCGCATCGTCGCGTCGCTAAAAAAGTTCGATAGTGACGCTATGAGCGTGGAGCTGCTGGGGATCGAGTTTGATCTGACAGCGGCCAGTTTTGAAGACGGCGAAGACAACAGCTTAAGCGCGAGCGAGTTCTTTAAAGCGTTGGTTGTCGGCGACTTTATCAAGGTCAAGGATCAGGATAGCAATGCCGTGTTCGACAAGGCGGAGCTGGATGACTAGTTAAGCAATCGTCCCTGTGCTGAAATACGGGTGCAGGGACTTTTTACTGGAATGAAATGCAAGAAATTTTAAGAGATGCACTGAGGAAAATTCTGATGACGTTGATTCGCACCTTGCTGCGAAACGGTATGTCTCACGGAGAATTCGACCAGCTCGCACGCAAGTGTTTCGTCGACGTCGCCTATCGTGACTTTGCGCCGGCCGGGAAAAAACAGACGGTCTCCAACGTGGCCATCCTCACTGGCCTCAATCGCAAGGAAGTGAAGAAGCTGGCTGAACTTGACGCAGGGCAATCCAGCAAGATAACGCAGCAATACAATCGAGCGGTCAGGGTGTTAGGTGGCTGGATCAATGATGCCAGGTTTTTGCGCAGGGATGGCGTTCCGCGCGATCTTGAATATGCCGGTAAGGATTCCTTCAGTGAACTCGTCAAACAATACAGCGGCGATATGCCGGTCGCGGCCATGCAAAAAGTGTTGCTCAGTTCGGCAAATATCAAGTTCAACGACGACGGCAAGGTCAGGTTGATGAACCACGCCTACCTGCCATCGAATGACCCAGCCGAAAAACTTACGATTCTCGGTATCGACACCAGCCAGTTGATTGCAACCATCGATCACAACCTGACGTCAACTGAAGATGCACTTCGTTTTCAACGCAAGGCGTCCAACGCGCGGGTTGCGCAGGAATCAATCCCGCTGGTTCAGCAATATTTAAATCGTAAGGGGCAGGCCTTTCTCGAGGAAGTTGATTTGTTTCTGTCCCAGCATGAAACGAATGACGATTCGACAGCAGAGCTTAGCGTCGGCGTTTTCTACCACCAGTCGGATGACGAAGACCAGGATAAAGACAAATGAACAGTCGTATGCTTAAACCATTCAAGGTCATGACCCTGGCAGGGTCTTTGTTGATCAGCGGCTTAATCGTGAGTTCCTGTGGCGGTGGTGCTGGCGCTGGCGGTGGCGGCGATTCGTCACAGTCGGCCGGAATAGGTGGCACTGGGATTAGCCTGGCCAGGGGCTACGTGCAGGGCAAGGTTACCGGATTCGGCAGCATTTATGTCAACGGCGAAAAGTTCAATACCGATACCAGTGAGTTCTTCGTTGATGATAATCCCAACGGCAGCCAGGACGATCTTGCGGTCGGCATGATCGTCACGCTTGGGGTCGAAACCAGCGATGGGGCCTATACGGGTAAAGCACTTGAGGTCGTTTACGATGACGAAGTGCAGGGACCGATAGCGGCAACGCCGGTTGACATTGGCGGTGGGCAAAAGACTTTCATGGTATTTGGCCAGACGGTCACGATCGATAAGACTGAAACCGTATTCAAGGGCAAAAAAAGTTTCGACAGTCTGGATGTAGACGATGTCGTCGAAATCAGCGGATATCGCAGCTCACCCAGCGAAATATTTGCGAGTTACGTCGAGTGGAAAGAGACGCTGGTGAACGGCAGTGAGGTCGAGCTGCGCGGCACCATCAGCGGTTACGTGCCACCCACCCAGGAGTTTATGCTCGATGGCTTTCGAATTACCTTCGACAACAATACCGAGATCGAAGCTGACGACCTGGTGAACGGTCTTTATGTCGAAGTCAAGGGGCGCTACCAGCAGGTTGGGCCCCTGGTGCGAGCCGAACAAATCGAACAGGAGGACGAGGGCCTTGGTGACGATGTCGATGAGGTCAGCTTGCAGGGTCCTGTTTCTGATTACATGGGTATTGACGACTTTAAGATTAACGGCCAACAGGTCGACGCGAGCCAGGCGAGCCTGTCGCCGGCGAACGCGGAGGCACTGTTGGGTAACGGGATTGAAGTCGAGGTCGAGGGCGACATCCTCGGCGGTGTGTTGATGGCTGACGAGCTGGAATTAC
>Ga0316193_10000941_pt1 | contig 18930 bp, 15 predicted proteins | sample MerIslsedime2_MG_FD_207735 | JGI IMG/M metagenome (GOLD analysis project Ga0316193, IMG submission 207735) | Coastal sediment microbial communities from Maine, United States - Merrow Island sediment 2 | ecosystem: Environmental > Aquatic > Marine > Coastal > Sediment | place: USA: Maine... | reverse complement strand
CAGCGTCGACATGGCGGCAGCCGTCATCATGTGTTCGGTCGAAGCCGCGCGGCGACTCGGTGTACCCGAGGACCGCTGGGTGTTCCCGCACGCCGGCACCGACTGTCACGAGCACCCCTACATCTCACACCGCGACACCTTCACACGCACCCCGGCGATCGAGATCGGAGGGCACCTTGCACTCCAGCTGGCCGGCATCGACATCGACGAGGTCTCGATCATCGACCTCTACTCGTGCTTCCCGGCTGCCGTTCAGCTCGGTGCGCAATCGCTGGGTATCGACATCACCACGCGGCAGTGGTCGCGCACCGGCGGGATGACATTCGCCGGCGGTCCGTGGAACAACTACGTGATGCACGCGATCGCGACAGTGGTCAGCGACTTGCGCGAACAACCCGGGGAATACGGCCTCGTCTGGGCGAACGGGGGGTTCGTGACCAAGCACGCTTTCGGCGTCTACTCGACGACGCCGACGGCGAGCTTCCGGCACGACAAGCCTCAGTCCCGCATCGATGCACTCCCCGGCCGCGACCTCGCCACACCCGCAGATGCTGCAGGTGCCGCAACGGTCGAGGCGTACACGGTGATGTTCGACCGCGATGGAGAGCCCGAACAGTCGATCGCCGCGTGCCTGCTCGCTGATGGCCGGCGGGCATGGGGCACCTCGAACGATGCTGATCTCACCGCGGCGATGTGCGACGGCGAGTGGGTCGGCCGCCCCGTCACCCTCACTGACGACGCCACCCTCGACGTAACCTGATCGGTCCGCTCCGGCTCCCACAGGACCGACCTCGCGACCTCCGGGGGTCAGTCGACGACGATGTCATTGCCGCCGAGGATCCCCTGGTCGGGACACGTGTCGGCGATGTACGACTCGGTGAGCGGAGCGCTGGCGTCGGTCACGAGCGACGGATCGGCAGCGACCGCCGGCACGTTCGATCCGAAGACGACGACCGCACGATCGAACGACTCGGCTGACTCGACCGGAATCTCCACGGCCAGCCTCGGGTCGCCGATACCGCTCTCGGCCACCGCATCCAACCAGGTCTCACCGATGGCCGTGACCTGTGCAGGGGTGAGCCCGGCATCGAGCATCGACTGACGAGCCAGAGCGGAACGGGCGGCGAACGGTCCGAGCAATCCATCCAGGAACATCTCTCGTTCCGTCTCCACCTCGGCCGGGAAGGCGCCATCGAGATCGACCACCGCGACCAACACGGCGTCGGAAGCGGCGACCTCGAGCCTGATCGCGTCGTCGGGTTCTGCGAAGTTCGATGCGAAGGCGAGCGCCTGGAACGACCCGGCGAAACGACTCCAGGCGTTGCAGAAGGGGTCTCCACTGTCGATGCCGGGGACACCGGTATCCGGTACCACGGCGATGGTCGATCCGGGCCCATCGGCCGTGTCGGACGCCGGCGGCATGTCGGTTGACGGGGTCGTCCCGGGCGGCGGGGACGTCTCGGCCGCCGCGGCCGAGGTGGGGGCGGCGGGCGGCGACGAGGCCGAACCCTCATCGGACCCGCTGCACCCGGTGAGCGCGACCACGCCAGCAACGAAGACGGTGGCGAGCGTCGATGTCATCGGCGACGTCATGCGCCCAGTGTGGCCGAGCGGATGCAAAGCTCAGCGCCATGTACGACAACACGGCTCCAGCTCCTCGCCCGAAGATTCTGCTGGACTGCGACCCGGGCCACGACGACGCCATGGCGATCATCGCTGCAGCGAGGTACGCCGACCTGGTCGGAATCACCACCGTCGCGGGGAACGCACCGCTGGAGCGGACCACGTACAACGCCCGAGTGATGAGAGACCTGCTCGAGATCGAGGTGCCGATCCACTCCGGGAGCCCCCGACCGCTCGTCTCGGAACCGCATTTCGGTGCGTTCGTGCACGGCGAGAGCGGCCTCGACGGTGCCGACCTCCCCGAGCCGATCACCGCGCTCGACGGCACCGACGCGGTCTCGTTCATCATCGACATGTGCCGTTCGACCGACGGTGTCTGGCTCGTTCCCGTCGGGCCGCTGACCAACATCGCACTCGCGTTGCGCGCCGCACCCGACATCAGCACCCGGATCGCCGGTGTCTCGCTCATGGGGGGCGGCACGTTCGGCAACCGCACCCCGATGGCCGAGTTCAACGTCTGGGCCGACCCCGAGGCCGCAGCGATCGTGTTCGGATACGGCGGCCCGTTGTTGATGGCTGGTCTCGACGTCACCCATCAGTTCCAGTCCACCCCCGAACGCATCCAGCAGGTTGCCGAAATCCCTGGCGTGCTGGCCTCGGTGCTCGCCCAACTGCTCGGCTTCTTCAGCGACAACTACCTGTCACGTCACGACGTTGGTGCGCTCCTCGGCGCGGCGGTGCATGACCCGCTGGCCGTGTTCGCTCTCACCCACCCCGATCTGTTCACGCGCACCGCACGGCACGTCGCGATCGAGTTGAAGGGCGAATTGACCCGCGGGATGACGGTCATCGACCAGCGCCACATCCTCGAACGTGCCGCGCCGAACTGCGATGTCCTGACGACGGTCGACCACGGTCCGACGTTCGATCTCCTCATCGATGCGATCGCCCACTCCAGTCACTGACCGGTTCGTGCGCTGAACAACCGACCAACGGACCGGCCTACTGTCGACTCATGCGAGCAGCGGTGATGACGAACTGGGAATTGCGCGTCGACGACATCGATACGCCCCAGGCCGGGCCCGGTCAGGTGCTGACCAAGGTGCTCTCGTGCGGGATCTGCGGGAGCGACCTCCACATGCTGCAACACGGCGAAGAGTCGCGGCGTCTCTCGGCCCGACTCGCCGACGATCAACCACCGGACCCGGCTGCACCAAAGATGTTCGACCCGGCGGTCGACACGGTGATGGGCCACGAGTTCTGCTGTGAGGTCGTCGAGCTCGGGCCTGCTGTGGAGAACCTGGCGGTCGGCGACGTCGTGGTCTCCATGCCGGTGACCTTCGACGTCACCGGTGTCCACCCGCTCGGCTTCTCCAACGCCTACCCGGGTGGCTACTCGGAGCTGATGGTCCTGAACGAGATGCTCGCGATGAAGGTGCCGTCCGGGCTCCCGCACCGGATGGCGGCGCTGACCGAACCACTCGCGGTCGGCGTCCACGCCGTCGCGAAGTCGGGTGTCGCCGTCGGCGATGCTGCGCTGGTGATCGGGCTCGGGCCGGTCGGCCTGGCGTGCATCGCGGCGATGAAGCTGCTCGGCATCGGCCCGGTCATCGGCGCCGACTTCTCCCCCACCCGGCGAGCGCTCGCCGAGCACCTCGGCTGCGACGAGGTCGTCGACCCCGCTGTCGAGGCGCCGATCGAGGCATGGCGCCGGGTCGACGGATCCAAGCCGCTCGTGGTGTTCGAAGCTGTCGGCGTGCCGGGCATGATCGAGCACGCCATGCGGATGGCACCGAAGGGCAGCCGTATCCTGATCGTCGGTGCCTGCATGCAGGAAGACCGCATCCATCCGATGCTGGGCGTGGGCAAGGAGCTGTCGCTGCAGTTCGTCCTCGCCTACGAACCGCACGAGTTCGCGGCATCTCTCGACGCGATTGCCAATGAACGCGTCGACCTCTCGCGGTTGCTGACCGGCATCGTCGACATCGACGGGATTCCACAGGCCTTCACGGATCTCGGCACTCCCGAGACGCATGCCAAGATCCTCGTCGAGCCATAGCGAGCGATCAGGCGGGCTTTCCTACAGTGGGTCCGGTGAGCGACACCTTCCCCCGTCAACATGCCCGGACCCAACGGTTCACACTTGGCGAACCCAGGAACGTCGCCGTCTCACCAGATGGTCAGAGGGTCGTCTTCCTGCGCAGCCCCGGCGGAAGTGATCCGGTCACGGCGCTCTGGGTGCTCGATGTGGAGACCGGCACCGAACGGCTCGTCGCGGATCCGACAGCACTGCTCGACGCCCATGGAGACGACCTGCCACCCGAGGAGCGGGCTCGCCGCGAACGCACACGGGAGGGGGCCGGTGGCATCACGGGCTACGCAACCGATACGAAGTGCACCGTCGTCGCGTTTGCCCTCGCAGGACGTCTCTTCGTCGCTGGGCTGCTGTCGGGCCAGGCTCGGTCGTTGGACGTCGCCGGCCCCGTCTTCGACCCACGACCAGATCCACGCGCAGCACGAGTCGCCTACGTCAGCGGCCCGATGCTGCGCGTCGCCGAACTCGACGGTTCGTCACGTGTGCTCGCCGGAGAGGGCGAATCCGCGACCGTGAGCTGGGGCAGCGCCGACTTCATCGCGGCCGAGGAGATGGGTCGGTTCCGCGGCTACTGGTGGAGCCCCGACGGCACCACGATCGCCGCCTGCCGCGTGGACACCGCTCCGGTCGACGAATGGGTGATCGCCGACCCTGCCCACCCCGATCGTGCGGCGAACACGATTCGCTACCCCGCGGCCGGCACTCCCAATGCGGACGTCACGCTGCATCTCGTGCGGCTCGACGGGTCGCGCCGACCGGTCGAGTGGGACCGCGAGTTCTTCCCGTACCTCGCTGCGGTTCAGTGGACCGACGCCGGCCTGATCATGCTCGTCCAGTCGCGTGACCAGCAGGGATCGATGGTGTTGCGCGTCGACACCTCCGAGCGTGCAACGAGGGGAGAGACCACGGTGGTCGCCCACGACTACGACGACGCGTGGATCGAGCTGGTCCCCGGCACCCCCGCGCTCCTCACCGACGGCCGTCTCGTTCATGCCGCAGACCGAGATGGGGCACGTCGGCTGACGATCGACGGTGAGGCGGTCACCCCCGTGGACCTCCAGCTCAGGGCCGTGCTGTCGGTCGACGACCGCGCGGTGACATTCCAGGCCAACTCGGTCGAAGACGCAACACAGCTCCACGTGTGGCAATGGAACGGTGAGGAGATCATCCGGCTCACCGAGACGCCGGGCGTGCACACAGCTGTCGTCGGCGGCAGCACCCGAGCCGTCAGATCCGCAACGCTGACCGATCCGGGAACCGCGACCGTCGTGCGCTCAGACGATGGCGTCCACACCATCGAGTCGTTCGCCGAAACACCGCTGCTGACCCCGAACGTCGAGCTGGTCCACGTCGGCGAGCACGGGCTGGCGACGGCAGTGTTGCTCCCACGCGATCACGACGGATCTCCACTGCCCGTGCTGCTCGATCCCTACGGCGGCCCCCATGCGCTCCGGGTGACCCAGGCGCACAACGCCTACCTGGTGTCGCAATGGTTCGCCGATCAGGGCTTCGCCGTCGTCATCGCCGACGGCCGCGGTACTCCCGGCCGGGGCAGCGAGTGGGAGCGTGCCGTTCACGCGGACCTCGCGACGGGACCGCTCGAGGATCAGGTCGAGGCGCTCCGCGCCGTGGCGGAGCGGTTCGGCGTGCTCGATCTCGGGCGCGTCGCGATCAGGGGATGGAGCTTCGGCGGGTACCTCGCGGCGCTCGCCGTCCTCCGTCGACCCGACGTGTTCCATGCGGCGATCGCGGGCGCCCCGGTGACCGAATGGCGGCTCTACGACACCCACTACACCGAGCGCTACCTCGGTGATCCGGCCGATCGAGCCGACACCTACGACGCCAGCTCGCTGATCCCACTGGCACCGGAGCTGCGGCGGCCATTGCTGCTGATCCACGGCCTGGCCGACGACAACGTGGTCGCCGCACACACACTGCAACTGTCGTCGGCACTCCTCGCCGCGGGCCGCCCACACGAGGTGCTGCCCCTCGTCGGCGTCACACACATGACCCCGCAGGAAACCGTCGCCGAGAATCTCCTGCTCCACCAACTCGCGTTCCTGCAGCAATCGCTCGACCTCACCGGGGAGGCGACACCGACCCGGCCGTCGTCTAACGTGCCCGACCACAAGGACCCATGATGAACCGCCGACTCCAAGAGCTCTACCAAGGTGTGGCTGTTCACGCCACCGCCGACCTCGAACACCGCGCTGCGCTCGAACTCCTCGCGCTCGTGATGCTCGCCGACGACACGATCGACGACGACGAGGTCGACCTCCTGCGCGAGATCAGCACCGACTGGCGCAACGAAGGTGCTTCGTTCGAGGAGTACATCCGTCCAGCGATCGAAGAGGCGCGGCATGCGATCGAGCGTGACCGGATCGAGGACTTCCTCGATTCGATCGATTCGCGGATCAGCAGCCGGGTACTTCGATCCGCGCTGTTCTCCGCAGCCCGCGACATCGCCGGTGCGGACAACGACGTGACGCCCGAAGAGGGGTCAATCCTCGCCGAAGTGGCCGTCCGCTTCGACTGACCGATCGGAACGGTCCGCTGGGGTCCAGTCGAGACGGGCCCTGCAGCAGATCATCAGCGGGCACGGGCGATGGCGATGCGGTCGAGGCCGGACAGGTCGGGACGGATCTCGACGTCGATGAAGCCGGCCTCGATCAGCAGCCCGGCAACCACCTGGCCCTGACCGGCACCGATCTCCAGGATCAGCCATCCGCCAGGCACCAGTCGGCTCGGTGCCTCGCCGATGATGATGCGAAGGTCGTCCAAGCCGTCGGTGCCCGCGAAGAGCGCTCCCGGTGGCTCCCACTCGGCGACGATCGGTTCCAGATCGGGTGATCCCACCGCGACGTAGGGTGGGTTGGCGACCACCACGTCGAGACGCACGTCGGCGGGAATCGCAGCGAACCACGACCCGAGCGCCGTCCGCACGTTCGCTCCCGCCGGTCCGATCCCGGCGATGTTCGCACCGGCGAGGTGGAGCGCATCCTGGCTGACGTCGGTGATCCACACGGTGGTTCCCTCGGATGGCAGCTCGACCGCCAGCGAGAGCCCGATCGCTCCCGATCCGGTGCCGAGGTCAGCGATCGACCTCGGTGCCTCGACGGCCGCGGCCTTCTCCAGCGCGACCTCGGCGACGAGCTCGGTCTCCGGACGCGGGATCAGGACTCGCCGATCGACGGCGATCGTGATGCGGCGAAAGCTCCACTCCCCCAACACGTACTGCAGCGGTTCGCCGGCTCGGACACGGGTTGTCATCGCGTCGAGATGGCTCACCATCCGGATCGTGGCGGCCTCACCGAGGCGGCCGACGAACTCGTCGCCGTCAACCGATCCAGATGCCACCTCACACAGCCAGCGGGCCTGCGAGCGGTCACCGACCACCCCGGTGGTCTCATCCCACAACTCGCGCCAGGTGATCGGCTCGCTCATTCGCCGTCCGCGAGCAGCCGAGCCCGTTCGTCGGCGGCGAGCGCGTCGACGACGACCTGGAGATCACCGGCGAGAATCGCCGAGAGTCGGTACACGGTGAAGCCGATGCGGTGATCGGTCACCCGGTTCTCCTTGTAGTTGTAGGTCCGGATCTTCTCGCTTCGCCCACCACCGCCGACCTGTGATTTCCGTTCGTCCGACAGTTCCCGGCTGCGCTCGCGTTCGGCGAGTTCGAACAGCCGGGCGCGCAACACCAGCATCGCCCGTGCCTTGTTCTGCAGCTGGCTCCGCTCGTCCTGCATCGCCACGACGACTCCGGTCGGGCGGTGTGTGATGCGAACGGCGGAGTCCGTCGTGTTGACGCTCTGGCCGCCCGGCCCACTCGCTCGATACACGTCGATCTCGAGATCACGATCGTCGATCTGCACATCGATCTCGTCCACCTCGGGCAGCACGGTGACCGTCGCCGAGGACGTGTGGATGCGCCCCTGGCTCTCGGTGACCGGGACCCGCTGGACCCGATGCGGCCCACCCTCGAACTTGAGGTTGCGCCACGCCGTCTCGCCACGCACCTCGAACGTGATGTCGTTGAATCCGCCCATGTCGCTCACAGCCGACGACAGTGTCGTCAGCTTCCAGCCACGACCAGCGGCGTACGCGACGTACATCTCGTAGAGATCGCGCGCGAAGAGGTTCGCTTCCTCACCACCTTCGGCTCCACGGATCTCCATGATCACGTTCTTGCCGTCATGGGGGTCGACCGGCAGCATGAGTTCACGCAGCTCGTCCTCGAGCGCTGCGACCTCCGACGAGGCCTCGTCGATCTCGGCGACCAGCATGTCGCGTTCGTCGCCCGACGCACCGGTCAGCATCTCGCGAGCGGCATCGGCATCGGCCCGCCGCGCCTGTTGGCGCCGATACGCCTCGACGACCGGAGCGAGTTCGTTGTAGCGCTTCGACAGACGGCGGAGCTGGTCGGAATCGGCGAGGACCTCGGGGTCCGACAGCTGCTGTTCGAGCGTCTCGTACTCGTCGACGACATGGATGAGGCGGTCGAGCATGGCGAGTCGAGGCTAGTGCCCGGATCGGAAGAGCTCCGGGCCGCCGCCGTTCAGACCGCCCGCACCTCGACCGGCGAGCGGAGAAGGTCGAGGAGTTCGGTCGTGATCGGGACGACGTCGCGCTGCTTGAGGGCAACAACGACCGGGGTGTCGTTCATCTCCTGGACGTCGGCGACGAAGCCGACCAGATCGAGATCCACACCAACCGAGCAGACGACCGTCGAGGCTCGGCCGTCGACGGTGACGCCGGACGCGACACACGGCACCGGGTCCTTGAGGTTGGGCCGGGGAACCGGCGGCTGCGCAGGTTCGATGAGCGTCATCCCGATGAGCGACGGGTCCTGCTCGAGTTGCCAGCGCAGGTACCGCTCCTGGCCGAGTCGGTTCAGTGGGTGCTGGGGAGCATCCGCGGATCGGAACGCCACGACCGAATCGACGACCGAGGCGAGCGCTTCGACGGTCGGGAGGTCACCGTGGAGCATCCGGAACGCCTCACGGTCGTTCGCGCCGACGCCCACTTCGAGCAGCACCCCATCGGGCACGGTCATCGACGGCGGCTCGAACGACCCCACATCACCGAGCTCGGCGATGTGCCCGACCGTCGGTTCGTCGACCACCCGGCACACCTCGAGGCCGCGGACCTCGCCGAACACCACGCCGTGTTCGATGTTCGGCGCCGCTCCGGCTGCGCTGATCACGTCCATGAGTCCGAGATGCTCCACCATCGGCTCCCCCGGGGCATCCAACGGCTCGGTGACCGCGCGTAGCAGCAGCCGGTCCTGCGCGAACCAGACCGATACGGGGAAGGCGAGGTGTTCTGCCCGCCGCGCGAGCGAGCCGGTATCGGTCTCGGCAACGAGGTGCAGCGTCGTCGCGCCGTGGCGCACGGCCCAGGCAAGGGCGCCGCCGAGCGATCGTGCGGCGGCGCCGGCCACCAGCACCCAGGCGGCATCATCGACCATCATCGCTGCGCCATCCGGAAATCCGGTCGGCATGTCGTCGAGGGGCCCTCCGAGGTGCTCGGCAGCAAGGGCCCGCAGCTTCATGCCCAGCAGCCGGCTCCGGCGATCGGCGTCGTCTGGGATGTCGTCGGAACGCACGGCCATGCGATCGACGCTACCGAGAGGCGCTCAGATCGACCCGGTCACGACGACAGCACCCGAGCGGGCGACGCCACCGGGATACGCCGTGATGAACGTGAAGAGTGTCGGGTCAGTTGCCGTCACGCTGAGGATGGCCGCCTGCTCACCGACCGGCACGCCTCCGTCGCCGGCCACGGCACGTTCGACACACCAGATGACGGTGGCGACGCGTCAGCCCTCGTCAGGCGTTGCCGGCGCGTTCTTGCGCTGGCCATAGCGCTTGTTGAAGCGCTCCACGCGTCCACCGGAGTCGACGAGCTTCTGCTTGCCCGTGAAGAAGGGGTGGCACTCGTTGCAGAGTTCGACGGTGAGGTCACCGTCGACGGTCGACTTGGTCGTGAAGGTGTTCCCGCACGAGCAGCGCACCGTGGTGTCGCTGTACTTGGGGTGAATGTCGGTCTTCATGTCAGATCTCCTGTGGATGGCTGATCGGGTGAGCCCTGTGCCCCCGATCGTCATCCGGATCGGCGTTCAACGCTACCGAGACACGACCAGAATGAGACGCGGGGTCTGACCCCGCGTCTCAACTCACATCGAGGGTTGTTTGGCGATCTCGGCGAGGAATTCGTCGTTGGTGCGGAACGTCTTGAGACGGTCGATCAACAACTCCAGGCCGGCGGCGGCGCTGCCGTCCTGCGCGAGACCCGACAGCACCCGTCGGAGCTTCCACACCTGCTGGAGCTGCTTGCGATCGAACAACAGCTCTTCGTGACGGGTCGAGGACGCATCGACGTCGATGGCCGGGTAGATCCGACGCTCGGCGACCTTGCGGTCGAGACGCAACTCCATGTTGCCCGTGCCCTTGAACTCCTCGAAGATCGCTTCGTCCATCCGGCTGTTGGTGTCGACGAGTGCCGTTGCGAGGATCGTGAGCGAGCCGCCCTCCTCGACGTTGCGGGCCGAACCGAAGAACTTCTTCGGGGGGTACAGCGCACCGGCGTCGATACCACCGGACAGGATCTTGCCGCTGGCCGGAGCCGCCAGGTTGTACGCACGGCTCAACCGGGTGATCCCGTCGAGCATGATCACGACATCCCTGCCGGCTTCGACCATGCGACGGGCCTTGGCGATCGTCATCTCCGCGACGTGAGTGTGCTCGTCGCTCGGACGATCGAAGGTCGACGAGATGACCTCACCGTTGACGCTGCGTCGCATGTCGGTCACCTCCTCGGGCCGCTCGTCGATCAGCAGCACGAGCAACTCGACTTCGGGGTTGTTGAGTTCGATCGACTTCGCGATCGTCTTCATGACCGTGGTCTTGCCGGCCTTGGGTGGCGAGACGATGATGCCGCGCTGGCCCTTGCCGATCGGTGACACGAGGTCGATGATGCGCGCCGTCATGTTGGCGGGATCGCTCGGGTCCTCGAGAGTGAGCCGCTGGTCGGGGAACAGCGCCGTCAGGCTCTCGAAGTGCGGGCGCTTCTTGGCCGCCTCGGGATCGCCTCCGTTGACCGTGTACACCTCGAGCAGACCGGGGTTCTTCTCGTTGCGACCTGCCGGACGCACCTTCCCGGCGACGAAATCGCCCTTGCGGAGGCCGTACTGGCGAGCGAGCTTGAGCGGGATGTAGGCGTCGTCCTTCGACGGGAGGTAGCCGTTGATTCGCAAGAAGCCGTAGCCCTCGTCGCGGATGTCGAGGTAGCCCTCGACGTCGACGGGTTCGCTGCTCTCGAAGACTCCACCCTGCTCGATGAGCTCGATGTCTTCGCCTTGCGGGCCTTCCTGCCCGCCGCGACCCTTGCGGCGGCGACGACGACGACGGTTGCCGTCGCCTCCCTGCTCGTTGCGGTTGCGGTTGCCGCCCTGCTGGCTGCCGGACTGTTGCCGGTCGCCCTGCTGCTTGTCACCCTGCTGCTTGTCGCCCTGCTGCTTGTCGGCCTGCTGCTTGTCGCCCTGCTGGCTGCCGGACTGTTGCCGGTCGCCCTGCTGCTTGTCGCCCTGCTGTCTGTCGCTGCCCTGCTGCCCGCGATTCCGGTCGTTGCGGTTGTCCGTGCGGCGATCGCCCTTGGGAGACTCCGCGTGCTCGCGCTCGGCGGCGTCGGACGTGCCGCCCTTGGCAGCCAGCTCGATCTCCCAGTCCGCGAGCGGCTCGCCATCCGCGCCGAGGACGACCTCGGGAACCACACTGGGCTTCTCGGCGCTCGGCTTCTCGGTACTCGGCTTCTCGGTACTCGGCTTCTCGGTACTCTGCTCCGTGGCGACGGTGTTCGACGAGTCCGCAGCACCGTTCCCGCCAACCGGCTGATCGCTCGCCGGAGCGGGCGACGCGACCGCGGCGGGCGCGCTCGGTCCGGTCGTGTCGAGGATCTTGTCGATGATGTCGGACTTCTTCTGTCGGGCAGTGACCTTGACGCCAAGCGCCTTGGCCATCTCCAGAAGGGTGTCTTTGTCCTTGGATTCGAGCATGGACTGTTCGAGTGCCGCTGCGGCCACGAGGATTCCTCTCTTCTCGCTCACCGACATGGGGCGACACGAGTCTTCGAGTACCAGAGGAGGGGGTTGTGTGGTAGCGCACATTGCGCTCGCAGACGATGTCCCCTGGCAAGAATTCGCACACGACCGAGATCTCGGGGTGCGGCTCGGGCGAACCGAGCGATGCTCAGGTTACCACGACCCCTCCCGACAACCACGCATTCCCGGGAACCCCACCTTCGGGCCTCGGAAGACCGGGGTCAGGGACGAGTGAGACGCTCCACGAGGGCTTGGACGGCCGCGAGGTCGTTGGCGACGGTCTCGGTTCGCTCCGGTCGGTCGAAGAGGTCGGCGAGGTGCGCGGGCAGTTCCGGCCGCGTGTCGGTCGCACGCTCGACCGCCTCGGGGAACTTGGCCGGGTGCGCGGTCCCGAGGGTGACCACGGGCCGATCGCTCGGATCGAGCCCGGTCAACAAGGCGGCCGCCGCGGTACCGGTCGCGGTGTGCGGGTCGAGAATCATGCCCGTTGCACGATGGATGCGGCCGATCTCCGACAGCGTTGCGTCGTCGTCGAACGACGCCGCTCGAAAATGTCCGGCGATGTACTCCCTGCGCTGATCCGCCTCGATGTCGAGGCGACCGGTTGCCCGGAAGCGCCCGAGCTGCTCGGCGGTCATCCCGCCGTCGCGGCCGTTCATCTCGAACAGCAGCCGTTCGAAGTTCGACGACACCTGGATGTCCATCGACGGGCTCAGCGTCGGCACGACGTCACGAGCACTCATGTCCCCGTCATTGATGAACCGGGTCAGGATGTCATTGGTGTTCGAAGCCACGATGAAGTCGTGAATGGGGGCACCCATCTCGCGAGCGATCCACCCTGACAGCACGTTGCCGAAGTTGCCGGTCGGCACGCTGAACGTGACCGGGTCGGCGAAGGTCTCGGCGGCAGTCACGTAGTAGACGGTCTGGGCCATCACGCGCGCCCAATTGATCGAGTTGACGGCCGAGAGCTGGTTGCGAGCCCGGAATGCGCCGTCGTTGAACATGGCCTTCACGAGGTCCTGGCAGTCGTCGAACGTGCCCTCGACGGCGACAGTGTGGACGTTCGGCTGATCGACCGTCGTCATCTGACGCCGCTGCACCTCGCTCGTCCGGCCCAACGGATACAGGACGACGATGTCGATGTGCTCGCAACCGACAACTCCGTCGATGGCCGCGGAGCCGGTGTCGCCGCTCGTCGCACCGACGATCGTGACCCGCTGGTTGCGCTCGCCGAGCACGTAGTCGAACATCCGACCGACGAGCTGGAGCGCGATGTCCTTGAACGCGAGGGTCGGGCCGTGGAACAACTCCTGCACCCACTGGTGGTGATCGAGCTGCACGAGCGGCACGACGGCGGGATGGCGGAAGGTTTCGTACGCCTCGGTGCACAGACGAGTGAGCGTGATCTCGTCGAGGTCCGGCTCGACGAACGGGAGCATCACCTCGACGGCACGCTCGACGTAGGTGTGCGCCGTCGACGGACCGAGGAGTGGCCAGCGCTCCGGCACGTACAACCCGCCATCGGTTGCGAGGCCGGCGAGGAGAACGTCGGAGAACCCCAGCTCGGGTGCGTCACCGCGGGTCGAGACGTAGCGCATTCAGTCGCCGATCACTCGGAGCAGCCCACCGACGTTGCGAACCACGTCGAGATCTCGCAGCTCGCGCACCGTGGCCTGCACGTCGGACTCGCGAGCGGAATGGGTGATGAACACCAGGCGGGCGTCGGGGTCATTGCCCTCCTGCTCGGCCACGCGGATGCTGACACCGTGTTGCGCGAACACGCCGGTGACGGCGTGGAGCACACCGGGCTTGTCGGCGACGTCGAGGCCGAGGAGATACTCCGCCGAGGTCTCGTCGATGGGCCGCACTGTCGCAGTTTCCAGCAGGCCCAGTGAGCCGTGCGTTCCGCGCCGAAGGTTGATCGCCGCGTCGACGACGTCGCCGAACACCGCGCTGGCTGTCGGCGCGCCGCCAGCTCCGCGGCCGTAGAACATCAGCGAGTCGACGAAGCTGCCCTCGACGAAGACAGCGTTGAAGCTGTCGCGCACCGATGCGAGAGGGTGCTGGATCGGCACCATCGCCGGGTGCACCCGCACGCTGATCTCGCGGGACTCGGGGTCGCGCTCCACGATGCCGAGCAGCTTGACGACGTAGCCGAGCCGATGGGCGATCGCGATCTCGGCGCCGGTGATCCGACTGATGCCCTCGTGGTACACGTCGCCCGCGACCACCTTCGCCCCGAATGCGACGGTCGCGATGATCGCTGCTTTCGCGCCGGCATCGAAGCCCTCGACGTCCGCGGTCGGGTCACGCTCGGCGAAACCGAGCCGCTGGGCCTCGGCGAGTGCGGTCGCGTAGTCGGCCTCTCCCCCGCCCGCAACGGCATCGGTCATCTTGGTGAGGATGAAGTTGGTCGTGCCGTTGATGATGCCGAGCACTCTCGTGATCGGCTCGCCGTAGAGGCTCTCGCGCAGAGCCCGTATGATCGGGATACCACCTGCGACTGCTGCCTCGAACAGCAGGTCCTGCCCGGCATGGTCGGCGGCGGCATAGAGCTCGGCTCCGACGTTGGCGAGGAGTTCCTTGTTGGCCGTGACGACCGGCTTCCCGTTGGCGAGCGCCTCGAGGATCAGCTCACGGGCCGGCTCGATACCTCCGATCGCTTCGACCACCAGGTCGATGTCGGGATCGTTCACGACCGCATGAGAGTCGCGGGTCAGGACGCCGTCAGCCAGTTCGACCTCGCGGGGCGCCGACAGGTTCCGAACGGCCACCCGAGCGACCTCGGGTCGGAGTCCGGTACGACGTTCGACGGTGGCTCGCTGCGCCTCGACGAGCTGCACGAATGCGGCCCCGACGTTGCCACATCCGAGGACGCCGATCCTCACGGTCTGTTCGTTGCTCGTCACGAGGTGGAGGCTACGGGATCCGATCGTTCGCCCCATGACCGTTTCGGCAGTGTGAACCTTTCGGGTCGGCTTCCTCGTCTCGTCGAACGATCGCTACGTTCACGCCATGAGCAGCGTCGACAGCCTGAGACGTGCCGCGGATGGCTTCCGTGGCGTCGTGGCGCAGATCGGCGACGATCAGTGGCAACTGGCCACGCCATGCGACGGCTGGACCGTGCGCCAACTGGTCGGCCACGTCGCCGCCGGGTGCCAGATGGCGGCCACGCTCGCCGACGGCGGCAACCGCCAGGACGCCATCGCCGTGCTCGGCGTGGATCATCTCGGCGACGACCCCGTTGCGGCCATCGATGTGGCGCTCGGGCGTCAACAGGCCGCGTTCGAGCGGCCCGACATCGATGCCAGGGTGTTCCACCATCCCGCCGGCGACATGCCCGGAGCCCAGTTGGTCAGGTTCCGCCTCGGTGATCTGCTGGTTCACCAGTGGGACCTTGCGCAGGCCATCGGTGTCGATGATGCACTCGACCCGGCGCTGGTGCGAGAGGTGTGGGACGGCATCGCCCCGATGGTCCCGATGATGGCCGCCAGCGGCGTGTTCGGCAGCGGCGCGAGCGGCGCCGTCACCGACGATGCGCCGCTGCACGTGCGACTGCTCGACGCCATGGGCCGCCGCCCCTGATGTGCTCACCGCGACGACCATCTGTCACCACAGTTGACGATTGGCACCGGCGTGTCCCTGCTCAAACGTTCTACCCTCGCTGATACTTCGCGACCACCGGGGGGTCGAGACATGGCGCCGATCGCACCTCGTGGACTCGCTTTCGCGCTCTTGAATCCCACGGCACATGGTGGGGTATCGATCCACTCGCACCGGCCGCATGAGCTCTGAGCTCCACAACAGACCGTTCAGCCTGACGGCATGGCAAGGTCGTGGTGTTGCCCGACGCCGGTGACGACGGCATCGAAGGGACCACGTTCGAGCACCGATCCCTCCCGCCGAACATCGCGCTCGCGAACCACGAGCAACTGATCGACCTTGGCGTAGCTCGGGCGACCGCGACGGTCCCACGCTCCGGTTCCGACCGGGACGGCGCCGTGGCCGTTGTTCTTCGACGTCAGTGGCACGCCTGCCAGCTCGCTCCCGGTGCGACCGATGATCACCACCGGTCGATCCTTGCCCTTGCTCGGGTCATCCTCGTAGGGCACCCAGGTCCACACGACCTCGCCGGGGTCGGCCGCGCCGTCGATGTCGGGCGAGTACTCGACCCGCGCGCCGGTCACGATCCGTCGCGTGGTCGGCGACGACCGCTGGCGGGTCCTCCCGGCGAGACGATCACGTTCGCGGAACAGCTCCAGGAAGGCAGCGACCAGTCCTGCGATCAGTCGGCGATTGTTCGACATCGACCCAAGCGTATTCCCCTCTGTGCCACCCTTCGGGTGGGACGGGTCACCGAAACCGTCACGCAAACATCGAGGCGCCGATCAGCCGAGATCGGTGGCGAGCAGGTCGTCGTACGTCTCGCGGCGAACGACGAGCCGATGCTCGCCGTCGGCGACGAAGACCACCGGCGGGCGGGTGATCTTGTTGTAGTTGGAGCCCATCGAATGTCCGTAGGCGCCAGTGACCGGCATCGCGAGCAGATCGCCAACGGCGAGGTCGGCGGGAAGCTGCGCCGTGAACGCGAGGACGTCACCGGACTCGCAGTGCTTGCCGACCAGGCGCGCTGAGAGGTCACGTTCGGCGTCGACGTCGCGCGGCAGGAACGACTCATACCCGGACCCGTAGAGCACCGGTCGCGGGTTGTCGCTCATTCCACCGTCGACGGCGACGTAGGTACGCACGCCGGGAATGTCCTTGATCGTGCCGACGGTGTAGATCGTCACCGCCGCCGACGCGACGATGGCGCGCCCGGGTTCGACGCTCACTCGCGACCTCACGCCCAGCGCCTCGCAGGCATCGAGGAGCACGCTCCCCCACTGGCTGATCGTGGGCGCTTCCTCACCATCCACGTACGCCACTCCGAGGCCGCCGCCGAGGATCAGTTCGGGCAGGTCGAGCGGCACGGCGAAGTCGGCCATGACCTCGGCAGCTTTCGCGAACGACGACGCTTCGAAGACGTTGGAGCCGATGTGGCAGTGCACGCCGACGAGTTCCATCGCGCCGGAGTGGCGGGCGTGGTCGACCGCTCGAAGCGCGTCCCCGTTCGCGAGGTTGAAGCCGAACTTCGAGTCGTCCTGGCCGGTCGCGATGAACTCGTGGGTGTGAGCGTGGACGCCGGGCGTGATCCGGAGCACGACCCTCGGGGTCGGTCCGACACCCGTGGCGGCGAGCACGTCGAGGCGGTCGAGTTCATCGAAGGAATCGACCACGATGTAGCGGACCTCGGCTTCGATCGCCTCGCGAAGCTCGGTTCCGGATTTGTTGTTGCCGTGGAGTGTGCAGGCACTCGCGGGCACGCCCGCAGCGCGTGCCACGTGGAGTTCACCGCCGGTCGCGACGTCGAGGAGCATTCCTTCGTCGTAGGCAAGGCGCGCCATCGCCCGGCACAGGAATGCCTTGGTGGCATAGATCACCCGCTCGGGCCCGAACGCCGCGACGGCCTCCCGGCAACGAGCCCGGAGGTGGGCCTCGTCGTACACGAACAGTGGCGTGCCGTAGCGCTCGGCGAGCTCCTCGATCGAGCACCCACCGATCTCGAGCCAGCCATCGTGGCCGACCTGCGCGGTGTCCGGCAGCAACCGCCGCGAGATCGCGCTCACTGCCCCACCCCCGGCCGACCCGTGCACCCGGGCCCGGCGCCTCCCCTGTTTGCGTGACGGTTTCGGTGACCCGGCCCACCCGAAGTCCAACGCAAACGGAACGGCCGGTGCCCCGACCCGTTTGTGTGACGGTTTCGGTGACCCGGCCCACCCGAAGTGCAACGCAAACGGTGTGGGAGCGGTGCGGTCACATCTGCTCCGGGGCGTCGATGCCGAGGAGGCCGAGGGCGTGGGCGAGCGTTCGGGCGGCGAGGTCGGCGAGGGCCAGCCGACTCGACCGCACGGGTTCGTCAGCCTTGAGCACCGGGCAGCGCTCGTAGAAGGCGGTGAAGTCCGTCGCGAGGTCGTACACGTACGTGCACAGCTTGTGCGGGCTGTAGGTCTCGAGCGTTGCGTCAATCGCCGTCGGGTACGCGAGCAGCCGGAGGGCGAGGGCTCGTTCCTGCGGTGTGTCGAGCAAGATCGTCGAGGTCCGGACGGAGGCACGATCCACGCCGGCTCGCCGGAAGATCGAACAGATCCGAGCGTGCGCGTACTGCAGGTACGGCCCCGTGTTGCCATCGAACGACAGCATCCGATCCCAGTCGAACACGTAGTCCTTCACGCGGTCGGTCGACAGTTCGGCGTACTTGACCGCACCGATGCCGATCATGTGAGCGACCGTCGCACGCTCGTCGGCGGTGAGATCGGGGTTCTTCTCGGCGATCGCGGAGCCGGCCCGCTCGATCGCCTCATCCAACAGTGCGGCGAACTTCATCGGTTCGCCACTCCGGCTCTTCAACATCTTGCGGTCGGTCCCCAGCACGTTCCCGAACGCGACATGCACCGCCTCGCGTGGCGGCTGCAGCCAGCCCGCCATCTCGGCCACGGCGAACACCATCTGCAGGTGCTGTTGCTGCGGCGCTCCGATCACGTACAGCATCAGGTCGGCATCGAGCCGCTCGACCCGATCGATCACGCAGGCGAGATCACTCGTTGCGTAGTTGAACCCGCCGGCACCCTTCTGCACGATCAGCGGCAGGGGATCGCCATCGCGGTTCGTGAACCCCGGCGGGAACACCACGTCGGCGCCGTCCGATTCGGTCAACAGACCGGCGGTGTCGAGCCGTTCGATCACCTGGGGCATCAGCGGCTGGTAGGCGCTCTCGCCCGCCAGGTCGTCGTCGGTGAGGCGGACGCCGAGCAACTCGTACACCGTGTTGAAGTGCTTGGTCGACAACTCGACGAGCAGGCCCCACAGACGTAGCGTCTCCGGGTCGCCGCCCTGCAGCAACACCACCCTCGCCCGGGCGCGATCCTGGAAGTCGTCCGAGGCGTCGAATGCAGCTCGCGCCTCTTTGTAGAAGCCATCGAGGTCACCGAGGGACAGGTGCTCCGCGGCCTCCTCCTCCCCGAGGTCGACGAGGTGCTCGATCAGCATGCCGAACGGAGTGCCCCAGTCGCCG
>Ga0316193_10000940_pt1 | contig 18935 bp, 16 predicted proteins | sample MerIslsedime2_MG_FD_207735 | JGI IMG/M metagenome (GOLD analysis project Ga0316193, IMG submission 207735) | Coastal sediment microbial communities from Maine, United States - Merrow Island sediment 2 | ecosystem: Environmental > Aquatic > Marine > Coastal > Sediment | place: USA: Maine... | reverse complement strand
GCCAGTAGACCCTGAATGGATTGATCAGCGCAAAAAACAGTTCCAGCTTGCGCCACTCCAGCTCACGCGCGCCAGAGCCGTGAAAAATCTGCACTGCGCGGCTGAAATTGGACTGGCCCAGGCCATTAATATCATTGCCGGACCGAGGCTGCTCTCGATAATGAAAGGGCAATTCGGGGGAAGGAAACTCTTTCTTGACTCGCCGCGACACAGGCGTCAATCCTCGATTATAGCTTCGATTTCCAATGGCTTACCGCTCAACCGGGCGCGCCGATAGGCCCTGCGCACAAATACCCCTCGAGTGAGCCACATCAGCGCATACTGTGCGAGCCGCAATAGCAATCGAATATCCCGCTGAAACACCTGCCAACGCGTGGGGTTCTCCAGATAAAATTCTTCTTCAAATGATGCCATGGCCGCAGTGTACCCTCTATGCGGACCGACTTTCGACTGCTAATGGAATCCAGCTCAAATGTGGCACTGCAAGTATTCGTTCAACTGCGCATCCGCTCCACCGCATGCATAACCCCCCTAAGTTCCGCAAGGCCCTTGAGGCGGCCGGCAAAGGAGTACCCGGGATTGACACCGGTCATGCCAATTTCACTTCCCAGGGTGTGTCCATGATCCGGACGCATGGGGATCTGGTCGCGACGATCCGCTGTCCCACGGCGTGCCTCTTCATCCAGTAGCGCTGCAACCAGGCCAACAATGTCATTGTCGCCGTCGAGGTGCTCAGACTCATAAAACGACCCATCGTCCTCACGCCTGATATTGCGCAGGTGAACGAAATGAATATGTGACCCAAATTCCTTCACCATCGCCACCAGGTCATTATCAGCCCTGGCGCCAAAAGAGCCTGCACAAAGTGTGAGCCCATTACTCGGGCTGGGCACGGCGGCCAGCAATGCACGTGCATCTACTGCCGTAGAGACCACACGCGGCAGGCCGAACAGGGAAAAAGGCGGGTCATCCGGGTGTATGCACATCCGCACACCGGCATCTTCCGCGACCGGAATAATCTCGGCAAGAAAAGCAAAGAGGTTCTGTCGCATACCCTCAGTACCCAAATCGATAAATTGCGCTATAGCGCTGCGAATGCTGTCACGATTATGGCTGTCCTGGCCGCCGGGCAGGCCGGCAATAATATTATTTTCAAGTTCAGCCTGCTCTTCCTGGTTCATTGCGTCAAAGCGCTGCTTTGCCTGCTCTAATATTTCTGGATCATAATCTGCCGCTGCGTTTTCGCGCTGCAGGAGGTAGACATCGTAAGCAGCGAAATCAGTCATTTCAAAACGCAGGGCCTGGGAAGCATTGGGCAACTCGTATTTCAAATTAGTTCGAGTCCAGTCCACTACAGGCATGAAGTTGTAACAGACAACCGAAATGCCGGCCGCACCCGTATTGCGAAGCGAAATTTTGTAGTTATCGATATACGTCTGATAGTTGCCGGAGCGCGTCTTGATATCGTTATGCACCGGAATGCTCTCCACCACTGTCCACTCCAAACCGGCAGCTTCTATCATCGCCTTGCGCTCAACAATGTCCTCCAGTTTCCAGGAATCGCCAGTGGCTATCTGGTGCAACGAAGAGACCACACCACTGGCACCCGCCTGTACAATATTTTGCAGTGTTACCGGATCATCCGGCCCGAACCAACGCCACGTCTGTTGCATGCAGTTTTATCCTCGTCAGTTTCCTGTCACACGCGGCAGCAATGCGCCGCGATGCTGTACCACTTTCGCCGCCAGTTGCTGTCCTGCGGCAAGCGCCAGGTCAAGTGTTGCGCCCTGCAACCTGGCAGCAAGGTAGCCTGCGTTGAACGAATCGCCAGCTCCGGTGGTGTCTAGCGCCGCGACCTTGTCCGCCTGACGCTGTACGATCTGGTCCTCGCAAAATGCATGTGCGACCAAATCGGCACCCTTGACCACTACTTCACTGGCGCCAATATCCATATACATACTGGCCGATTCCTGCGGCGAATTGATGCCCCACAAGGCACAATCATCATCCAGCGTGGGAAGCACCATACTGCAATGGGGCAGCACTTGCCGGTAGTAGTCTCTCGCCTGGGCAGTACTATCCCATAGAGCGGGCCGAAAATTCGGGTCGAAAACAATCGCACTGCCCTGCTGTTTAAGTCGCACCAACAAGTCTTTCAAATTGTCTATGCCGTTGCGAGTGACCGCTAGTGTAATTCCGGAGAAATAGAAAGCCTGGCATTGAGGCGGTGTCAGCGGCTGCTCAAACATTTCCCGAGCAGGGCTGCTGTCCCGCCAGTAGTGAAATTCACGCTCACCTTGTGCATCGTTCCTGATTAGATAGAGCCCTGGCTGGCGCCCCGGAATACGGAAAACGGCTTCGGTACCAATCCCCTCGTCTTCTAAATCCTTAACAATAGCGTCCGAGAATCGATCGTCGCCCAGACGGGTAAGGTAATCTACGCCCAGACCCGCACGAGCCAGGTAGATCGCCGTATTGCAGGTGTCGCCGGCAAATCCCTGTTGGTAGCCACCGCTGGCCCCGGTACCGGCCAGCTCCACCATCACTTCGCCTGCACAGCAAATCTGCATACGCCAACCTTTATTTTGCTACGCCTGGCAGCGCCAGCGTGGACCGAATCCCGACTGCCAGCCGCGCCAGATAACTTATAGCAATGCGACCACTGACTTGAGTTCAGTATATTGCAGCAGGGATTCAAAGCCGTTTTCCCTGCCCCAACCCGACTGGCGATAACCCCCGAATGGGATTGCTGCATCCGGGATGCCATGACAATTAATCCACAATATACCGGCCTTGATGCGGGCAGCCGTTTTGTGCGCCTTGCTGATATCCCTGGTCCAGACGCTCGCCGCCAGCCCATAGGCATTGGCGTTTGCGATAGCAGCAATATCTGCATCGGGACTGAAAGGCATGGCGACCAGCACAGGGCCGAAGATTTCTTCTTCCACTATCTGCATACCGTGTTTAGTGTCGGCAAACACAGTCGGCTGGAGATAGTAACCACCCTGCCCTTCTATTCGCTCCCCTCCGGTGAGCAGGCGTGCCCCGGAATCTATTCCTGCCTGAACCATCTTGCAAACCGAGGTCAGGTGCCGCTGCGAAATAAGCGGCCCCATGTCCATGCCCTCGGTGGTCGCCGGGCCCACACGCATTTCCCTGGCAATCTTTGCCACCCCCTCCACTACTTGCTCGTAGATAGACTCTTCCACATAGAGGCGGGAGCCGGCGACGCAAACCTGCCCCGCGTGGGAAAATATACCCTGTGCGATGCCAGCTATCGCAGCCTCGATATCTGCATCGGCGTAAACAATAACCGGTGACTTACCCCCCAATTCCAGCGAGACTTTCTTGAGGTTGCCGCGGGCGGCGTCAATGATCTGCTTGCCCACTTCGGTAGAGCCGGTAAATGAAACCTTGTCGACATCGGGGTGTTCGGCCAGGAGCTGGCCCACCGTGGAGCCACCACCAAGCAGCAAATTGAACACCCCGGGCGGCACACCCGCCTCCAGCAGGATCTCTCCAAGACGCACGCTTGATAACGGCGTTTCCGTGGCAGGCTTCAGGATACAGCTGCAACCGGCCGCCAGGGCAGGCGCCACCTTCCAGGCCGCCTGCACCAGCGGCCCGTTCCAGGGCACGATAAGTGCAGCCACTCCGATGGGCTCGCGCCGGGTATAGATATGAAATTCCTGGTCAGGCACGGTAGATAACTGCTTGGTACTGCCTTCAATTTTGGTGCACCATCCCGCGTAATAGCGGAAGCAATCAGCCGCAAAGGGTATCTCGCCCTCGCGCACCCCGGAAAAGGATTTACCCGCATCGAGCATTTCCAGCTCAGCTATCTCGTCTGCGTATAGCTCCAGCAGGTCGGCAGCACGCCACAAAATTTTTCCCCGCTGCGCCGGGGTGAAGCCCGTCCAGACACCGGCATCGAAGGTTGAACGAGCCGCGGTTATCGCCCGCTCGCAATCGGCGCGGGTAGCACTGGCGGCCACACCCAGAATTTCGCCATTACTGGGGTTATAAATGTCGCTCACGCTATTGTCTTCAGCCAGGTGCCAATCACCGCCGGTCAACATAGGTTGCGGCTTATCCAGGCGCTTTTGTACCGCGCTCGAGATTGAGAATGTCTCCATTACGAATTGCTCATGTAATCATCAAGCGCCTTCAACACGGCCTCGTTCTCCGCTGCCATGCCGATTGTAATGCGCAGGAATTGATCTGAACCACCTGCCGGCCGAGGAATAATGCCCTGGGACTGCAGAAATTGTGCTGCTTCACTGCCGCTCTTGCCACTGGCCTCATCAAAGCGCAGCAGGTAGAAATTTGCCTGACTGGGAATCACTTCAACCCCCAGCCCACGCAGATGTGAACTGATGCGGTCTCGCCAGAGTGTATTTTCTTCCTTCACCGCCAGCATGAAGTCCTGGTCGCGGACCGCCGCGGCAGCAGCGGCCAGCGCAGGGCCGTTGGTATTGAAGGGGGTACGTATCCGCTGCACCAGATTGAACACACCGGTGGGACAGTAGGCCCAGCCTATGCGCAAAGCCGGCAGGCCATATATTTTGGAAAAGGTGCGGGTCATCACCACATTGTCGAACTCGTCTACCAGGTCCGCGCCATCGGAATAATCTGTCGCGGTCACATACTCAGCGTAGGCATCGTCGACCAGGAACAGGCAATTGTCTGGCAGACCCGCGTGCAGGCGTCGTAATTCGTCACCGGAAAGATAGGTCCCGGTCGGGTTATTGGGATTGGCGATAGTGCAGAAACGCGTCTTCTGTGTCACTCGTTCCAGCATGGCATCAACGTCCACCCGGTAGTTTTTCTCCGGTGCGATCACCAGCTCTGCGCCCTGTGAGATGCAATGGATATTGCTCATCACAAAACCATTTTCGCTGAGCAGGGCCTGATGGTCTCCACCGACATAGGCGCGCACCATCAACTGGATAAGCTCATCGGAACCGTTGCCACACAGAATCCGGTCCGGGTCCAGGCCGTGGACTTCGCCTATCGCCTTGCGCAACTCCCACTGGTTACCGTCCGGGTAGCGATTAAGCTGATCGGCGTAGCTGGTGTAGGCATCGATGGCGAGTGGCGACGGCCCCTGCGACGACTCATTGGAAGACAACTTGATGGGCTCTCTCACCCCTTCGAGGGAACTCTTGCCCTGCACATAGGGTGCGAGGCGCGCAACACCCGGCCGCGGCTCAAGTGCACTCACTGACATACCTGCTTACGGTTCTGCGGCAGCATCAGGAAGGGCCATGGCGGCGGGAAGAATTGGTCCACTTTGACCTCGATAATACAGGGGCCCTTTGCTGCAAAAGCTTCGCGCAAAGCCGTCCGCAGAGACTCCGGGTCGCTGGCGCTGAAGCCCGCCGCACCGAAGCTGTCAGCCAACTTGACAAAATCCGGGTTGTGCAGATCCGAACAGGTTACGCGACCATCAAACCACTCTTTTTGCTGGCGCTGCACATTGGTGTAGCGATTATCGTTGAAAATAATGGTCACCAGCGGCAACTGATACTGAACCGCTGTGCACAGTTCCTGGATGTTGAACATAATGCCGCCGTCACCGCTGACCTGAACGACCTTCTTATCCATATTGCCCGCCATAACACCCAACGCAGTGGCGTAACCATAGCCCAGCGTGCCCTGGTAGCCGGCACTGATATGCTGGCGGGGCTTGTAAACGGGAAAGCCATACCAGGAGACAAAACCTACCTGGGTCACCTCATCGACAAAAATACCGTCCCGCGGCAACTCCTCCCGGATAACATCCAGGTAGGCCATCTGTGGGCCGACTTTTTCCCGTATTTGTGCATCTACTTCGGCACGCAGCGCACGCAATTCAGTTTCGCGGGAGTCTGGCTGGTGAGCCGTTGCGACGATACCCTCGCCGATAGCTGAAAGTACCACAGCGGAATCGCCAACAATGCCCAGCTCGGGGGTGCAAATTCGATTGATCTGCATGGGGTCGATATCAACCCGGATCAAAGTGAGGTCTTCATCCTTGCCCCACATTACCAGGGGCCAGTGCAGCCGGGTGCCCACAGCCAGCACCACATCGGTCTCGCCCCAGAGCCGGTGGCCCATTGGGAAATTGGCACTGAGGTAGTGCTCGTCAGAGACGATGCCCTTGCCGGCGCGGAACGACACAACAGGAGCCTGCAGGCTTTCTGCCAGCGCAAGAACTTCCGCGCTTGCCTCCATGGCACCTGAACCCACATATATCAGCGGCTTTTTGGCCGCTTTCAGCAGTTCGACAGCAGTGTCAACCTGGGCGGTATCGATAGGTGGCAGCGGATACCCTGTTACCGAAGGCAATAAGTCCACCGGCGACTCAAGCGCCATGATGTCCATCGGCATTTCTATTTCCACCGGCCGCGGGCTGCCGGTAGTCAACTGCTTAAAGGCTTCGCGTATGGTATCCGGCGCCTGTGTGGGATGATCGATGCGCTCCGCCCATTTGGTGATATGCCGTATCATACCCAGCTGGTCATCGATCTCGTGAAGGTCGCCGTAGCCCTTGCCGATTCCCGTAGAAGGTATCTGGCCGGATATACACAGGACAGGCGAGTAATTGGCCCAGGCAGTGCACAGTGCGCCGCTGGAGTTGAGCAAACCGGGGCCAGGAACAACGGAATAGGTGCCGACTTTACCGGTAGAACGGGCGTAACCGTATGCCATATAGGCGCAGCCCTGCTCGTGACGGGAGTGAATCAGGCGTATGCCATCCCCCTCCTTGTACATGGCGTCAAACAGGTAATCCAACTGCCCCCCTGGCAAGGCAAACACAGTATCTACCCCGTTTACCTTCAGGGATTTGATGATGGCTTCAGCGCCGGTCATAACGGTCATCTAACGTGCCTCTCTTTTTCTGGCGTGACGACGCCGGTAGCGGATCAGGAAGAAGGGAAAGGCGACGATATATACCCATACCATGGGATTGGCCAGAGCCTTCCCCAGCGCCGATAACACATCGTTGGGGCTGATATACACCTTGCTCTGCATCGATTGGCTCTCGTGACTGTGCACAATCAGGTGGTCCTTCTTATATTCGAATCGACCGAACTCAAAATCGATATCGGCCAGCTTGCTTTTCACTTTCATGAGCTCAGCTCTTCTTCAGGCGCCCGGTTTGTTGGGCGTACTCAATACGTTTTTCCAATAGCGCGGAAATGTCTTCAGGTTCGTAACCATGGGGCGGAGTAAATTGTCCCCGGGCATACAAATCGTCAAAGACTTCCTTGCAGATAGATATTTTCTCCACCAGCGCCTTGGGCGGTTTGCCAGAGGGGAAACGATTTGGTGGGTAAATCGGATTGGTATACATCTCACGGAATCCTTCCGTGCGTACGTCAATCCAGCAGTTGTGATTGGTTCGAGTGCGATAGTGGCGAAGTGCCTCTATATCAATTGTGACAGAAAGCACTTGTTCCGCAGGATATGGCGCCTCGCGCAACACCATACCGGTGTAGTCTATGGCAAAGGAGTGGCCGGGGCAGAACGCTTTGGGATAGTAGTCGTAATTCACACTGCCCCAGTTGGCGCCAAGCAGGTAACACATATTGTCATGGGCACGGGTGCGCCGGGTGAACTTCCAGAAATCCCACGGCTCGGAAACACCCTCCACTTCCTGGATCGCCCCGGGATGACAGATAATTTCCGCGCCGTTGTAACCCAATGCACGGGAAACTTCGGGGGTGCAGCCGTCGTGACAGGTCATGGTGCCCAGCTTGCCGATTTCTGTATCTATCACCGGAAAGAGATCTTTAATACCGCCACCAAAATGTGCGACATACTCATCAAAAATATCGTGCGGACTGGTGCCCAGCCCCAACGAGGCATTGATATGCCACTTGTGGTACTTCAGTACCACCTCGCCAGTGGGCCCGACAATAAAGTTGGTGTTGAACCAGCGATCGGGAAACTCCGGCACCTGCTCTACTACCCCACCTCCGCAGATATACAGACCGTACTGCTTTGCTATCTCGCCCAGTTGGTCGATTTCAGGACCGGGGATCGTGACAGCCTTTTTCATCTGGTCTTCAATTTTGCTCTCGCCCTTACCGGGTGTGCCCACGCCCTGCATAAAGTACTCTGGCAGGATGACCAGGCGCACCGGCACTTCCCAGAAGTAGCCGACGCCGAAGTGAATAAGGTTCATCACCCGGTCAAGATTCTTCTGGATACCCGCCCTATCCTCTACAACGGTTACTTCCGGCTGCACTATCAGGGCGGTGTAGGGTTCAATCCTGTCTCTCATGCTCGCTCTCTCTTAATAGTTGCCCTGACCAAACGCCACGGCTAGAAATCAAAGTCATCATCCTCGTCAATGCCACCCATGTCGCGCAGAATCTCTCGGGCTGCTACGGTGCCCATGCCGGAAATTCCGCCACCAGGATGACAGGACGGACCCGTCATGTAGAACTTCTTCAGCGGGCCCCGGTAATCAGAGTAATTGGGGAAGGGACGGAAGGCGCCCATCTGCGCCAGTGTGCGTTCGCCACCGGTGGTTACGCCCCGGTGAAAACACAGGTTGGCCCGCGCCAGGCTGGGGCCTGTCTCCACATACTCCGCGAGAATATTGTCGTCGGACATATTGGTGGTGAAATTACGCAGTTGCTTGAGCAGCACGTCGCGACAGTATCCGGGGCCCAGCGCTTCCCAGTCTTCACCACTGGCCAGATCAACCGGCACGAAGGTATCCATGATCAGGGTATGCTTGCCCGCGGGGGCACGGGTAGGATCCATGGTGGTCCAGGCAGCGGTCCAGAGGAAGGGATCACTCGGTGCCTTACCCGCCGCTATCTCCAGGTACTGCTTGTCGATATCGGCCATATTGCCAAAAATGCGCTGGAAAGCTGTGTTGTTGTGATCGGGATGGCCCTTGAACTGAGGCGCCTCATTCAAAGCGTAATGAACGCGAGCGATGGTGATATCGCCAAATTTGAAGCGGCGCACCATATCCTTGAAACCAGAGGGTAATTCCGAATCCTCGAAGCCGTCGAGGTAGGTCTGGAACGGATCAAGCGAACTCACCACCGCCTGACTGGCGAAGATCTCATCTCCATTTTCCAGCCGAACGCCGCGGCATTCCCCCGCTTCAGTAATAAATTTTCGCACCGTTGCGCCGGTCATCACTGTACTGCCATTGGCCTCGATATAACGCTTCATACTCTCGGAGAGCATGCCGCTTCCGCCCTCGGGAATACTTTGGCCAAAGTAGTGAATACTCGGGATCATGACATAGAAGCCCTGGGCGGTACCCAACTGGTCTGGCAAAGTCTGCGGTGCCATGGCCCAGCCAAGAATGAAGGCTCGAACGTGGTCATTCTCGAAATTCTCAAGGGTGAACTGGCGCGAGCTCAACTGGAAATCGCGCAAGCGCTTCATCCCCTCCGGATTGTTTTCCAGACCCTGGAAAAGGTAGCTCGGGGGAGCGGGTGTATCGAACATACCCTTGATTACGCCGTCCTGGATCTCGCCGAACTCATCATAAATTTCCTTGTAGCGAAGGGCATCGCGCTTCGAGTACGCAGCGATAGTGTCACAGGTTTTGTCAACATCCTTGTAAACGACGATACCGTCCCCTTCATACTTATTCGGGTGCCCGGTTATCTGGTCTTCAGACCATATATACTTCAGGCCGTGTTTTTCCAGCTCCGGCCTGAGTTCTTTGAAATCCGGGTTCAGGTGAATCCAGACGTGGGACGACCCAAAAGGATCGTGCTTATAGCCTGGCAGGGTCAGCTCGCGGGTCAGCACCCCACCACCCACCCACTCATTGCGCTCGATAACCAGTACCTTAAGGCCATTCTTTACCAGCATCGCCGCGCAGATCAGCCCGTTGTGGCCCGCGCCGGCAATGATTACATCGTAATCAGACATTCTGTCACCTCCCCAAAGCGATATTATTAACCCCATTAATAAAAAAAGCAACCGGCCCCGCTACCGTTTGCTCACTGGGTTTACCCTCGAATAACCGCTTTTGCCTGTAATTTAACCCGAAATCGCAGGGATGTCTGATCGTACACACTGGTTTATGCGGTCGATACAATTTCCTATTTAATCCCATGATATTTTTAAGTACACTCCAATGTTCCTATATCGAAAGGATGGACTTTGCCAATGACTGGCAAAAAATCTACCCGTGGGCACGTCACCGCCGTGGTGGACATCCTCGGCCACCGGATCGCCTCCGGTCACTACGCAGAGGGGGAAGTACTACCCATCGAACAGGAATTGGCCGACAGTCTTGAGGTTGGCCGCAACGCACTGCGGGAAGCAGTCAAGGTGTTATCTGGCAAGGGGCTGATCAGCACGGCGCCGCGCAGCGGCACCCGGGTACGACCGCGGAATGACTGGAATTTATTGGATCCTGATGTGCTGCGGTGGCATGCAGACCCCGACGTTGCCACCGAGCAATTCATGCTGGACCTGGTCGAAATGCGCAGCATCATCGAACCCAAGGCCGCGGAGCTCGCCGCGACCCGAGCCACGCGGGAGGAAATCGCTGCAATCCTGTCGGCATACCAGGCGATGGCTGCAGAGGGCATCAGCCAGGAGCAGCGCATTGAGGAGGACATTGAATTTCATGCCGCCATCCTCAAGGCATCACACAACAAGGTGCTGAATCACTTCCGCTTTGCGATTGCCACTTATCTCAAGGCTCACGCCGCGCTGGGCCTCAAGGTTTCCAAGGTCGATGACCGGGATGATCTTGAACGGCATCATCTTATCGCAATGGCCATAGCCACCGGCAAAGCAAAGTCTGCCTACAGCCTCACGGTGGAGATGCTGCGGGTCAACCGAACTCACTTCGAAAAGGGAGAATAGCCACCATGTCTGTCGTTCTTATTACCGGTAGTAGCAGTGGTTTTGGTAAGGCGGGAGCCCTGGCTTTTGCCCGTCGCGGAGACCGGGTGTATGCCACCGTTCGCTCCCCGGAGCGAGGCGCGCAGTTGAGCGAGCTGGCAGAACAAGAACAACTGGACCTGCATACGCGCATACTGGATGTCACGCAGCCAGACACGTTCACCCCCCTGATCGAACAGATAGTGGCGGAGACCGGTCGTCTCGATGTGCTGGTGAACAACGCCGGCATAATCCACCCCGGGGCCTGGGAGGATTTACCAGAGGCCGCCATTCGCGCGGTGATGGAAACAAATTTCTTCGGGCCGACCTTGCTGGCTCGCGCAGCACTACCGCAAATGCGCAAGCAGGGCAGCGGCTACATTATTATGATCAGCTCCCTCTCAGGCCTGGCGGGCCTGGCCGGGGATGTGCCCTACAGCGCCAGCAAGTTCGCCCTTGAGGGTGCCACCGAGGCCCTGCGTCACGAAATTGACCGCTGGGGCATTCATGTGGCACTGGTTGAGGCCGGACAATATGCCACTGAGCTGTTCCGGGATGAAGGCGAGCTCCCGGCGGGCTACCCCGCGGATTCTCCCTACCGCGCGCTGGTGGCGGCGAAATTAAAGGAAGTACACGACGGCTACGCCAATGCAATGTCACCGGACCTGGTTGGCCGGTTGTTGCCAGAAATCGCCGATTCCGATGGCAGCCAATTGCGCTGGCCGGCGGATGATGTAGCCCGCCATGTCCTGCACAGCCTTCACCGGCACAGCGATACGGAACGGGACGTCTTCCTGCGCGGTGCCGGCGGCAGTGACTGGTGGAGCCAGGGACTGACACAGCCCGGCAATACCGAAAACGACTGACAGGAGATTTGTGACTATGCTGATTCGCCTGGCCCATGTCTGCATTGAAACCACCGACCTACTCGCCACAGAGGCGTTTTACCAGCAGCTGGGTGCCAGCCGCCGCTTCGAATTCCGCAACCCGCAGAATCTGCTTATCGGCATGTATATGTATTTTGGCGAGGATACCTATATTGAGCTGGTGCTGGTGGCACAGCCCCGTTGCGAGGGAGCCGTCAATCACTTCGCCCTGCAGGTAAGCGATATAGACAGCACCTGCGAACAGCTGAGCGCCGCCGGCATCGAGCTTACGCCGAAAGAGTTAGGGGTAGACCACACCTGGATGACCACTTGCAGAGACCCCAACGGAATTTTTATCGAACTCCACCAATACACGGACCAGAGCCTGCAGCACCGGGGCGGGACCTGCTGCATTGATTACACACCCTGAGCAGCCAAAGCGGATTATTTTCCCATCGCCTGGCGAGGTCACCCTGGTTGATTACCCCTTGCCACAGGTGGGGCCCGGGGACATTCGCATCAAGACCCTGTACAGCCTGATGAGTATCGGCACCGAAACCACCATCCTGCATGGCCGTTACGCCCCAGACAGCCATTTTGCCCGCATGTTCTCTTTCCCCCAGTTGCAAACCGGGGTGCAGGCGGTAGGCATTGTCGAGGAACGTGGCGACGACGCGACGGAATTCAATCCGGGTGATCAGGTTTACATGCGCATGGCGCACGGCTCCCACCAGGTAATGCCCGCGGAACAATGTTCACCAATACCTGACGGCATCGATTTGAAACAAGCCTGCTGGTGCGGCCTGGCCAAAACTGCGTTTCGCGCCGCCTGTGCCGGCGACTTCTCGGAGGGCGACCACGTCCTGATCATCGGCGCCGGCCCGGTGGGACAAATGGTAGTGCGTTGGGCGGCAGCCATGGGCATGAGTGAAATTGCGGTTGCGGATATCTCGGCACAGCGCCTTGAGTATGCAAAAAGCGGCGGCGCCACCACACTGCTGGGAGGGGATATCACCAAACTGTTGCCCCGGATAGCGCTGCTCAACAAAAGCCGGGGGCCGGAACTGATCGTAGACAGCACGGGTAATCCCGCCGTTTTTCAGCCCGCCCTCGCCGCCGCCGCAAAGTTCGGCAAGATGGTTTTACTGGGGGATACAGGCTTTCCCAACCGCCAGTGCCTGAGTTCCGACCTGATGACCAAAGGCCTCACCCTTCAGGCCACACATGACAGCCACGACAGGGACGGCTGGACCCAACGCAAAGTCGATGAACGGTTTTTTCAAGTTCTGTCGGACAAGCGGTTTTCCCTGGAGGGCATGATCTCACACGAATTCTCACCGCAGCACTGCGCAGAGGCCTATACCCTCGCAGAGCAACAGCGCCAGCACACCATGGGCATCCTGTTTGATTGGAGCGGCTCGCTTGACCATTGATGGAGGACAGCAATGTCTCTGATTCCGGACGACAATCTATTTGCACTCGGCGCCGTTTTGTTTGGCCTGGCCTGGCTGGGTTTCTGGATCGACACCCATGCGATAGGCAGAAAAACCTCCGGTGTGGTTTGGGTACTGTCAGCTGCAATGCTGTTATCCAACACCGGCATCATTCCGCTAAGCAGCAGTGCCTACGATTTTGTCGGCGGCTCGCTGGTGCCTCTGGCTATTCCCCTGCTTTTATTCAAGGGCGATTTACGGAAAATTTTCAGAGAGAGCGGCGGCGTGATGATTTCCTTTATGATCGCCTCCGCCGCGACGGTTACAGGAGCGCTAGTGGGTTTCTCCCTGCTTGACCTTGGGGAGATCGGCCCCAAGGTGGCAGGTGTTTACACGGGCGGCTGGGTGGGGGGCGCAGTGAATTTTCTGGCGGTTTCCCAGGCGGTGGAAATGACCCCTGAAGAATTCACTGTCGCCATCAGCGCCAGCAGCGTGGTGAGCGTGCTGGCTCTGCTGTTATTGATTGTCATTCCTTCTGTAAAAGCCATTACCCGCTTTTTCCCTGATTATCAGGCCCAGCAACCCGCCCTGGTTCAGGAACTCATAGCCGACGCTACCGCGACGAAATTTCACCTGACACATATCTGCGGTGCTGTCGGCCTGAGTTTTGCAATCTGCGCGTTTTCCGGGTGGCTGTCAGCTGCGCTATCGATGGCTCAGTACAATATCCTGTTTATAACGGTAGTAACTATTGCCGTCGCCAACAGCTTCCCCAAGACCATGCACCGCCTGGAGGGAGACTTTGAAGTTGGTATGCTGCTGATGTACCTGTTTTTTGTGGCGGTCGGCGCCAGTACCGATGCCCGCGCCTTTCTCGACGACGCAGTCATTCTGTTCGTATTCGGCATGATCATAATATTGGTTCACCTGGCAATAGTGCTGGTGGGGGCACGGCTGCTGAAAATCCATCTGGACGAGGCCATCGTGGCTTCTGGCGCAGCCCTGGTCGGCCCTGCGGTAACCGCAGCCATTGCGACATCCAAAGGCTGGAAGCACCTGGTAACGCCCGGAATCATGTGCGGCATCTTCGGTTATGTGATCGCGACTTTCATCGGCGCCAGTGTTACGGCATTCCTTGACTGAGATGCCGCAATCGGACCAGCGCCAGTTCACAACCCTGGTAATTCTTGCGCTGACAGCGACCCTGGCACCGGTTTCGATAGACATGCTGACACCCTCGCTGGCGGGCATGTCGACTGATCTGGGAGCCAGCGCACAGACCATCGAGTTATCGCTGTACAGTTTTCTGATCGGCTACGGCATATCCCCGTCATTGTGGGGCGTGGTGTCCGACCGGCTGGGAAGGCGCCCGATCATGTTCGCCGGCATGCTGCTCTACATCGCCAGCTCCATCGCCTGCGCACTGACGGATGACGCCAACACACTTATCGGCATTCGCTTTGTACAGGGACTGGGGGGCGGCGCCGGCGCCACCATGGCCAGGGCTATTATCCGGGATATCTACGGGGCCGCCGGCACTACCCGGGGTATGGCGCGCATGATGTCCCTGATGGCAGTGGTGCCTTTTTTCATGCCGCTACTGGGCGGTGTACTCGCCGACCTGGTGGGCTGGCAGGCCTGCTTTATTTTCATGTCACTGCTTGGCCTCTTCAGCGTGGTCTCCTATTTTTACCTGGTACCGGAAACCCTGCCCCAGCGGAACAACGATCACAATATCGCACGGAGGAAAGTGGGCATCATCGACATTTTGCTCAATCCCACGTTCTCCCAGCACGCCCTGTGCAATATGTTTTCCATCAGTACCCTGGTGATATTCGGAGCGAATTTCGCCTTTATTACCAGTAAGCAGTTCCAGTTGGACAGCACAGCCAATGGCCTGGTGCTGGCCCTGTTCAATGGCTCTATCGCAGCTGGTACCCATGTGGTCTGGTGGCTGATGCCGAGGTTCAAAATCCACCGTTCCATCTTGATCGGCGCCGGGAGTTGTGGCCTGGGGTGGTTGGGTATAGCCCTGCTGGCCAGTTCCGGCCACGGTGGATTGCCACTCATGGCGCCCATGCTCGCCTTATCAGGTGCGGGCTCCGGTGTGATTATGGCCCTGTGCTCCGGTGCTGCTCTCACCCCGTTCACCCACAATAGCGGCACTGCCAGTTCGCTCTACCTGCTACTGCAGTCCCTGGGTTCCTCTGCTATCAGTCTTTCCGTGGGTCTGCTTCTGCCAAAACAACTGCTGCCGATGGCCGTGGCGATGGCGGTCTGCGCCTGCCTGGCCATTTTGTCCAAGGTGTTATTAGGGCAGCCGGATGAGGAGACCAGGGAAATTTAGCACCGCTCTAATTATGGGATTATATAATAATTCTGAAATACATGGTTTTTGGGGTTTTTATCATTAATTCAGCTATAAAACCTCACAGAACAGCCAAATGAAGCGTAAAAATAGATTCCCTAAAGGCTTGAATTTTACCATTTAATGGGATTTACTTGGTTCGCGTAGATAACAACGGCGGCAGCTGCCAGGCCAAAAAGTTCGCGAAAGTGCACTCAGGTGCGAGAAATCCAAAAATTTTTATGACTTTTTCACGTTCGCAACCAACGAGATTGGGTCTGACCCGCTTGGTTGATATATTAGCTGAGAGTTCCTCCATCACTTTATAAGGATAAAAACCATGCAAAACAAAGTGAAAGCTTTATTTCCTCTGACGCTTATGTCCGCGGCGCTATTTAACGTGGCCCCTGCAGTAGCCCAGGAAAACATCGGTCTTGAAGAGGTGGTGGTGACGGCCCAGCGCAGGGAGCAAAACCTGCAGGACGTGCCCGTGAGTGTAACCGCATTCACTGGCGCCACTCTGGAACAGCGCAATATCAAGAACGCCGTGGAATACCTGACCATCACCCCCGGCGTAAGTTTTACTGAAGACGGGCAAACCGGTAGTCGCGGTATGGGGATCTCCATTCGCGGTGTCACCAGTCTGGTAACCGGAGAAAACGCCTTCGTTAACTCCATTGGCATCTACCTGGATGAATTCAGTGTGGCCTCGGTACCCAACAATGTCGCCAACCCCAACCTGTCGGATATGCAATCGGTGGAAGTACTGCGTGGACCGCAGGGCACGTTTTTTGGCCGCAACGCTGTCGGCGGTGCGCTTAACCTCACCACCAAGAAGCCCACAGATGAATTTGAAGGCGAGGTTATTGTAGGTGCCGAAACCTATGAAGGTGGCGGCGACCAGGGCAACATCACCGGTATTATCAACGTGCCGATTTCTGATAGCTTCAAAATGCGCGGTGTGGTGTATTACGCCGACAGCGATGGCTACGTCGAGAACAAATGTGCCTCCGGTGCCGGTCCGGAGGCATGCCCCTCCGCTGTCGTCAATGACTTCACCCCTAACGGCGCAGACGGCAGCGAACAAACCTCTTTAAACGGCAGGATACACCTGGACTGGGATGTATCCGAGGACACCAACATACTGACCTCGGTTTACTATTCTGACGATGACCAGGACACGGACGAGAATGTGCCCTCCGGCGTACTCGACCTTGATTCTATAGACACCTTTGGATTGGGTGACGGTGCGCTGGACCCTGGCACCGGCTTCTGGTACCAGGGAAATTACGATAAATTAAGCCATGACCTGGACGAACGCACGCAGAACGAATCAACAGTGGGCGTTATCAATATCACCCACAATTTGAACGACAAGGTCGTCCTGAAGTCCATCACCGGCATTATCGACGCGTCACTTGATCGTGTGTTTGACAACGACCTGGTGGGCGGTGCCGATACTTTACGCCGCGACAATTCTTACGACGGCACCTCCTGGAGTACTGAGTTTAGGGTGCAGATAACCGAGGACAAGTATGATTTTGTCGCGGGAGTGATGTACGCCAGCGACGAACAGAAGCAGGACAACAATGTCGCCGTTTCGTCACAACCGACTGCCACTGTGGACGGCGTTGGCTGGCTGCCTCCTTTCCCCGAGGGGCTTGGTCTTGCTAAAAACAACAAGAAGTGGGAACTGGAAAGTTGGGCAGTTTTTGCTGACTACACCTGGCATGCCACCGACAGATTGGACCTCGTTGTTGGCGCACGCTACACCGATGACCAGGTAGACAGCCAAAACCAGTCTGAAGGCATTGCACCTGGGCCCGGCTGCCCTGGCGCTCCGCCGTGCTTTGAAAATTTCCCAAGACCGGAAGCGAAAGGGAGCAAGAGCTTTGACAACGTCTCCCCCAGGTTCGTGGCCTTATACCAGGCGACAGATGACATCAACGTTTACGGCACGATTTCACAGGGCTACAAGGCAGGCGGTCTTTCCTTGGGAAACAACACTAATGTAGACGGTAACCCGGCAATCGTTCAGCCGTTTAAGGAAGAGACGCTGTGGAACTACGAGCTGGGCATGAAAAGTGAGCTCTGGGATAACCGGGTTCGCCTTAACGCTTCGCTGTATTACATGGAATGGTCCGACCTGCAGTTGGAATCTTTCCGTTTGCTGACACCGGGTGATCTCTCCTCTAATTTCGAGCAGACCATTAATGTCAAGGATGCCGAGGCATGGGGCAGTGAAGTGGAGATGGTGGCAGCACTCACAGACAACATCACCTTCACCTCCGCGATAGGCTACATGAATACCGAGATCACCAGTAATGATACCGCGGAGATCACGGGCGGGTTCAACGTCGACCTGAATGGGCTTGACCTGGCGAAGGCTCCCGAGTGGACCTACAACGCCAGCGTGGAGTATCGCCTGCCTATAGGTAATAATGAGGCCTGGATACAATTGGAGTACATCCACAGGGACGGGCAGTACGGCGACATTGAAGCACTGACCTACCAACAGACTGACGGACCTGCGCCAAACAGCGGCCTGTCTCGCAATTCAATAGGCGAATTCGGTGACTATCCCTTCAAGACGCCGGACTACGACGTATGGAACCTGCGTGCCGGCTTCGACATGGAGCACTGGAGTTTCAGCGCCTATGTGCAGAACCTGGACGAAGAGGATTACTACACCGGTACCGGGGAAAACTTTGGTGTGAGTGGCATGCGCCTGCGGCCGACACCTCGTATCATCGGGGGTAATATCAAGTACCGCTTTTAGCGGATTGCGAAAAACCGCAGTAAAAATAAACCCGGCTTCGTCCGGGTTTATTTTTACCCCGAATTTGTGCGGCAGTTAACCTCCAACTTAGTCACTACCGTATCGGGCTCGAGCGAACCGTATTTGGGGGAAAGCACGTAACATGAATACATTGTTCTACAGACTGGCAGTGATAATGATCACTTTCGTGTCATTTGCAGCCAGCGCGAGCAAACCACCCAATATTGTACTGATCGTAGCCGATGATCTTGGCCTCGGCGATATCGGCCCCTTCGGTAGTGAGAAGATAAAGACACCCGAACTGGACCTTATCGCTGCGGACGGGGTGGTGTTAGACAACTTCTACGCCAGCGCCAATATCTGCTCGCCATCGAGGGCCGGGATATTGACTGGTCGCTATCCCATTCGCAGTGGCATGGCATGGGATGTGGTCACGACAGCTGACACGCACGGACTTCCCCTGGAGGAGATCACCATTGCCGAGATGCTGCGCGCTCGCGGCTACAGCACTGCCATGGTGGGCAAATGGCACCTTGGCAACCAGCTCGAGTTCTGGCCGACGCGACAGGGCTTTGACAGCTTCTATGGCGTGCCCCACTCCAACGATATGCCAAATTTTGCGCTGTATCGCGGTGAACAAAAGATTG
>Ga0316193_10000938_pt1 | contig 18938 bp, 14 predicted proteins | sample MerIslsedime2_MG_FD_207735 | JGI IMG/M metagenome (GOLD analysis project Ga0316193, IMG submission 207735) | Coastal sediment microbial communities from Maine, United States - Merrow Island sediment 2 | ecosystem: Environmental > Aquatic > Marine > Coastal > Sediment | place: USA: Maine... | reverse complement strand
TCGGGCATTTTCGCGAGGAACTCTCATGAGTAAGCAGATTCGCTTTACGCTGGATGGGCAGGACGTCGAGGCCCAACCGGACGAAACCATCTGGCAGGTTGCCAGTCGCTATGGAACAGAAATTCCGCACCTGTGTTACCTGCCACAACCCGGCTATCGTGCTGACGGCAACTGTCGCATGTGCATGGTAGAGATAGAAGGCGAGCGGGTATTGGCAGCCTCCTGCCTGCGCAAGCCGACTGATGGAATGAAGGTAAACACGGCCAACCAACGGGCCAGAACAGCGCAAAACATGGTAATGGAATTGTTGGTTGCAGATCAACCCGTCCGCGAAGTCGCGCACGAGCACAATTCCCAGCTGTGGCAGTGGGCCGATCAGCTGGGCGTTAGTGCAAGTCGATTTCCCAAACGCGCTGCGCCAGCAGCAGATCCGAGCCACCCCGCCATGCACGTTGCACTGGACGCCTGTATTCAATGCAATTTATGTGTGCGTGCCTGTCGCGAAGTGCAGGTTAATGACGTGATCGGCATGGCGTACCGCGGGCATACTGCAAAAATCGTGTTCGACTTTGATGATCCGATGGGCAGCAGCACCTGCGTTGCCTGTGGTGAGTGTGTTCAGGCCTGCCCGACCGGGGCATTGATGGAGTCGACGCGCGTCGACGAGCATGGTGTCGACAACAGCGGACTGTTTACCGAAGTCGCGAGTGTATGTCCCTATTGTGGTGTCGGTTGCCAGCTAAACTACCAGGTCAGGGACAACAAAATCATTTCGGTACAGGGTCGCGACGGCCCGTCAAACCTCAACCGTCTTTGTGTAAAGGGGCGCTTCGGTTTCAATTATGTGAACCACCCACACCGCTTAACGAAACCGCTGATTCGTCGCGCTGATGCTCCCAAGAGTGGTGACATCGATCTCGACCCGGCCAATCCCTTGAGCCATTTTAGGGAAGCCAGCTGGGAAGAAGCGCTGGACGTGGCCGCTGCGGGGCTGAAGAAAATTCGTGATCACAGCGGGGGTAATGCCCTGGCTGGATTCGGCTCGGCAAAATGCTCCAATGAGGAGGCCTACCTGTTCCAGAAAATGGTGCGCACCGGGTTTGGCACCAACAATGTCGATCACTGCACCCGCCTGTGTCACGCATCTTCAGTGGCGGCCCTGCTGGAGTGCATCGGCTCAGGTTCGGTGACGGCACCTTTTAATGCCGTCGATGACTCGGATGTGGTCATCGTTATCGGCGCCAACCCGACTGAAAACCACCCGGTCGCCGCGACATTTTTCAAGCAATTTTCAAAACAGGGAACCTTGATTGTCATGGATCCGCGCGGCATGGCGTTGAAGCGTCACGCCAGCCATATGCTTCAGTTCAAGCCAGGCACCGATGTCGCCCTGCTGAATGCGATGCTTAACGTAATCATTACAGAGGAACTCTATAACAAGACCTATGTGGACAGCCATACTGAAGGCTTCGCAAACTTAAGCGCGCGCATCAAGGATTATACGCCGGATTCAATGGCGCCGGTGTGCGGTATAGACGCGGACACCATACGTACCGTGGCGCGCACCTATGCCAGAGCAAAGGCTGCCATTATTTTCTGGGGTATGGGGATTTCCCAGCATTCTCATGGGACGGATAACTCGCGTTGCCTGATTGCACTCTCTCTGATCACCGGGCAAATGGGCCGGCCGGGCACGGGTCTGCACCCGCTGCGTGGCCAGAACAACGTTCAGGGGGCATCGGATGCCGGTCTGATCCCAATGATGTTGCCTGACTATCAGCTGGTCGATCTGCCCGATGTACGCCAACGATTTGAGAATGCATGGGGTACCACGCTTGACCCCGATAAAGGCCTGACGGTTGTTGAAATAATGGATGCGATTCACGCCGATCAGATCAAAGGTATGTATATCATGGGTGAAAATCCCGCCATGTCTGATCCCGATGTCGAGCACGCACGTGAGGCGTTGGCAAAATTAGAGCATTTGGTGGTTCAGGATATTTTCCTGACAGAAACAGCGTTCCACGCCGACGTGGTGCTTCCCGCCTCTGCCTGGCCGGAAAAAGACGGCACGGTGACCAATACCAACCGCCAGGTACAGATGGGCAGGAAGGCGCTTGCGATGCCGGGAGACGCGCGCGAGGATTGGTGGATCACCCAGGAGTTGGCACGCCGTATGGGGTGTGACTGGGATTATAGTCATCCACGTGATGTGTTTGCCGAGATGGCAAACCTTATGCCATCACTGAACAATATTAGCTGGGATCGCCTGGTTGCCGAGAATTCTGTTACCTACCCGTGCGAAGCGCCGGATGAACCAGGCAATGCCATCGTATTTGGCGACAGTTTCCCCACACAGAACGGTCGTGGCAAGCTGGTAGCGGCCGATATCATTTCCCCCGCCGAAGTTCCTGACGAAGAATATCCGATGGTTCTGACCACTGGCCGGCAGCTGGAGCATTGGCATACCGGCGCAATGACGCGACGAGCCACAGTGCTCGACACGATCGAACCGGAAGCGGTGGCCAGTATGTCGCCTCAGGATCTGTCCCGGTTAAATATTCAGCCTGGTACCAAGATAAGGGTAGCAACCCGACGCGGAGCCATCGAGCTGATGGTGCGAGTGGATGACGCGATACAGGAGGGAATGATTTTTATCCCCTTCTGTTATGCCGAGGCACCCGCCAATGTGCTGACCAATCCAGTACTCGATCCCTTTGGCAAGATACCCGAATTCAAGTACTGCGCAGCACGGGTGGAAAATCTGCAGGAGGCCTGAGATGAATATCTATGAATATCAAGCCAAGCAACTGCTGGATAAAAACGGTATTCGTGTTCCGAGCGGTGATGTCGCGTCAACACCGGCCGAGGCCGCCAGCGTTGCCCTGGAACTCGGTGGCTCCGCATGGGTACTCAAGGCACAGATTCACGCAGGCGGACGTCGAGCTGGTCATTTCGAAAACCATCAGCAGGAGCAGGGTGGTATTCGCTTCGTGGGCTCGCTTGCAGAGGTGCGTAATAATGCACAGGAAATGCTCGGGCAAGTGCTGGTGACGGATCAGACCGGTCCGACCGGGAGAACCGTGAACCGGCTTTACGTTGAACAAGTATGCGAAGTGCAGCGTGAACTCTATCTCGGGATGCAGGTGGATCGCAGAACAGGCCGGGTGACACTGATTGCCCTCGCCGAGGGCGGGGTAAATATCGAATCGATAACATCTCGTTATCCCGACTCAGTCCTGAAAATCGCCATCGACCCTCTCAAGGGTTTGCGCAAGGAGGAGGCGGGGACTATTGCTGCCGCCCTTGAGCTCACGGATGAGCAGACAGATGAGATTGTACGCATCATGCTGGTGATGTATGAGATGTTTATCAAGCTGGATGCATCGCTGATTGAGATTAACCCTCTGGCGATTACTGCTGCGGGTACACTGATAGCTCTGGACGCGACCGTGACATTTGACGACAACGCCTTGTTTCGTCATCAAGACATTCAAGCACTGCGTGATGATGCCGAGCTGCGATGGGGTGAACTGGATGCCACACAGCATGGCCTCAATTATGTCAAGCTCGATGGCAACATCGGTTGTCTTGCCAGTGGTGCCGGACTCGCCATGGCCACACTCGACGCGGTCAAATTCTATGGTGGGGAGCCGGCAAACTTCCTCGATGTACCACCAGCCGTTGAGTTCGAGCGCGTAAAGTATGCGTTCGGGCTGATTTTGTCTGATCCGGGTGTTGAGGCCATTCTGGTTAACGTCTTTGGCGGCGGCATTATGCGCTGCGATACTATTGCCGACGGCATAATCCAGGCGGCCAGGGAATTCCCCGTTCGTGTACCGCTGATCGTGCGGCTGGCCGGCATAAACGCCGATTTTGCCAGAATCAGGCTCAAGGATTCCGGGCTGGCGATTACGTTTGCAGAGGATTTCTCCGATGCTGCAGAGAAAGTCGTCAAGGCAGCGGCCGAGGCCCAGTTAAGTGTACAGCGAAAGTGGTGGCAACGGATTCAGGGGCTGCTGACAAGGAAAGACGCAACCATCGATCGTCGTTCTGCGGAATAGCTCCGGGCCCGGCCCGTGAGTGCTGAGAGGAGATAGTGTATGGCGGTATTGGTAGACGCTGGAACCAGGGTTATCTGTCAGGGCATCACCGGCCGGCAGGGAACCTTCTATGCGGAACAGGCAATCGCCGACGGCACTCAGTTGGTCGGCGGTGTGCGACCTGGCAAGGGAGGTACACGGCACCTGGGCTTACCGGTTTTCGATAGCGTCGAAGAGGCGGTGCGTGAGACCGGTGCGGACGCAAGCATGATATTCGTACCGCCGGCGACTGCCGCGAATGCCATTCGAGAGGCAATAGATGCCAGCCTGCCTCTGATCGTTTGTATCACTGAGCGCATTCCGGTGCTGGATATGGTGGATATTAAACGTGTGCTTGAGACTTCAAGTTCGCGCTTAGTTGGCCCCAATTGTCCAGGGGTCGTCACACCCGGTGAGTGCATGATCGGTATCATGCCCAGAAGCATTTTCCGTCGCGGCAGGATTGGTATTGTTTCCCGCGCGGGGACGCTCACCTATGAAGCGGTGGCACAGACAACCGGCAATAAGCTCGGCCAGTCAACCTGTATCGGTATTGGCGCAGACCCGATTCAGGGGATGACATTCTGCGATTGCCTGGAGTTATTTATGGCGGATTCAGAGACTGAAGGTATTGTATTGATCGGTGAGATCGGAGGCATTGCTGAAGAGGAGGCGGCGGACTACCTGAAGCAGCATAAAAGTACAAAACCTGTCGTTGCCTACGTTGCCGGTCGTCATGCACCTGCGGGGCGCCGAATGGGCCACGCCGGTGCAATTATCGAACACAGCACCGGGTACGCTGAAGCCAAGATTGCAGCCTTACGAAGTGCGGGTGTCCATATAGCCGAATCCCCTGGCACCATTGGAGCGACGATGGCCCGTGCACTAGGAGATTAAAATCTTTTATGTGTTTTATATATAAGCTTATTGACATCTTGGTATATTGTATACAATATACCAGGGCGTTGAACCACCGTGAATTCGATATGAAGCTTTGTGTGGGCATGCCCGGACAGTGATTCAGTAGTTATCGGATTCCTAATAATAGTGAAGAGGAGGATACTGAAATGAGAATATCGTTTAATCCTGTACTACTGCTAACCGCTGTAGCCGTTCTATTTACAACAAATGCTGTGGCAGCGGATTGGCAACCGAAGAAGCCAGTCGAATTCGTCATCATGGCTGGTCCGGGTGGCGGAGCAGATAAAATGGCTCGCCTGATGCAAACCGTCATAGAGAAGCACAAGTTTTCGCGGAAGCCGTTTATTCCGGTGAACAAGCCGGGTGGCTCCGGAGCCGAGGCCCTGGTGCACCTCAAGGGCAAAACCGGCGACGACCATACCATCATGGTTACGCTAAACAGCTTCTACACAACCCCACTGCGCCAACCGAAGCTTCGCGTTGATCCGCTCAGCTTTACCCCTGTCGCGCGAATGGCAGAGGATACGTTCCTGCTGTGGGTTCACAAGGATAGCGGTATCAAAAACCTTGACCAGTTTGTGGCCGCAGCCAAGGCCAAGGGCAAAGACTGGATCATGGCCGGTACCGGCAAGGCTCAGGAAGACGAGCTTCTGACCAACTTCCTGAATTCCACCTACGGTCTGAACATGAGGTATGTGCCCTATAAAGGTGGCGGTCGCGTTGCCAAGGAACTGGCTGGCAAGCATGCCGACTCCACAGTCAATAATCCATCAGAACAACTGGGTTTTTATCAGGCCGGAAATACCGTGCCTCTCGCCGCTTTTACCAAGAAGCGGCTCCCCCTGTTCCCTGACGTCCCAACATTTACCGAGTTGGGACATTCATATGTCTACTACATGCAACGCAGTGTTGTGGGTACGCCGGGGATGAGTAAGAAGGCGGCAGAGTACTACCGCAAGGTGTTCGCCAAGGTATACAAATCGAAAGAGTGGCAGGACTATAAAAAGAAGAAGAGCCTGCTTGGCGATTTTATCACCGGTAATGAACTCAAGGCATACTGGAAGAGGGAGATGGCCAACCACAAAACACTGCTGAGGGAAATTGGCGAAATCAAGTAGTTGGAAGTCCATCAGAGTATTTGAACTGAGCAGTTGAACTGAGAAAATCCACATGGGAGGAAATAGCTGTGCGACGTGCTGAACTTATAATGGCCATGGTCATGGCAATCTTCTCTGCTTACTTGATGTGGAAGAGCGCGGAACTTCCCATCGGCTGGATCCCCGATGAGGGTCCAGGCGGTGGCGCGTTCCCGTTCTGGTTGTCACTCGGAATGCTGATTTGCTCGGTGTGGACTATTGTCCGCTGGGTTAAGCGAATCACGCCGCAGTCCCGGTCTACTCAACCCTATTTCGACAGTCATGCACTGACCCTGATCCTGATGGTCGTGGCGGCCCTGATATTGATGGTCGGGTCCATTCACTTTATCGGGGTGTATGGTGCGGTGCCGCTGTTTTTTATTTTTTATATGCGATTTCTTGGTCGGCATTCGTGGACCAAGACCTGGACGCTGGCACTTGCAACACCGGTGGTTACGTTTTTATTCTTTGAGATTATTCTGCATATTACTTTACCGAAGGGCGCTACCGAAGAGCTGTTTTACCCGCTGTTCGACATTTTCATGTAGCGGTGCATTCGCGCGGATATGCTTGGCAGAATACACAAGATCAAAATAATTCCAGAACGTAGATTAACATAGAGGTATACGGCATGGAGACAATACAGTTTCTACTTGACGGCTTTGTAGTGGCACTACAGCCGATGAATCTGTTTTTAGTGATAGTTGGTTGTGCGGTAGGGCTTTTCATCGGTGCCATGCCGGGACTGGGTTCCGTCAATGGCGTGGCGATCCTGTTGCCCGTAACGTTTATTGTGCCGCCAACTTCAGCGATAATTTTTCTCGCGGCGATTTATTACGGGGCCATGTACGGCGGTGCGATTAGCTCCATCATGCTGGGAATTCCAGGTGCCTCGACCGCGGTCGCCACCACCTTCGATGGCCGTCCACTCGCCTTAAAAGGCCAGGCTGATAAGGCCCTGGTAGCAGCCGCAGTGGCATCGTTTGCCGGTGGTACGATATCGATCATCCTATTTACCGCATTTGCACCGCCCCTCGCCCACGTGGCACTCATATTTGGTTCGGCCGAGGAATTTGCCTTGATGATGCTGGCCTTTGGCACCTTTATCGGACTCGGCGGCGATGATATTCCAAAGACACTATTTTCGATTTGTATCGGGCTGGTAATGAGCGCGGTTGGTCTGGATGTTATAAGCGGGCAACCACGGCTGATCTTCGGAGACATTACCGGGTTTTTTCACGGCATTAACTTTCTCGTTCTAGCCATTGGTATCTACGGTATTGGCGAAATCCTCTGGACAATCGAGAGTAGCCGGGGCGAAGTCTCTGTTTCTCAGGCCGTTGTATCAGTCCGTCGTATCCTGGCAGCGCTCAAAGAACTGCTGAAGAGCACCAAGACTATGTTGATGGGGTCTTTTATCGGTTTTTTTGTTGGCCTGCTCCCCGCTGCCGGTGCCACACCGGGCTCGATAATGGCCTACGGCTTTGCCAAGTCCACCTCCAAGGACCCGGACAGTTACGGCAAAGGCAATATCGATGGCGTCGCAGCCCCGGAATCAGCCAATAATGCCGCCAGCACCGGTTCAATGCTGCCCATGTTGACGCTGGGGATCCCGGGTTCGCCAACCACCGCCATTCTTCTGGGTGGTATGGTGATATGGGGGCTGGAGCCAGGGCCGAGACTGTTTGTTGAACAGACCGAGTTCGTCTGGGGGCTGATTGCCAGCCTGTATGTTGCGAACTTTTTTTCGATTTTGCTCAATATCGCCTTTATACCGATATTTATCTGGGTACTTAAGCTTTCATTTACCATTCTCGCGCCGATCATATTCGTGTTGTGCGTGGTCGGCGGTTACGCACCGACCCAGGATATGCATGACGTGTGGTTAATGCTGCTGTTTGGCGTGGTTGGCTATTTCATGCGCAAGCTCGACTACCCGATGGCGCCGATGGTGCTTGCGATTGTGCTAGGACCCCTGGCCGAGTCGTCACTTAGGCAGTCACTGCTGCAGTCGCACGGATCGATGATGGTGTTTTTTGAGCGGCCAATTTCAGGAGTGATTATGGCGCTTTCGTTGGCGCTTTTCTTGATGCCAGCATTCAAGATGGCAAAGAAATTCATCAAAGCGCGACGTGCTGGCAGTGCCGGAAATGACGAGCCCAGTCAGTGAGTTAGGAGCCGGTCACAGCCCGGCAGAGTGGCGTCAATATCCAGTAGGGGGGTTGCACACCCCGAAGATTTGGTATATTGTATACCAAATGTTAGATGCTAAACGACGAGAGAATATGTCCGAACAAGACATCAAATTACGCCCAATCAATGGCAATGTTGTGCTCAAAGCCAGGGTTTACGAGGCATTGAAGAAGGTGGTCTCGTCGATGGATATTTATGCCGGGGAGGAGCCTCCCAAGCTGGATGAACGGCGGCTGGCGGAAAAACTGGGGGTAAGCCGAACACCGATTCGTGAGGCACTCTCCCAGTTGGAGCAGGAAGGGCTGGTACGGAATATTCCTCGCCGGGGGGCGTTCGTGGTGCGCAAGACCAAGAAGGAAATCCTGGAGATGATTTGTGTCTGGGGTGCACTGGAGAGTCTGGCAGCGCGAATGGCGACCGTACATGCAAGTGACGAAGAAATTGCCGAGTTACGAAAGTTGTTTACGACCTTCGATGATTCCGAGGGTCCCAGTGCGCATATAGATGAATACTCTGATACGAATATCAGCTTCCATCAGGCGATTATCAAATTAAGCAAATGCGACTTGCTGGTATCAATCGCTGAGGGATTGTTCATCCATATGCGTTCGATTCGCTCACGCACAATTCGAGAGAGGCAGCGGGTAACAGCTTCGATTATTGACCATATACACATCATCGAGGCCTTGGAACAACGGGATGCGGAATTGTCGGAGCAGTATGTGCGCGAGCACACGAATAACTTGAAACAACATGTGAACGACTACGTGGACTGGCTGGAGTAAACCGCCGTACCACGGACCGCTCAGCGAATAATTCCGGTACAACTTTGAGGAGATTACACAATGGCAACTAAAGGCAAGGTCGAGATATCCAGCACGGCAGAGGACACACTGGCCAAGAAAAGCAGGTCAGCAGATATCGTGTCGGGCGGGCATCTTGTCGCGAAAGCGCTAAAGAACGCAGGTGTCGATACGATATTCACACTTTGTGGTGGCCATATCATCGATATATATGACGGCTGTATCGACGAGGGTATTCGTATCATCGATGTACGGCATGAGCAGGTTGCGGCCCATGCGGCTGACGGCTATGCGCGTCAGACCGGCAAGCTGGGCTGCTGCGTTACCACGGCTGGCCCAGGGTTTACCAACTCGTTAACCGGTATTGCAACAGCATTCCGTTCAGAAACACCCGTACTGTACATCGGCGGACAAGGTGCGCTTACCCAACACAAGATGGGATCGCTTCAGGATTTGCCACATGTGGATATTGCCGCACCGATTACCAAGTTTTCTGCGGGCGTGCGCTCCACCGAGCGTGCCGCGGATATGGTTTCCATGGCAGTACGTGAATGTTATTCAGGCGCACCCGGACCGTCCTACCTCGAGATTCCTCGCGATGTACTCGACCGTGAAGTGCCGCTGGAAAAGGCGACCATCCCTGAGGCTGGCCGCTACCGAGCATCAACACAAAGTATCGGTGACCCACGAGACATTGAGAAACTGGCCAAACTGCTGGTCGAGGCCGAGAACCCGGCGATTTTGCTGGGCAGCCAGGTATGGACCGGTCGTGGTCACGAAGCAGCAATTGATCTGGTGCGTACGCTCAATATTCCAGCCTACTTCAATGGCTCAGGGCGCGGACTTCTGCCCCCGGGCGATCCTCACCACTTCCACCGTACTCGGCGTGATGCCTTTAACAAGGCGGATGTGCTGGTTATCGTCGGTACACCTTTTGATTTCCGTATGGGTTACGGCAAGCGCTTGCGCTCTGAGGCCACGGTCGTTCAGATTGATATGGACTACCGCACAGTCGGCAAGAATCGTGACGTCTCCCTGGGTCTGGTAGGCGACCCCGGCGCCATTCTAAAAGCGGTTCTTGATGCTACCACGGGTAGTGCTGACAATGGCGCCAAGCGACGCACCGGATGGCTCGAGGAGCTTCGGGTTCTGGAGAAAGATAAAACTGAAAAATTGATGCCACTGTTCCTGTCTGATAGTAATCCGATTCATCCTTACCGTGTGGCTTGGGAAATCAACGAATTCCTTACCGACGACACCATATATATTGGTGATGGCGGCGATGTAGTCACCATCAGTGCCCAGGCGGTTCAACCGCGCATGCCTGGTAACTGGATGGATCCTGGCGCCCTGGGATCGCTGGGTGTCGGTACCGGGTTCGCACTGGCAGCCAAACTCGCACATCCGGATAAGGAAGTACTGTGTTACTACGGCGATGGCTCCTTCAGTATGACGGCATTTGATATGGAGACAGCCAATCGTTTTAATGCGCCGTATCTGGCGGTAATCGGCAACAACTCGGCAATGAACCAGATCCGTTATGGCCAGATAGCCAAGTACGGAAGTGAACGTGGTGATGTCGGTAACCTGCTGGGTGATATCCCTTATGGCAAGTTCGCCGAAATGCTGGGTGGTTATGGCGAAGAAGTTCGTAATCCACAAGACATCGCCGCGGCATTACAACGCGGACGTGAGGCGATTAAGAGTACAGGTAAATCAGCAGTCATCAATATATGGGTAGACCCTTCTGAGTATGCACCGGGAACCAAAGCCCAGACCATGTACAAATAGGTGCGCAGACGGGTGGCAAGGGTAGCCGATGAAGTCGATTACCCTTGCCTGAATCTGCAAGCCTAAAAACGATCTTGAGGTATGTTATGACAGATAAAGCATTGAGTGGTGTTCGAATACTTGATATGACGCATGTGCAATCCGGACCTACGTGCACGCAGTTGCTGGCATGGTTTGGTGCGGATGTGATAAAGGTTGAACGGCCGGGTGTAGGGGATGCTACGCGCGGTCAGTTGCGTGACATACCGGATGTGGATAGCCTCTACTTTACCATGCTAAATAGTAACAAGCGCAGCATCACGCTGAATCCAAAAATGGATAAGGGAAAAGAAATTTTCACTCGCCTGCTCGAAGAGTGCGACGTGATGGTGGAGAACTTTGCTCCGGGCGCACTCGACCGAATGGGATTTTCCTGGGAGCGTATTCAAGAGATTAATCCTCGACTCATTTATGCCTCGGTCAAAGGTTTCGGCCCCGGTCCCTATCAAGAATGCAAGGTCTACGAGAACGTTGCCCAGTGTGCCGGCGGTGCGGCAAGCACCACCGGATTCGAGGATGGGCCGCCCACGGTGAGCAGCGCCCAGATTGGGGATTCTGGTACCGGGCTGCATCTCGCACTCGGCATTGTCACTGCATTGTTTCATAGAGAAAAGAGCGGCATTGGGCAGCGCGTGAGCTGTTCCATGCAAGACGGTGTGCTTAATTTGTGCCGCGTCAAACTGCGCGATCAGCAGCGTTTGCAGCACGGTCCTCTGAAAGAGTATCCTCAGTACCCAAACGGCACCTTTGGCGAATCGGTGCCGCGCGCCGGCAATGCTTCCGGTGGTGGTCAGCCAGGCTGGGCCGTGAAGTGTGCCCCCGGCGGAGTCGATGATTACCTGTACGTCATTATCCAGCCGCAGGTCTGGGCGGCCTGGATGAAGACAATCGGCCATGAAGAGTTGATCGACGATCCAGAGTGGGCCACCCCCGAGGTACGCTTGCCGAAACTGGATCAGTGCTTCGCGATGATAGAAGAATGGACGCAAACCAAAACCAAGTATGAAGCCATGGGGATCCTGAATGCCCATAATATTCCCTGTGGGCCGATTGTTTCGATGAAGGAACTTGCCGAGGAACCCTCCTTGCGCGCCACCGGCACGGTTGTGGAAGTGGAGCATCCGACCCGGGGGTCCTATCTCACCGTGGGCAACCCTATCAAGTTGTCGGCTTCGCCGTCTGACATTAAGAGCTCGCCACTGCTGGGAGAGCATACGGACGAGATTCTGGAAATGATTGGTTACAGCGATGCGGAAATCCAGGCAGCGCGGGAACAGGGCGCAATTGGATCGGAGCAATTGCCATGAATAAATGGTGCACTCAAAGTCGGTGCATGATCGGTAGCTTAATCACTGATGCCGGTTGAATCAGTGGCGTCAGTTAAGCTGGGTATTTGCAGGCATCAGAAAGCCACACAGATTTCGGCATAGAGCCGGACGCAAACGAGATCGCGGAGATAAAATAAATGGGATACAACAAAAAGAATGTACAGTCGATACTGGATCAGGTGAAAGCGGAGGGTCGAACTTCGCTGACAGCGCCAGAATGCAAACAAGTTTGTGATGCCTATGCGATACCTTTACCGCAGGAAGGCATGGCCAATTCGGCAGACCAGGCTGTAGAAATTGCCGAGCGTATTGGCTACCCGGTCGTACTAAAAATCGTATCGCCGAGTATCCTGCATAAGACGGAAGCGGGCGGTGTGCTGGTAAACATAGCCAGTGCCGATGAAGTCAAATCCGGCTATAACACGATCATGAGTAATGCCAAAGCCTATAAATCAGATGCCGTGATTAGCGGCGTGCAGATCCAGCAAATGCTGTCGGCCGATGAAACTCAGGAAGTTATCGTAGGCGCGGTCACTGATCAAAGCTTCGGTAAACTGGTTGCCTTTGGTCTGGGCGGAGTCTTGGTAGAAGTCCTCAAGGACATCACTTTTCGTTTGGCACCGGCGACCACGGATGATGCGTTGTCAATGCTCGATGGTATCCAGGCGGCAGAAATTCTCAAGGGCGTACGTGGCTCCAAACCGGTCGATCGGCAGGCGCTGGCTACGGTTATTGTCAATGTCTCCAACCTGGTTAACGATTTTCCGCAGATTCAGGAAGTCGACCTGAATCCACTGCTTGCACGACCGGACGGCGTTACCGCAGTCGATGCCTTGATCACAGTCAGCTTTGAAAAACAGAAAGAGATATATCGGCCGTCGCAAAAGGACATCCTTGCTACCATGAACCGCATCATGCAACCGGCATCTATTGCAGTGATCGGCGCCTCCGATAGCGCGGGCAAGATTGGCAACTCGGTCATGAAGAACCTCATCGACGGCGGTTACCCAGGAGAGATATATCCTATTAATCCGAAAGCTGACGAGATTCTCGGCAAGAAGGCTTACAAGAGCGTTAAAGATATTCCGGGTGACGTCGACGTGGCCGTGTTTGCGGTGCCGGCGAAATTTTGCATCCAGGCGCTTACCGAAGTCGGAGAAAAAGGCATACCGGGTGCCATTATGATCCCCTCCGGGTTTGCAGAGACCGGAGAAACAGAGTTACAGGAGGAATTACTGGCCACGGCGCGCAAGCACAACGTCCGTATCATGGGGCCGAATATCTACGGCTTCTATTACACGCCTGCCAACCTTTGCGCAACCTTCTGTACACCTTACGATGTCAAAGGCAAGGTAGCGCTTTCGTCGCAGAGCGGTGGTGTAGGCATGTCAATTATCGGCTTTAGCCGTTCCACCAAGATGGGTGTGTCGGCGATCGTCGGACTAGGTAACAAGTCAGACCTGGACGAAGACGACCTGCTGACATTCTTTGAACAGGATGACAATACGGATGTGGTGGCGATGCATGCCGAGGATCTTAAGGATGGCCGTAGTTTTGCTGAAGTTGCCAAGCGCGTTTCGAAGAAGAAACCGATAGTGATGCTCAAGGCAGGGCGCACGCAGATGGGCGCGCGGGCAGCGGCATCGCACACCGGCGCGCTCGCCGGTAACGACAAGATTTACGATGATGTTCTGCGCCAAAGTGGTGTAATTCGGGCCTATAGCCTGAATGACATGCTTGAGTTCGCCCGCGGTCTGCCAGTGTTGCCTACACCGAAGGGTGAAAACGTGGTGATTATTACCGGTGCCGGTGGCTCCGGTGTATTGCTGTCCGATGCCTGTGTGGATAACGGATTGTCACTGATGACATTTCCGGACGACCTGGATGAAGCGTTCAAAAAATTCATCCCGCCTTTCGGCGCATCGGGTAATCCGGTCGATATCACTGGCGGTGAGCCGCCTATCACCTACGAGAATACGATTCGCCTAGGCCTGGAAGATGATCGAATCCACGCCCTGATACTCGGCTACTGGCATACCATTGTTACGCCCCCCATGGTATTTGCTGAATTGACCGCAAGGGTTGTTGAAGAATACCGTCGCAAGGGGATTGAAAAGCCGGTAGTGGCTTCCCTGGTTGGTGACGTAGAAGTCGAGGAAGCCTGCGCATACCTTTATGAGCGTGGCGTGGTTGCCTACCCGTACACCACCGAAATGCCCGTTGCGGTGCTTGGTGCGAAATATCGCTGGGCGAGAGCCGCGGGCTTACTCTAGCGAGAGTGGATTGATGTTCATCATATGTCCAGACAGTGAGTTTTACCTACAAACAAAATTGAGGGTGCAGGTATGGGAATAAAAACCATTCTGGTTCCTATTGACGGCAGTAAAGGAAGTTTTATGGCCCTCGACAGGGCCATTGTTGTCGCCGACCGGTTCGGTGCACATATTAAGGCCCTGCATATTATGTTGAGCGCAGCCGATGTTGCGACGACCGGGTTTTATACTTTACCGGCCAAATTAAGGAAAGAAGTCGAGAGTACGGCCGATAAGGCGGCCATGGAAAGGGCTACGGAGTTAAAGACGGAGTTCGAAGCGCATTGTTCGAAGTACAGTATCCCGATTAGCACGGGGCCGGGCAAGCAGACAGGGGTAACCGCGGCCTGGCATCAGGAATTCGGTCAGATTGACGAGGCATTGATTCGTCACGGGCGCGTAAGTGATGTCATTGCGGTATTGAGACCCACTATCCGAGATGACACAATGCGGCGTGCACCCATGGGACAGGCGATCGAGGCTGTGATGTTGAGAACCGGACGCCCGGTGCTGATTGCGCCGCCAAAGGATGTCGCAAAAAAATGTGAGCGGGCTGCCGTCGCCTGGAACGATAGTGTCGAGTGTACGCGCGCGCTGGCCATGACAATGCCCTGGATTGTCGAAATGAATGAAATCACGGTGCTTGTCACAAAGAAAAGAAAGTCGAGTGCTAAAGAGCTGGTTGAATATCTTGCCTGGCACGGTGTCAAGGCAAAGATTGAAGTTCTGGATGGCAAGGGTAAGTCGGTTGGCGAAGCGATGTTAAACGTGTGTTCAGAAAATAATTTGGACACTCTGATCGTCGGTGGTTTCAGTCATTCACGTGCCCGCCAGTTGTTATTTGGTGGTGTCACAAATCACCTGCTTAAACACTCAAATATAGTCACTATTATGGTGCACTGACCGATCCTGGCCGATACTTCGTTGGGGGCTGCAAGACAGCGCTAATCAGCTTAGTTCATCCGTACACGAGCTGCGCGCTCTGCTCTGCGCTGAAAGACGGGGCAGCCACGATTGCAGGAGGAGACTGTGAATGTTCTGAGAAGTCTGCTATTCGTCCCTGGAAACGCAGCGAAAATGCTGGACAAAGCACTGCAGTTTCGGCCGGATGCCTATGTGCCGGATATGGAAGACTCGGTGCCGGATGCTGAAAAGGAAAATGCCCGCCACCTTATCACTTCCTGTTTACCGGCCATCAGTGCCAGGGGACCGCTGGTGATACCACGTGTGAACTCACTGGACAGCGGCTGGATCGAGGCCGATCTGGCTGCAGTGGTTGGGCCGGACATTCACGGTGTCACGGTAGGAAAGATTCAAACGACTGACGATATAGACGCCATCTCGGCCATCATAAGCCGCCTTGAAAACAAGGCTGGCCTGCAGGCCGGTTCGATCAAGCTGATTCCGTGGATCGAAACGGCACGTGCGGTGGTGCACTGCTACGAAATCTGCCGGGCTAGCCCACGGATTATCGCTGCGGCTTTCGGCGCCGAGGATTATACAGACGACATGGGTATCGAACGCACAGAAGATGAGTTAGAAATCCTGCATGCTAGAAATTCAGTATGTATTGCCGCGCGGGCGGCCGGAGTCCTCGCACTGGATACCCCTTATTTTCGCTACCAGGATCAGCAAGGCCTGAGGGACAATGTGCGTTCCGCAAAGCGATACGGTTTCAAGGGCAAGTTTGCGATTCACCCGGCACAGATCGAAGCGATCAATGCCGGATTCTCACCGTCCGAGTCGGAAATCGAAAACGCGCGGTCTGTGATCGCGGCGTTTGAACAAGCTGAGCGTTCCGGCAGGGGGTCCACGTCGCTGCACGGAAAGGTTATTGATGTGCCCGTGGTCAAGCGGGCGCGTGCCTTGCTGGAACTCGCCGAAACCGGTAAAGACTAGCCAGGTTAGCATTCGTACGGCGAATATTTCCACCACAGTGCCGCTGCTTAAGGAAACCTCCCTGTATCCGTGACACGCAATCTTAGGACAGCGCTATGCGTAAAAATAAACAAGACACCCATCTTAAGAAGTATCAATAAATATCAGAAAAATAATAAGTTAGAGAAGGGTGCCTTTTGTCACCTTTTTTCTTTGTCATCAAATAATGTGTCGCGCCAGGCACAACTGCATGGATGCAGAAGCTGGAGTAAGCTATGGAGTTGTTACCGAGGACGCCGGTAGCGACCGATTCCAGGGCATAACATGTGCCCTTTGATATGCCCAATTGCCCCTGAACCTTGTCCGGACCCTGAAGCTCAGGCAGCCGTATTCGATAAAACCACTCAATTTTTACTTGCATAGCACAATAGGGCAACTATAATGAATGAACGTTCATTCATAATGAGATGACAATGAAAGACAAGCGGCAGGCGATTTTAGAGGCCACCCGGATATTACTGGCCCAATACGGCTTTCACGGTTTTTCCATGAAACAACTGGCGCAACAGGCCGGTGTGGCTGCCGGGACGGTGTACCTGTACTTCAAGGACAAGGAAGACCTGATCCGGCAATTGCACGAACAGATCCTGGCGGATGTGGCGGAATGCGTGTTTGCGAACCACGATACATCGAGGCCCTTATTTGAGCAATATCGCCAGCTCTGGCGCAGTTTTTGGGCTTTTTGTATTGACCACCCCGATGTGGTGTTGAGCAAAGACCAATTCGATCATTTACCCCCGGACATTCAGCAGGCCCAGCAGGCCAATGCAGAAAGGCTGTTTGCGCCGATGCTCGTGATGTTCGATCGAGGTCGGCATGAAAAAGCGCTTAAACCCCTGCCGGATGAGGTATTGAGCAGTTTGAGCATTGAAACCTGCAGTGTGTTGGCGCGCAAGCAGCTGCTGGGTCAGATTACCCTGGATGATGCTGCACAGGAAGCCGCGATTACTGCGAGCTGGGATGCGATTGCACTTGCGTCTTCCGGACCGACACAGGAGAAGTGAAATGAAAAAATGGATGATATGGATGCTGGCCGTTTGCCTGATTTTATTCGGCGGCGTATTCGGGTTTTATGGCTTCAAGCAAGTGATGATCAGCCGCTATCTGGCCTCCATGCCCGTTGCGGCGGTACCGGTGACGGCGATCAAGGTGCAAGCGTCCGATTGGACCCCGGTCATTAGTGCGATCGGTTTCATCGAACCGAAACAGGGTGTGATGCTAAGCGCCTCGGTATCGGGGGTGGTCAGTGAGGTGTTGTTTGAGTCGGGACAGCCGGTTGAAACCGGCACCTTGCTGTTACGCCTGGATGTGGATAAAGAGCGTGCGGACCTGCGCAGTGCCGTGAGCCGACTGCCGTCCGTGCGGCGCGAGCGCAACCGTTTGGATAAACTAGTGCGGCAAAAGCTGGTATCACAGGACCAGGCCGACTCTGCCGCTGCGGAATATCAGTCGCTGCTGGCCCAGATCGACAGCCTAAAGGCGACCATCGCTCGCCGTGAAATACGAGCACCGTTCAATGGCATGACCGGTATTCTGCAGGTGCAACCAGGTCAGTATCTGAAGGCCGGCAGCGAGATCGTGCGCGTGGAAAACATCGATGTGATGCGCATCCGCTTTATCATTGGCGAACAGGATTACGCGCGGGTCACCGTGGGGACGCCGATTCAGGTCAAGGTCGCCTCTTATGCGGATCGGGTATTTAATGGTGAGATCAGCGCCATCGAACCGGCGGTGGACTATCAATCCGGTGTGGTGCAGCTGCAGGCGTCGATTCCCAATAGCGACCAACTGTTGCGTAGCGGTATGTATGCCGAAGTTGAAATTCGTCAACCCGCACTGGTACAACAGATCGTCATTCCGCAAAGTGCGATTAATTTCACTTTATACGGTGAAACGGTTTACCGGCTCGACCAGGATCCCACGGACAAAGGCAGCAAGGCCGAAACGCCCCACGATGTTGCCAAACTGCAAACAGTCAAGGTTGCCGAGCGGCGCGGCAGCCTGGCCCTGGTGATCGAAGGCATTCAAGCCGGTGATCAGATTGTTACTTCGGGCCAGCTCAAATTGTCTAATGGCACGCGGGTCAAGGTGGTCGAAAACGATACGCTGGCGCCACCCGCTGAACTGCCGCGTCGATAGGGGCTGCCGATATGCGATTTACTGATATCTTTATTCGCCGGCCGGTGCTGTCGATTTCGATAAGCCTGTTGATTTTATTATTGGGCGCGCAGGCCTTATCGAAGATGCCGATTCGCCAGTATCCCAAGTTAACCAATACGGTGGTCACGATTACCACGGCCTATTTTGGCGCCAGCGGCGAATTGATTCAGGGCTTTGTGACCCAGCCCTTACAGCAGGCGATTGCTGAAGTGGAAAACGTCGATTATGTGAAATC